>Ga0209316_100361_pt1 | contig 14986 bp, 12 predicted proteins | sample 3C3metaG_FD_184150 | JGI IMG/M metagenome (GOLD analysis project Ga0209316, IMG submission 184150) | Freshwater bacterial and archeal communities from Indian Creek, Illinois, USA - 3C3 metaG (SPAdes) (version 3) | ecosystem: Environmental > Aquatic > Freshwater > Unclassified | place: USA: Indian... | reverse complement strand
AGCAGAAAGTTACGGTGAAACTGACGATGCGCGGGTTTTAGCCGCAAGATCGGAATTTAAAAAGAGATTTGAGGAACATACGCAACGAATAATTCAGGAACGCAAAAAAATAATCGAACAGGGAGGTCTGCACATAATAGGTACTGAACGCCATGAGAGCAGGCGTATTGATAATCAGTTAAGAGGACGTTCGGGTAGACAGGGGGATCCCGGCTCATCTCGATTCTACATATCTTTAGAAGACGATCTCATGAGGCTTTTCGGTTCAGATAAGATAAAGAGTCTGGTCGAAAGGCTTGGTATGGACGACACTGTGCCAATCGAGTACGGCCTTTTGTCAAAACAGATCGAACAGGCTCAAAAAAAGGTTGAGGGAAGAAACTTCAATATAAGAAAGCATGTTTTGCAATACGATGATGTGATGAATGTGCAGCGCGGAATAATCTACTCTCAGAGAAAAAAGGTGCTTGAGGGCGAGGATGTACGGGATGCCATAATGGATATGGTCACAACCGTTATAGACAGTTCGATAGCCATATATTGCTCCGAAGGCAAACATCCCGAGCAATGGGATATTCAAGGGTTGTTCGAGCATCTTGAAAGGATGTTTTTACCCAAAGGAGAAGTGAAGATTTCGGACGAGGAAGTTTTGGATCTCACAAAGGAGAGTCTTAAAGAGCTTTTGATTGAAGCTGCGCAATCTTCATACCGCAAAGTTGAGGAAATAAACGGTGTTGAGCGTATGCGCGAGGTTGAGCGCGTGGTGCTTTTAAGAGTTGTCGATCAAAAGTGGATGGATCATATAGACGCTATGGATCAGCTGAGGCAGGGGATCGGCTTAAGGGCTTACGGCCAGCGCGATCCGGTGGTAGAGTATAAGGTTGAAGGCTTCGACATGTTCGAGGAGATGATAAGAAATATCCAGGAAGAGACAATAGCCATACTCTATCGCATAAGAGTAACCGAAAACGTACCGAAAAGGGAAAAGGTAGCCGAGCCGGTGGAGGCAAGCCATGGACATGTTGAGAAAAAACCGGTGGTTAAGGGGCAAAAGATTGGAAGAAACGATCCTTGCCCATGCGGGAGCGGCAAAAAATACAAAAAATGCTGTATGCAGTGAAAGTCGTCAGACGTCGGACGTCAGACGTCAGTAATAACGAGGACGGTTATATCGGTGGGACAGATCTGAAATCAGAGTTCAGATTGCAGATGCCGGAAATCAGAAACTTTGATCCTACCATTGACTTCTGACGACTGCTACCTGACGACCGCCACCTAACGTCAGTCCCCTGACGACCGATACCTGACGACCGACGACTATTAAGTAATGGAGTTGAAAATTATGATCGTAGAATTGCAAAGCGCAAGAAGAACACTTGCGGATGTTCGGGATTTACTCACAAAGACAGGTGATTCACTTTGACGTCGCAGGATGTGAAGGCGAAATAAAGAAGCTTGAAGCCATGATGAACGATTCCGGTTTCTGGCTTGATCTCGAAAAATCAAAAAAAACAAATATAAAGTTTAAACAGCTAAAGGATAAAGTGCTAAAATTTAAAGCTTTAGAATCCGATACAGAGGATATGGAAGCTATGCTTGAACTGTGGGAGGAAGCCCAGGACGGCTTTTCGCCCCAGGAGGTCTTGTCGGATGTTGCCGGACTTAAAAAACGAATGGATGAGATGTATCTCGAGACTCTTTTAAGCGGGCCTTATGACCAAAACAGCGCCATAGTATCGCTTCACGCGGGTGCGGGCGGCACGGAGTCGATGGACTGGGCGTCAATGCTTTTGCGCATGTATACCAGATGGTGCGAGGATAAAAAATATGAGTTCAACATTTTAGATTTTTTACCCGGTGAGGAAGCGGGAGTAAAGAGCGTCACCTTCGAAGCGGTAGGCGAGAATGCTTACGGTTATCTTAAAGCCGAAAAAGGAGTGCACAGGCTGGTGAGAATTTCTCCGTATGATTCATCAAGCCGCAGGCATACCTCATTCGCCTCAGTAGACGTTATGCCGGAGATTAGCGATGACGTAGATATTGAAATAAAATCGGAGGATTTGAGAGTTGACACATTCAGATCGGGAGGCGCAGGCGGTCAGCATGTTAACAAGACCGAATCGGCGATACGAATAACGCATTTACCTACCGGGGTAGTCACTCAATGCCAAAATGAGCGTTCTCAGGTTCAAAATCGGGAAACGGCCATGAAAATACTCAAAGCCAAACTCCTTGAACTGAAGGAACGGGAAGCGCAGGATAAAATAAAGGGTATCAAGGGTGAGATGAAGAAGATCGAATGGGGCAGCCAGATAAGATCTTATGTTTTTCATCCATATAGCCTTATAAAGGATCACAGAACCGGAACCGAGGTCGGCAATGTTCAGGCTGTGATGGACGGGGATTTGGATATTTTTATAGACGCATATCTAAAACAAAAACCAGGCGCAAGTTTATCGTTACCGGAGGAGGAGATGTAATGCAAGATTCCAAGATTATAGTGTTTAGACTGGAAAATCAGCTGTTTGGTGCGGACGTTCTCCCTATACAGGAGATACTGCTGCCTAAAGAACCTGTTAGGGTGCCGAACAACCCATCCTTCATAGAGGGAGTCATTGATCACCGAGGACAAGTGATTCCGGTATTGGATCTTAAAAAGAGATTAGGACTTGGTGAAACGCAGCTTAAAAAGGAAGCTAGGCTAATAGTCGCTAAAATGGGAACAAAAAAAATAGCTTTTTCGGTGGATGCGGTGCTTGAGATAACAAACACCGAGAAGCAGCAAAGAGAAGAAGCGCCTGATATGGTCAAAATCAAAAAAGAATACATAGCGGGAATGGTACGATTGAATGTAGGGCTTATAGTTTTGATTAATCTTCTGAAGGTGCTGACGATTGAAGAACAAGACTTAATATGATCTGGCGGATCTGTCCCATCGATAGAACCGTCCCCAATATTGTGAATATTCCTATTATTTGCAAGGAGGAAGAGTTATGGACGTATTGGAAGCTATCAAATCCAGGGTCAGTATCAGACGATACAAGAATGTCCCCATCGCGAAAGAGATTTTAAGCGATATCGTCGATTGTGCGAGGCTTGCCCCAACCGGTTACAACCATCAGTCCTGGATGTTTGTCGTCGTGACCGATGAAAATATCAAAGGGAGCATGGCGCAAGTCGCTCAATGGGGATGGTTCATTAAAGAAGCAGGGGCTTGCATTGCGGTGTTTTGCAAAAAAGGTGAGGAGACAATGGTCGAAGACGCCTGTGCCGCCACAGAAAACATGATAATAGCGGCAAGAGCGTACGATTTAGGTACTTGCTGGGTTAATTCGCACAAAAAATCTCATTCGGAAAAGGTAAAGTCTATGTTGAAATGCCCTCCGGAATTTGAGCTTATCACTTTACTGGCAATCGGCTATCACGAACAACAGAAGTCACCGCCTAAAAAGCCTTTGGAGGAAGTGATAAGATGGGACAGCTTTTAAGGATGGTTAAAGCTTATGAAAAATCATCTCTTATCCCCGATCTTTATCGTTATAGCGATCATGTTTGCCATGATAGCCATATTAGCTCCCAGAATGGCGGATAAACCCGACTATGAGCAAAAACCGCACCCTAAAACCGAAGGGCATGCGCTTTTTTGGCAATATCTAGGTGATGGAAGGGTATTGTGCGAGCTTTGCCCCCATCTTTGCGTTATATCTGACGGGATGAGGGGACGTTGCAACGTTCGCGAAAATCGGGGGGGCAAGCTTCACTCGTTAGTTTATGGCAGACCTGTCGCCATAAGCATGGGACCTATTGAAAAGGCTCCGTTTCACCATTTTTACCCGGGGCACAGCCGAAGAACGATCGCAACCGCAGGCTGTAACCTCATGTGCCTTCATTGTCAAAATTGGACTATATCCCAAGGAGATGTTGATGAGCTTCGTTATTTGCCGATGACTCCCGATAAGATAATACAAGACGTGATAGATGACGGCTTGACTTCGGTTTCATTCACATACACCGAGCCAACTGTTTTTTATGAGTACATGTACGATATAGCGCAACTGGCAAAACAAAAAGGACTCAAGACCAATCTTGTCACAAACGGATTTATAAATCCGGATCCTTTAAGGCAGCTTCTAAAGTATATGGACGCCGTAAGGGTTGATCTCAAAGCTTTTACCGAAGATTTTTACGTAAATATAAGTGCGGGCAGACTTGAGCCGGTGCTTGAAACGCTAAAAATCATACATGAGGAAGGCGTTCACCTTGAAATAATAAACCTCGTGATACCGACATTAAACGATGATCCGGACGACATAAAAAGAATGTGCGAGTGGATAGTCAATAACTTAAGCGCTGACGTACCGATACATTTCAACCGGTTCTTTCCGCAATTCAAAATGACAGATTTACCTGCGACACCTATTGAGACATTAGAAAAGGCAGCTTTAATAGCCCGAGATGCGGGACTTAGATTTGTGTATATAGGCAATGTGGCGGGACATCCCTATAACAACACGTTTTGCCCTGATTGCGGAGAAATGGTGATACAAAGATCGGCTTTGGCGATTTTATCAAACAAAGTAGTTGAAGGAAAATGCGGCTATTGCGGATATGCTCTGCCTGGCGAGTGGTGAAACAAGAATAATAAAGAGTGGGATTTTTGCGAATTGTTGAAGGATGTTAACATGACTTTATTAAGCGCCGGTTTTAAAGAAATTAGAAAAGAGTTGTTTAATACAAAGGTTGTCATAATTAGAAATGTGCTTCCTTTATTGCTCATACCTATTGTGTTGACACTTGCGACTTTGTTCCTTACAAATGAAATTGAAAGTGCGTTTGGCGGTCAAAGTGATATTTTGTACTCAGGACCCGACGATATAAGCGCTTTTATAGCTCAGGATCCCCTTTTTAATTTTATGAAGGGCGATTTTGATCCGCAAATCAAATGGGGCCAATCGGCGGATATTGCGCTAGAAGTCGACGGGAATAAAGCATATATATATTTTTCTCCCGTTAATGTTTCGTCGATAATTGCATATGAGCGGCTTTCGAAATTACTTTCGCAATACGGTCAAATTTCCGGGCAAGGTGAAGTCGCAGCGGTTTACTATGAAACAGCCGATCAGGGGCTTGTAGAAGCAGGTGAAGGCGTTAAGCACTCCCTATATAATATTATTAGGCTTCTTCTGGCTTCAATCGCATCTTTGTTTGTTTTTGCGATTTTGGTTTCGGGGGGTATTCGCATCTTCAATAAAAAGGCTACCGCTTTTGTAGACTGCAAACAAGTCATTATACCGCAGTTTGTTCTGTTGGCTCTGAATTTATTTTTCGCATCAGTTTTGGTTGTTTTTTCAACATTTATGTCGGCATATTATCTAATTCCGCCGTTTTTGCCTGATGGTTTTGAAGGCTTTGTTCTTTTTGCAGATATAAGCATTTTCTATGTGCTTATAGTTTTAGGATTTATGCTTGGCGTATCGGTTGCTGCGCTTTCGATTTATGCGCATACTCTTTCAGGTAACGGAGTGAAAAGCAAGCGGGATTCATTTTATCTACCTGTGGTATTCATACTTAGCGCGATTTTTTTGAATCTGAGCGCAATTGGAACTAGAATGCCTGAATGGTCCAATTTTGTACCGATACTTAACTTACAAGGAATCATAAGAGATGCTATAATATATGGTCTTGAATCCGGTAGGCTTCTTACGGTGATTGGAATAAACATAATTTTTAGCGTTATGTGCATTATTCTAAGCCGAAAAGTCGCTGACGGCACCGGGATAAATTTAAATGAAAAGGGAGAACTATGATCATAGCCGATAACTGGAAGGATTATGAGCTTTTAGATACAGGATACGGGGAGAAACTGGAACGCTGGGGCAAAGTCGTCCTAAGACGTCCCGACCCGCAGGCGATATGGCCGCCTAAGCTTTCGCAAGACGAATGGGATAAGGCGGATGCCATTTACCAAAGAAGCCAAACCGGCGGGGGCGGATGGCGTTTTGAGCAGAATATACCTGAGAGATGGCCGGTTTTTTATGAGAATAAAGCAGACAGGCTCGGATTTTACGTTAAGATGATGGGTTTTAAGCATACAGGGCTTTTTCCCGAGCAAGCTGTCAACTGGAATTACATAATCGAGAAGATAAAAAACGCAAAAAGATCAATTTCGGTGCTAAATCTTTTTGCTTACACGGGAGGGGCTACGATAGCCGCAGCATATGCGGGCGCTGAGGTGTGCCATGTGGACTCCTCAAAGGGTATGGTTAATTGGGCGAAGGAAAATATCGTATTAAACGGGCTTTCAGATAGAAAAGTCAGGTTTATTGTAGATGATGTTGTGAAATTCGTGAAAAGGGAGATACGCAGAGGAAAGCGATATGACTGCATAATAATGGATCCTCCTTCTTATGGCAGAGGTCCTGAGGGCGAAAAGTGGGAAATTGAAACGGAACTTTTTGCTTTAGTTGAGAACTGCTGTGAGCTTTTATCAGACGAACCCCTATTTTTTCTCATAAACGGCTATACTACCGGCCTTTCCTCAACAATTCTGACTAATGTGCTTAAAATGTCGTCTGTAATGAAATTTGGCGGGAAAGTGACAAATGGCGAGATCGGGCTTTGCGCTTCCTCCTCAAAGCTTGTGCTGCCATGCGGCACTTTCGCAAGATGGGAAAGATGAATGACTACAAAGGAATAGAAATATTATACGAGGACAACCACCTGCTAGTCGTTGTAAAGCCGCCTGATATGCTGTCGCAGGCTGATAAAACGGGTGATCTCGATTTGCTTTCTCTCCTTAAAGAGTACATAAAGATAAGCCGCCAAAAGCCCGGAAACGTTTATTTAGGACTTGTGCACAGGCTTGATCGGCCTGTCGGCGGTGTAATGGTATTTGCGAAAACTTCGAAAGCTGCGTCAAGGCTGTCTGAGCAGATAAGAGAAAGAACTTTTGAAAAAACGTATATGGCCGAAGTTTATGGTACTCCTAATCCCTCAAAAGGCACTCTCGGAAATTTTCTCGCTAAGGATGAAGCGAAAAACATCGTCTATGAGGTGAAGGAAGGCGATAAACGCGGAGTTGAGGCAATCCTTGACTATGAGGTTGTAAAAAGTGCTAACGGTTTAAGTTTGGTGAAAATAAACCTTCACACAGGCAGGCCACACCAGATAAGAGCGCAGATGGCTTTGGCGGGACATCCGATATATGGGGATCAAAAGTACGGCAGCCGAGCGAAGGGCTTCGGAGAAGGGATTGCGCTCCGGTCAGCCGCTTTGGCGTTTACGCATCCTGTGAAAGGCGAGCGTATGCGCTTCGAAAAGCAATAGCAAATCAATGCGTACGGTTCCATCGAGGGGACAGATCTCAAATATGTGCTCATGAGCGCACGAATCTAACAATCGGGACACATTTTGAGTTTACATGACATTAATTTCGCAAAAGAAGTATTATTTCATAATCTCAGTCTTGTTAGGACTGCTGCGTCCCTCTAAGTCAGGGGGACGATTGTTAAGAGCGGCGAGTGAAATCTCTATGTCTTCAGCCGCTTCTTCGGGAGTCAGGCATCCTATGGTTACCATATCGCAGTCCCGAATAGTATGCCAGCAAAATGTAAGGCCCACAAATGGGCTTACTCTGCCGGCAGCCAGAGGTTTTATTGTGATTACAGGCTTTTTGGCATCCCAGATTACTTTGTGTATATATTCCACTTCCACTTGCATTAAAAATCCCATGCAATTAAAAATCTGGATATATGTTTCCACATCATAGCCGTTAAGGTCAGAATATACTACCAATTCAGGCATATGTGCCGATAAGCCGGGTATCATATCGTGCTGCCTTATCATTTTGAGATAGTCTGCAAGCCTGTTAATCGTCTTTGTGTTCTTGTTGACAAGTTGCTCGACTGATGAGTGATGAGGAAGACATAATGTGGCACCGATTTTTTTGCTCTCGGCGATGACTGCTTCCGCTTCAAGGCGTGCCGCTTTGTTATCATCAACATTAATTATCGGAGTATCGATAATGATAACAGGCTTACCTGTTCTATCTTCCGCAGCTTTTACCGCTTTTAAAAGGTTTGGACTGCCGGCAAACGGACCCATAATTGTGTCAATACCACTTTTTAGGAAAACCTCAAGCATTTCGGTAGCACAATGGTGGGTATCGTTGATTTTACGAATTAGGGTATCTGCGGCGGACCCTGTATGGCTATATCCAAGTATCCAATTAGTTCCGATGATCATCCTCGACAAAGAGACGCCGCCAACCATTGTTCGGGGAAACATATAAGACACTTCCATCTCTCCTTTAGCCAAAGAATTCTTTGTATTAATTCTCGACGAAAGGCAGAAAATCCTTTATTGGGAAGTGATTATGTTGCAAAAACATATTTCATTGAGACCGCGGTACAATCAAGGTTGCCTCATTTGGCAGATTTGTTCCATCGATTGAGGCGGCCCCACTATTGGATCAGCCTATGATAATGACAGCGCCTGCTTCGGGTTTCATCCAGTCATACAAAAATTTCGCATGGCTTGTAAAATTGCGTACGCACATGTGCGATCTGGGAAATGTACCTATAGTATGAAGGTACTCGATTTTACCGGGATCTATTCTTTCGCCTTCCTTTACCTCGTAGTCCACCGGAACGCCATGAATATAAGCACCGCCGCTGAAGCGAATTGCATATGGCGCATACCCCGCTATTTCAGCTCTGTTGTCTCCTAAATATTCGAAACGTTCTTTTTTCTCAATCGCTTTATAATATCCAAGAGAGGTTTCAAATGACAAAGGTCCCTTAAGCCCTGTTGTTGACAGGGTGTATGAAATCATAGCCGTACCGTTTGGGCTTACTTCGAAAGTAGCCTGGTTCTGTTCCTTTCGGTCAACAACTATGACATGGCTGAAATTGTCAACATATATATCAGGATTAATGAACTTTTTAGGCACAAAGAATTCTGAATTAAATGTGGGTACGAACACGCGGTAAAAAGTCTCATCTTCCGAAAGAATTTTTAGCAAAATGCCATCGGGTAGGTATCTGAAGTCTGACGCTGTGTCAGCCTTTGAATAACCCGGAGCGCTCTGGTAAATTCGATAACCGAATTCATCTGTGCCCCCATTGTTCTTTGTAGGCGGAGCGCCATTAATATTCTTATAATTGCTAATATAATGAAGCTTTCCGCCCTGAATTTGCTGATTCAGATCTTGTAGAGCATTAAGCATTTCATCGAAGCGAAATTTTCGGGGAGTACCTGCATGTGAATGAATATAACCGGTGTTAATCTGTCCGTTTTCCTTTTGTGAAACTTTGTACCATATATTTGAATCCCCGATGGTTTCTCCCTGAACTCGGTCGTGCAAAGTAATCTTCTCTGCGCAAACCACAGAACCAATTTCTTCTGAAGCCGGGTTTGGGTCCTTTAGAATTGCCGAGCGGTCGGGAGCTGTCACCAAAAAATAGTCATATGAGAGCATATAGTGCTCATATTGAAGATTTTTTATTATATCCGGCGGTAAAGTGGTACGGTATTCAGCCAAAGTGGTGTTTTCCGGGCTATCCTGCACATTGTGGCGAACTTGTACCGCTTCGTCCTGAGAAAGCATCCCGGGTTCACGCTTGATTTCATTATTTTTAGCATCTCGGGTTATCTTTACATCTTCCGAAATACTTTGTGCATTAATATTTTCTTCTATAAAATGTTTTGACGACTTGGTCAAATTATCTTGAAACCCTTCGGGAACCGGTTGCCTTAACGGCTTTTCAGCTTCTATCTCAGGTTGTTCCTTAGGAAGTGCCTGTTTCTGACCGGGCTCTTCGTAGCGATATATCCAAAATATTCCAAACAATGTCAAAACTACAAGTAAAAATGGCATTAATCTTCTTAGCATCTTAAAAGCTCCTTCGTAGAAAAGATCATATATAGATCATTTCTCGCTATTAAGCTTTTATACTAACCAAAAGGGGACGGAAGTCATTTTATATACAAAACATCTTATCAAAATCATGCTGAAAAAACTTTTTCATTGTGTTAAAATTAGCTAATCGGTAATACCAACCAGGGGGACGTTTTGTTTGGCAGGTTTACGTAATAATTTGCAAAAGAACTATTATTCATGGAACAGGGAGAAGAGTTTGGTTTGACAATGTATATTTAGCACAAGTAATCATCAGAAAGAGGGATTGGCGTTGACAAAAGTTTTAATTACAGGAGGAGCTGGTTTTATTGGCTCCCATATAGCTGAGCAATGTATTTTAGCAGGACATGAAGTTGTGGCGATTGACGATCTTTCAAGCGGTAAGGTTGAAAATTTGCCGGATGGCGTTTTATTCCGAAAGATCGATATCTCTGATAGCCAGGCGATACAAGGGATTTTTAATGAGGTTAAGCCGGATTGCGTTATTCATCAGGCGGCGCAGATATCAGTCAGCCGATCTGTGCGCGAGCCCGATCACGATGCGATGATAAACATAATAGGTCTTATAAACACACTAAAAGCTTCAGTTGAACAAAAAGTGCGCTCATTCGTTTTTGCCTCCTCAGGTGGTGTGCTCTATGGTGACGTATATAGCCCTGCGGACGAAAATACACCAGCCATGCCGGTTTCACCTTACGGCATAAGTAAGCTTACTGGCGAGTATTATCTAAAATTCTTTTCCCGTGAGTTTGGACTTCGCACAGTAGCGCTACGCTACGCAAACGTATACGGACCAAGACAGGATCCTCATGGCGAAGCTGGCGTGGTCGCGATATTTTTGCAAAAAATGCTGGCTACTAAGGAGCCTGTAATAAACGGCGATGGTAAATACGTAAGGGATTACGTTTTTGTAAAGGATGTGGCACGGGCGAATCTTCTTGCGATGTCAAGTGAGAGGACAGGGTTTAGTGCTTATAATGTAGGCACAGGTATCGGAACGGATGTAAACGATCTGGAAAAAGGCTTAAGAGAAAAGCTTCTACAAGTTATGGAACACAAAGGACACACGCTCAGCATTCCGAAAGTGTTATACGGACCGCACAGAGCTGGCGATCTTCGCTCAAGCCTTCTTGATTGCGCTAAAATTAACCGAGAACTCGGCTGGAGTCCCACTGTCGGTCTTGATGAGGGGTTTTTAAGGACTGCTGAGTGGTTTGCGAGGCTGTTTTGATTTCATCTTTTTTTCAGGCATTACAGGCGATGCATTTTGACTTTCCGATTCCAGATCAATGCCAAACATGGCGCTAACATCGTCATTGATGACTCTTCCGGTTTTTTTGCCTGATTTTTTAAGCAGCGATTCAGATTTTTGCGCAATGGCTTTTGATACGAGTTCGTCTATATTTACGTTACGCAAAACGAAAAAGAGAGCGGGATTCTCGTCAAGTCTCGCTCCGACGCCATAAAGCGCTGCTGCTACATGTTTGCACATATTCGCCCAATCCGGGCAAGTGCAATTCAGTGAAATCTCTTTTGGAGACGGAAATAATCCTGTGTTTTTAGCTGTAAACAATTCAGCGAGTGCCTTAGGGAATTTACCGTCCAGTAGCTCCTGCAATGACTCTATTTTACCCTCGCAGGATTTGATTATTTCATCCCAATTGTTCTTAGCAAGAGAGGCTATTGCTATGTTTATGACGTATGGTTTTGCTCTGCTTCCTTGCACTAAAGCGGTAATCCCGCCGGGGGTGATTTTAAGATCAAGAATTGCTCCGTGTCGGATGTAGCTTCGACCCCTCGGCATTCTGTTGCTGTAATCCGAATAGGTCTCCAAATTATTGTTCCATGCTTTTCCCCACCAAGTAGCCGCAAGCTTACTTCCCGTTATTACAACAGGCGAGATGTCAGGATTTTTCTTGCTAAGCTTCTCGTATTTCTTTTTGTTTTTTTCTTTTTTCTCAGCAACCGTTACATATTCCGGATAATCGGATCCATATGACATGTTTTACCTCCTTATTTTGAGAGTGTGAACAAGTTCATCAATTGCCTGTTGTCCATTTCGGTTATCCAATTTTCTTGGATGTCAGGCATGATATCATTTGATAATTTCGTTTTTTCCTCGATCATGAGATCTATTTTTTCTTCTATGGTCCCTTTTGTAATAAACTTATGAACGACCACATTTTTCTTTTGACCGATTCTAAATGCTCTATCCGTCGCCTGGTTCTCAACCGCAGGATTCCACCATCGGTCAAAGTGTATAACATGGTTTGCATTGGTGAGATTTAGGCCTATACCACCGGCTTTAATTGAGAGCACCAAGAACGGCACATAATCTCGACCTTGAAACTTAGCGACAATATCCTTTCGCTTCGCAACCGGAGTTTCACCGTGAAGAATCAGCCCTTCATGGCGGAACACTGTTTTTAGAAATTCTGATAAAGGCAATGTAATTTCTTTGAATTGCGTAAAAATGAGAACCCTTTCCCTTTTTTCAAAGATAGTTTCGCATATCTCGCGTAGGCGTTCATATTTTCCACTTTCGTTTTCGGCATAATAATTCTGACCTAAGTACTGGTCCGGATGATTGCATATTTGTTTGAATTTTAAAATGGAGGACAGGATCAGCCCTTTTCTTCCAATGCCTGTGCCGGTTGATTTAAGTTTTGCTATAATATCGCCGACTAGCGCATCGTAAAGAGCAGCCTGTTTTTTTGTGAGGGTCGAATATGTTTTCATTTCGATCTTATCAGGTAAATCCGATATTACGGATTTGTCGGTTTTAAGCCGCCTTAATATAAAAGGGCCGACAACTTGCTTCAATCGGGAGTAACCCCCTTGATTTTCCTTGAGCCGCTTTGTGAAATCAGTGAATTCCTTCGCATTTCCTAATAGCCCTTTGTTTAGGAAATCAAAAAGTGACCACAGATCTGAAAGGCGATTTTCAACAGGGGTTCCGGTCATTGCGATCCTAAATGCAGCCTTCATGTGCTTTACTGTTTTAGTCTGATTTGTGCCGGGATTTTTAATTGCTTGGGCCTCGTCCAATATAAGCGTGTTCCAAAATATTTCTTTGAGCCAGCTGTATTTAGCAAGCATACCATAAGTCGTAATGAACAGGTCGTATTCATTTAGAAATCCTTGATCTTGCTTTTCTGCACCGTTTTTTTCTGACGGATGCAACACGCAATATCTGAGTGAAGATGCAAACTTTGCAATCTCACTAGTCCAATTTCCGATGAGCGACGCCGGTATAACTAAAAGAGCTTTTTCGTCTTTATGTGAGCGGATGTAGTTTAGAAGAGCTATGACTTGTATGGTTTTCCCAAGACCCATATCGTCGGCAAGACAGGCCCCAAGTCCAATCGTTTTCATTAAGTAAAGCCATGCAAGTCCTCTTTGCTGATATGCTCTTAGTTCGGCATTAAAATTGCTACCGCCCGAGATCGATTTAATGTGTTCGGGACGAACAAGTTTTGCGACGAACGAATTTAACCACTCGCCGTTATGTATTTCTAGAATGCCGGTTTCTTGTGCGGCGTCAATAAGCTTTGGCGCATTAAATTGAATGCGCATAGCTTCCAAAATGCTCAAGTCTTTCTTGTCCATGAGCTTTTTAGCTTGCTCGAAAGCATCCAGTGTTTCTTTTAACTTTTTATGATTTACTTCAACCCACCTGCCTTTTATAAAGGCTAGTCCTTCTGTTTGTGAGAGAAGCTTTCTTAAATCGTCAATTGTTATATTTTCATCTCCCATGGACAATTGAATACTAAAATCGACGATTGCATCGAACCCTAGATATGAAGGAGGTTTGTTGCCGACGTTCAATGATATTTTAAAAGAATTTGTCTTGCTTTTCCACCAGTTCGGAATCCGGCACAATATTCCGACCTGCTCGTACAAGGGGACTTCTTTTAAAAATGTATAGGCGTCCTCGTCTGTAAGACCAATCGGATGAAATATTTCACCCGAATTTACAAGCTCCGAAATAAATGAGCTCGTTTCGGAAGCCTTGTTTACTGTTGATAACAATTCCAACAGTTTATTATTATCATCTCTGTATTCTACGAGCGCATTTTTAAGCGGCAGATGCTTTGATTTTCCGTTAATGGCAACACCTGCTGAATATGTTGCTAGGAATGCGAACGGATAATCTTCTTTTTTGCTTTCAACCATATGAAAGAAGATGCGTCCTACGGGATGTATATCAGGATTTAACGATGCGAAATAATCGGCTACACTTCCGGTGTAAGATGAGATTTCAGCAGAAAATACGTTATTTAATCTGCTCTGGATATCCTTGACCCAATCTGCGCTGAGATGTTCTGCGCCGTGTATGTAAGGCGCGCTTTGAAGGATAGGCATGATTTCATCAATGTTAGGTTCAACGATTGTTTTTTCTCTTAACAGTTCAATATCAGGAGTTCTTGAAAGCGCTTTAACGAACGAATAAGCTAAAGCTGCAATAAATCGTATGGAATCCGACAAAAACGGTGATTTATCGGAAAAACCGAGATAATATAGAAATTTATACGGGTTTTCTTTATACTTGGCATACAGATCATGTTGAAAGAGTATGTGTTTGTCATTTGGCTGATCTTGAACACTTTGTTCAGTGGAATATCTTTCTTGCCAGTCCAGATCGAATCCTTGCGCACAGATTATGGCAATGAGTTCTTTGTCAACGAAAACATCGCCGTCATGCTTTTGCGTGTTCACAAACTACCTACTTTCACCGTACTTAACTATGCTTAATATAGCAGAACAAGCATTGCTGATCAAGTATATAAGCAACAAAAGCAAGGGGACGGAGCCTATTGCTTTTGTGTCAGGTCGTTTTGTTTGACACATAGTAGATCTAAGAGGCTAGAAGTTAGAGATTGGATGAGGGAGATTTGAGAAAGAGGGAATTACGGGCGGTGTTTGGGAGGGATAGTGTCTGTCAATACTTTTTGAAAATGTCACCTAAATAGTATCGAAAGAGCACTTAATTATCTCGTGATTATGTCCTGTTATGAATAGTAAAGGAGGGGCTTTGCCCCTCCTTACCCCCCCATCCTCGCCGGA
>Ga0209316_100360_pt1 | contig 14986 bp, 14 predicted proteins | sample 3C3metaG_FD_184150 | JGI IMG/M metagenome (GOLD analysis project Ga0209316, IMG submission 184150) | Freshwater bacterial and archeal communities from Indian Creek, Illinois, USA - 3C3 metaG (SPAdes) (version 3) | ecosystem: Environmental > Aquatic > Freshwater > Unclassified | place: USA: Indian... | reverse complement strand
GATTCCGGGCTGAAAGCCCAATTTAATCCAGCCATGGGGCAACGCCCCTGGCAAATTTACGGTATCCTACATTCACGCCCTGAAAGGGCAGGTTAAAACCTTGTGGAAGATTCCGGGCTGAAAGCCCAATTTAATCCAGCCATGGGGCAACGCCCCTGGCAAATAACGGAATTCAACATTCACGCCCTGTAAGGGCAGGTTAATCCTCGAAGAAGTATTCTGCGTTATAATCCACTCCATATTCCTCAAGGAATTTCGTCACTTCTTCTTTGAATGTTTGCTTTTTGTGATGTTCTTCCTGGTTTACTATGTAATTTTTGGTCCGGTCATGCAAGGACTGGCTAACCGAAAACCCAGCATAACCACCTTGCCAGGCAAATTTTGAATAATGAGGGTCAAGGGTTTTTATCCACCTGCTGCTATGTCGCTTAATCTCCTCCACGAGTTTTGCCAAGGTAATATTTTTCGACATTACGCAAAAGATGTGGACATGGTTTTCTACTCCATTGATAATGATGGGAATAGAATCATTTGTTTTAATGACGGATCCCATGTAAGCGAATAGTTGGCTTTTGTCTTCCTTGCGGATAATGGGCGAGTTGTCTTTGATCTGAAATACAATGTGCATATAGATTTTGGATAATGACTGTGACATGGCGTTTTGGTTTAGAGGTGTGACGACATTATCTTAAGTTGCCCTTACAGGGCGCAGATGGATTTGGGGTCTTTTTGCCCGAAGCGTTGCTTCGGGTTGAAGTAAGCTGCCCCTTCGGGGCGAAAAATGCCGGGCTGAAAACCTTGCTGAATGGAAAAGATATTGCCCTTCGGGGCGATGCTATTCCCTGGGCGATGCCATTGGGGTGAAATAATCTGCCCCTTCGGGGCAATTCTATTCATAACTCGACTAAAACATTGAATTGCAAATGCCTCTCCACCGGGGGGAGCGCCTCGATTTCTAAAAGCCAACTGCTAACGGCCAAAAGCAAGAAAATGTGGCAATGTGAAAATGTTTAGAATTTATAATGAACCCATTAGCCAATTATCTCATTAGCTAATTTACTAATTATCACATTATCTCATTTTCGCCTATTTTCCCAGCGAAGCCAAAGAAATTACATTTACGCCGTCGGGACGGGTGTAACTCATTCCTGTACCGGTGATTATATTTAAAGAAGCAGGTCTTGTAAATTTCGTAGTGTCAATTATCTCATTAAATTTCAAAAGATTGTTTGCTGCCTCATCATGCATTCCGATACCAAGTTTTACTTCAAAAGCAGCCCAGGCGCCGGCACTTTGTCGAACTATTGCATCAATTTCCAGCCCGGTAGAGTCCCGATAATGGGATACTTCGGCATCATTGGCTCTTGCATACATTTTTAAGTCGTGATACACAAGCGATTCAAACAGAAATCCGCAAAATTTCAGGTCAGTCCATAATGCATCTTTGGTCAATTTAAGAGCAGCAATTGCCAGCGATACATCGCAAAAATGCCGTTTTGGAGATTTTCGTAGTGAATTTGCCGACCGTATATGCATATTAAATGCTGGCTGTTCTTCAAAAATCATTAATCTTGACAGCGCACCTAAATAATCAATGATGGTAGGACGCGACAAATCAGCATCTTCCACCGTTTTCATATCTTTTCCTAATGTGGTATTATCCACTAATGTGGATACATTTCGTGCGATGGAACGGAGCAGTGTACGAACCTTCTGAGGGTCTCTTTTCACATTTGAGACTCTGCTCATATCCATATCTGCCAATAAGTCTATATATCCACGATTCAACAAAATTGCCTCCTTGAGAGGTATATCCAACAGGGTGGGCCAACCTCCTTTCATCATTCTTTCGATGATACATTCGAGCGGAAGTTCAACATTAAGAAAAGGAATATTATCTCCGCGCAATAATTGCGAAATGCTAACCTGCCCGGAAGAATAGCCCATTTCTTGCCACGACATGGTTTGCATCTCTACGATTGTAAAACGCCCTGCTCCGCTATGCAACTTTATGTCTTCATCGGGATTTGCAGAACCCGTAAGGATAAATTGTCCTTTTTGCTTTCGTTCATCCACTTCGTGGCGCACATAATTCCATAATTTAGGTTGTTCCTGCCATTCATCAAGTAATCGAGGCGTCTCTCCCGACAATAAAATTTTCGGGTTAATCTGCATTACTATTGGAATCTGCTCATCTCTGTCAACCTGCAAAATACTTTTCGCAAACTGTTTTGCTGTTTCTGTTTTGCCGCACGCTTTCGGCCCTATTATCAACACGGCCCCCGATGCTTTGAGTTTTAGCCCAATTTCCGTCTCAATTATTCTTGGAAGATAACTCATGAATTCTTCTTTAGCACAAAGATACAAAAAGGGCTGTATTTTACAAATTGACAGCCTTTTGTTTTACAAATAAATCTTCGATTGTTTTACACATTGACAATGAGATAATGTGATAATTAGCAAATGTGGGGATGTGAGGATGTGAGGATTTGAGGATGTGAGGATTAGCAGATGAGCAAATGTAAGGACATGAGGATGTGAGGATGAGAGGATGAGAGGATGTGAGGATGGGTTGATTTAATCATCGAATCCGCTAATCCGCCAATCCGCTAATCTGCTAATCTGCTTAATCTGCGGGATATTTTTTGACTTCCAACAGCCAAAAGCCAACGGCTAACAGCTAAAAGCCAGAAAATGTGATAATGACATCATCATTAGTTGCCCTTACAGGGCGCAGTAGGATTTGGTGTCTTTTTGCCCAAGGCGTTGCTGCGGGTTGAAGTAAGTTGCCCCTTCGGGGCGAGCTATGCTGCCCGCTGAGCGGCAATTGTATTGCCGATCGGAACACCGGATAATTTGAAATTATCCATAAACCTTGCAGATGCAAACTTATCATTTTACTGTTTGAATCCGGAATGTAATTGTGCATTTAGTATCGAATTGCAAATTCAATGATGTTCGGGGGCGCCATTGCAAATGCCGCCCAGCAGGGAGGATGGATTCCGGGCAGAAAGCCCAACTCAATACAGCCAATGAGTGTGTACGGGGCGATGCTACTCAAAAATCGAATAATATCTTGAATTGCAAATTCAATGCCGGTCAGCCGGGCGCTTGATCCAATGCCTCTAAAATCCTTTTTAAGCGGACCCAAGAGCGCCAACCGGTTTGCGGCAAAAGCTTCGGCTGCAAATTGCTGTTCGCCGCCTCCCATGTGCCCAGGGGAAGCCAGATGCGGTGGTTCAAAAGCGGTGTAATGTTTGTTTGCAAATTGTTTCGAACCGGGGGAAAGGACAGGCGCGAATTGGTTACTTCATCATTTCAATAATCTGGTCGGGTAATACTATGTTTTCTCCGGAATCTTTATTGCTTTTCAAAAACAAAACCGGTACAATTTCTTTGTTGGCCACAAATGGTAACTTTTTTGCTTTTTCGGATAATTGTTTAAGCAGATGGCCGGCATCTGTTGACGAATTTCATACCTCCATAATTATGCAGGACAAAAATAATGTTTCTACTCCATAATCTTTAATAAAACTTTAATCATTTTGCATCAGATTTTCAAACGGGTCTTCTCAAGGCCGTCATTCATTCCGGCTCATCCCTCCTTTTAAAACGGGAAGGCGGTTGCAAAAAAGGGATAGCGGGGAGGTTTTCTGTTATATTGCCATCGCCCATTCATAAAACGGAATTGCGTTACATGTTTTATTCCCTATTTCAAATGTTTCATTCTGGTTAAATGTGATAATTGTTCCCTGGTCAACATTAAAATAATCCATTGCTTCTTTTAAACCGTTAAGTTCCCTGTTCAGGTTGTCCTGGTTAAGTTGCCAACACACCTGGTAAATCTCCTCCGGTTTTTTTTGATGAAAAACAATAAAATCGCATTCATTTTTTTCTGCAAAATAGTAGATTTCTTTTGTTTTTCGCCTCAGGTGAAGAAACACCATGTTTTCGAGCAGCCTTCCGTTATCCGGTGTAAATGATATCGAATTGTGCTGAATAAAACCATTGTCGATGCAGTAGATTTTTTTGGGATTTACCATTTGTACCTTTCCCGAAAAACTGAATCGTGGCACATAAAAAAACAAATAAGCATCGTTTAAATACCCTAAATATTCCATTACACTGGAAGATGACCTGATTTGAAACATTTTACGGAGGCTGTTCCCTGTAAATAATTTTCCACAGTTGGATACCAGCCAAACGGCCAGTTGCTGCAGGGTGGTAATATTTTTAATGTTGTAACGCAGGGCAATGTCTCTTATAATGATGTCGTTGAACAATTGCATAAGTACTTCGGGCAACCCTGTTTTCAGATACTCAGGGAATCCGCCGCCAGTGATATATGTTTCGGATGAGGTCTCCCCTTGGGTTTGTTGTGTGAATTGAAGAAATTCATTGTAAGAAAAGGGAAACAGCTCTTTGGATATATGCCTTCCGGTTAATTTGGTGCCCAGCTCTTTACTTAGCTTGGTAGCATTAGAGCCGGAAATAAAAATCCGGTAACCCTCGTCGAGCCGGAAACGGATAAAACTTTCCCATTTGTCGATAAGTTGAATTTCGTCGAAAAACCAAATGGAAACTGAATCCTTTTGCGCTATTTCGTGTAACCGGTTAAAATCATTTAAACCGAAAGCAGCCAGCCGGGGGTCCTCAAAATTGATGTAAATGGAAGGTTGTGCCAACGAATTGTTTATTTGCTGAAGCAAGGTGCTTTTGCCGCAACGACGCACACCGGTTACAATAAATGCATGTGAAGTAAGATTGTCAAAGCCTTTAACCACCCTGGGCAGTGTGGTGCCGGTTTTGTTTAACCGTTCGCGCTGCGATGCAATAACCTGTTCTATGGTTTGTTTTGTAAGCATAATGCAATGTTTTCGCTGGCAAAGTTAACTGTTATTTGTTAGCAACGAAAACCTTTGGACGGCAGTTTTCTTGTCAATGTGAGAATTTGAGAATGTGATGATTAGCAGATTAGCAGATTAGCACATCCCAACATCCTATAAATGCCATGGGTAAATCACTTTCTCCATTTCGACAGGGGTGTTGCTGATGGTGAAATATTTTTTTATGTTCAGGCCGGCTGACAGTTTTTGCAATTTCACCAGGTCGGCAGGGGTTGCTTTTTGTTTTACCTCCAAAGCGATCTCGTCGTTTAGGATAAAGTCAATTTCGGCAGTGTTGCGCTTGTTATAAAAAGAGAGTTTCCCGTAAAGTGCCAGTTGGTTGGTCACAGCAACCTCGAGCAATTGCCCGCTTGTAACTTTTGCGGCCAGATTCAGAATGCCGGTATCGGCAAAGTACACCTTTTTCCCACCAGCCACACTTCGGTCAATGCTGCCGGTAAATTTGGGCAAAAGCTTCAGAAAAAAAGTTCCCTCAAGAAACCCGAGGTAGCTGTATGTTTTAACCCTATTTATTCCCAGCTCAGAAGCCAGGCGCGAAACCTCGAGGATGTTTCCATTGCGTGGGGCCAACAGTAATATGAGGTCGCGAAGTTCGCGTACATCCTTCAACTCGCTAAATACCTTGATGTCCTTTTCAAAAAAAGAAGCAAAAATATTTTTCAGAATCAAGCGCTTGGTTTCCTGATCGGGAGTAGTGGCTACTTCAGGAAATCCACCGAACTCAAGATAGCTTTCGTACAGTTCCTTATACTGGTAAATAGCCGCTAATCGTCGTGGAGTGAATGCGGCCTCTATTGGGGCTGATAAATCGATTTCATTCAGCCTTTGATTAAAATAGAGATATTCGCGGTAGGATAAAACAGGTAAAACATACAGAAACTTCCTGCCGCTCAACGACTCAGGAAAAAGGTTTCGCAAATAATAATTTGATGAACCGGTAACAATGAATTTTACTCTAAAATGGTCAACTAAATACTTGATAATCCGCGTTATTTCGGGGAAGTTCTGGATTTCGTCAATGCAAACCAGAAAACGATCCTCGTTTTTAGCACCTGCAGCCTTTCGCAGATCCTCATAAAGGGCATTATAATCAATGTTTTCAAAAATAAGCGTATCTAATGGGTTGTCGAAATCATACCACACTTTTCCTGCGTCCCAGCTATTATATAGCTGACGCATCAGCGTGGTTTTGCCCACCTGCCTCATACCCGTAATTACAATGGCATTTTTGTGCTGCAATTGCGGAAGAATGGTATGAAAAAGCGCCCTTTTCAGCAAAGTGTAAATTTTATTTTACAAATATACGCAATAATGTAAATATTCGAGAACAAAATTGATGTGAGGATGGGAGGATTAGCAGATTAGCAGATTAGCAGATTAGCAGATTAGCAGATTCGAGGATGGAAAAGAAAAATGAAGTTTTGGATTTGAGTTTTGAATTTGCCCTGGGGGTGATTCAATACTGCGATTTGCTGGAAACAGAAAAGAAATATGTACTGGCACGACAGTTACTTAGATCCGGCACATCAATAGGGGCGAATGTCCGCGAGGCTCAAAACGCTGAAAGCAAGGCCGACTTTATCCACAAAATGAAGATTGCCGCAAAAGAAGCCGACGAAACAACCTATTGGCTCGAACTTTGCAGAAAGGCAGAAAACTTCCCCAACCCCGAAGTTCTTATCCAACAAGTTGAAAGCATAAGAAAACTCCTAAACTCGATAATTGGAACTCTGAAACGAAAAAAGATGTGAGGATTTAATCCGCTAATCTGCTAATCTACTAATCCGCTAATCCGCTAATCTGCTTAATCTGCGGGATATTTTTTGACTTCCAACAGCCAAAAGCCAACGGCTAACAGCTAAAAGCCAGAAAATGTGATAAAGACATCATCTTGAGTTGCCCTTTCAGGGCGCAGATGGATTTGGTGTGTATTTCCCAGGAGCGTTGCTTCGGGTTGAAGTAAGCTGCCCCTTCAGGGCGATTTATCAGGAGCGTGGTTCTATACCCAAGGCGATGCCATTGGGGTGAAATGATTTGCCCCTTCGGGGCGCGGTTTGACGGGCTGAAAGCCCAATTCACTACTGCCATGGGGCAACGCCTGTCGCAGATCAACATCATCATGGAACTCGGATGCAACGGATCTTTGCAGATAATTTGCATGGGGCTTGCGCTTCGCGTCTTCGCTCCTTGCTCTCTTCTTGCTTTCTGCTTCTTACTGTTTACTGCCTATTCCCTGCTGCCTTTACCTTCTGTTTTAATAAAATTCAGTACCGCCTTTTCAATGGTAATTTTAACTTTAGTCCAATTCAAGTTGGGTTGCTTCAGCAGAATGGGCCAGTCTGAAAGATCTACATCATCAAAAAACACAAGGCTTTTTAGCACATGTGTACTGTCGCGCTGCTGGTATTTCTCCCGGTAAAAGCGGAGTATTTCTCCCAAACGGAAGTATTCCAAGGCAAAACAAATGTCAACAAAATCTTTTGACCGCTGACCGCTCACGGAAATGGCATTCAGTTTCATGGCCAAAATGTCTTCTTCTGAAAAAACGGTTAACCCCGATAAATTAAGGGGTGGCCTTAAATCGGGGTAGCGATGTGCTATAAAATCAACATTCACACCTTTAATGCTGCCTTTTATAGTTGAGGGAGAAGTAAAAAAAAGTTGTATTGGGTAATCCTGTTGCAGGTTTTCAAGCAACTGAACAGCATCAAAACTTTGGTTGGAAAATAAATCCAGGTCAATGGATTTACGGTGACCGTAATAAAGGGAGAGGGCTGTCCCTCCCGCAAGATTGAAGCCTAACAGATAATCCTTTGCCTGGAGACTTTTCAAGAGTTCCAGTGTGGCGGTTTCGAGCACTTGCGTTTGTAGCATTTGAAGGAACTTAAGGGAAGGCTGAAAAATAGGGCAACAAAATTTAAAGTCTTGGGATCAAGGTAATTCAGATTAGTCAACACCTCCACCACCAAAGGCTCATCGTAGTAATCAATAACCCGATTGATTTCTTCTACCGTACCCAGTGAAAAAACCCGTTCGATAATCAGCCTCCTGGAATGATTGGCATCCAGGTTTTTAATATCCGTATCCCAAAAGTACTGGGGACTTAATTCGTTGACAATATTTGATTTACCTTCACTCATTTCATCATAAAGATAGGAAAAAAATAATTATTGCGCAATCCTGACAGCAATTCCATTTTTTACGCCAGGGTGATTTTCTACCTGAAATATACCTACTTGTTTAAAACTCCCGCTGAGCGGCAATTGCCGGCCGATAATGTGATAATGTGATAATTAGCGAATGTGAAAATGGGCGGATATATATATCAAGACAGTCATTTCTGCGCCAATCTGCTTAATCTGCGTAATCTGCGGGATCTTTTCGATTTCCAAAAGCTAAAAGCTAACGGCCAAAAGCCAGAAAATGTGATAATGACATCATCCTGAGTTGCCCTTACAGGGCGCAGATGGGTTTGGTGCCTTTTTACCCAAGGCGATGCTTCGGGGTGAAGTAATCTGCCCCTTCGGGGCGAATTATCAGGATCGTGTTGGTCAGCCTGAGGCGATGCCTTCGGGGTGAAATGATTTGCCCCTTCGGGGCGAATTATCAGGTAGCGTTTGTATGCCCAAGGCGATGCTTCGGGTTGAAATAATCTGCCCCTTCGGGGCGAGCTATTCAAAACTCGGCTAAAATATTGAATTGCAAATTCAATGCCGTTCGGAGCGGCATTGCAAATGCCGCTCAGCCGGGGGGTGTAGGATTCCGGGCTGAAAGCCCAATTTAATCCAGCCATGGGGCAACGCCCCTGGCAAATTAACGGAATTCAATATTTTCGCCCTGTAAGGGCAGGTTATTCCTCCAAGGATAAGGAAGGCAAGACAAAAGAAACAAGAAAAAAGGAAAACTCAAGAAATTTTTTCCTTTTAATCTGCACCTGAAGGCAAACAGCGTTGCCTTCGGGTTGAAATAATCTGCCCCTTCGGGGCGAATTATCAGGTAGCGTTTGTATGCCCAAGGCAATGCCTTCGGGTTGAAATGATTTGCCCCTTCGGGGCGATTTGGCGGAATCGTGTTTGTTTGCCCAAGGCGATGCCATTGAGGTGAAATAATCTGCCCCTTCGGGGCGAATTATCAGGATCGTGTTTCTATGCCCGGAGCGATGCTTCGGGTTGAAATAATCTGCCCCTTCGGGGCGATGCTATTCAAAACTCGACTAAAATATTGAATTGCAAATTCAATGCTGTTCGGAGCGGCATTGCAAATGCCGCTCAGCCGGGGGGGGGTGTTTGCCTGCACGGCGCGATGCCTGCGGTGTGAAATATCCCCAGTGAGGGTCTAAACAAACACTTGATCCAGTGCCTCTAAAATCCTTTCCCACTCGGGTTCGGTGAGGTTTGACCCCGATGGGAGGCATAGCCCGTTCTCAAACAAATTTTCGGAGGTGCCATTGCCGTAAAAGGGGGCATCGGCGAATACAGGTTGGAGGTGCATGGGTTTCCAAAGGGGGCGGCATTCGATGTTGTGTGCTTCGAGTGCAAGGCGGACTGTTTCGTGTGTTATGCCATTGTTATGGGCAGGATCCAAAATAATGGTGGTAAGCCAGCGGTTGGAGAAATAATTTTCAGGTTCTGGAAGCAATTGGATGCTATAGCCTTTATTCTTTAGGCTTTCAAAGTAGATTTTATATCGCCGGTAGTTGGCTCTGCGGGCGGTGATGTGGTCTTTCAGAACGGTCATCTGGCCGCGTCCGATAGCCGCCAGAACATTGCTCATGCGGTAGTTGTAGCCAACCTCTGAGTGCTGGTAATGGGGTGCAGGGTCGCGGGCTAGGGTAGCCAGGAACCTTGCTTTTTGTATCATGGCTTCATCGTCGGAGAGCAATGCCCCGCCGCCGCTTGTGGTGATAATTTTGTTGCCGTTGAACGATAATATGCCAAATTTTCCAAAAGTGCCGCATTTTCGGCCATGCACTTCTGACCCCAGTGCTTCGGCGGCATCTTCGACCACGGGGATGCCGTAGTAAGATGCGATACGCATAATCTCATCCATTCGGGCGGGCATTCCGTAGAGGTGAACGGGGAGAATGGCTTTTGGCTTTTGGCCGTTGGCTGTTAGCTTTTTGAGGGAATCTTCAAGGGCATAGGGGCACATATTCCATGTTTGTGGCTCTGAGTCTATAAAAACGGGCGTGGCTCCGAGGTACTTTATGGGGTTGGCGGAGGCCGAAAAGGTGAGGCTTTGGCAAATTACCAAATCGCCAGGCTGCACACCCAGCAATATGAGCGACAGATGAATAGCGGCTGTGCCGGAGCTGAGGGCTGCAGCATATTTTGCACCTGTGTAGGATTGCAGATCGCTTTCGAACCTGTCAATATGCGGGCCGAGTGGTGCGATCCAATTGGTATCGAATGCTTCTTTAACAAACTCCTGTTCCTTGGTCCCGATATGTGGCGGTGAGAGCCAGATTTTTTTGTTGATCATATATTGATTCTTCTTACGGCTATAGCGGGTTATCCAAGCCCAGCACATTGTCCGGTATATCAGCACTGATCCCCTCCCGTTTAAAAACCTTTTGGATAGTTTTCAGCAGGATTTTAACATCCAAAAATAGTGATACATTGGCCACATACCACACATCGTAATCAAACTTTTGCTCCCAACTTATGGCATTGCGCCCATTGACCTAAGCAGAACCGGCTATACCGGGGCTAAGCTCGTTACAGAGGCCCCTTAAGGTTTATATTCTTACCGGTTTTCTCTTTCACTTGCCAGTATCCACTTTTTGGAGAGCCTACGCGGATTAGTAGTCATTTATCCTTCAGCACATTTACATTGTCTAACATTTTCCTTTTCGACATCCCAATTATTTGAGCCAATTCGGATAATGACAAACGATTATTTTGAGACAATAACAACATTATTTTATGTTGATTTTCGTTTATTACTTCGGGGACCTTATCGGGGACCTTATCGGGGACCGTATCGGGGACCGTATCGGGGACCTTACTTTTAATTTTAGAATCAGTGCGGGCAAACAATGTAACCATAAATCCTTCAGAAATATTCTCGAAACGGGGTGCTGGCAAACCGTATTCACTGCAATTGGAAACAATGCGCTTAATCCCTGAACCATATTTTTCAATAATTCCCAACTCCTTGAAAAAATCAGCAATCAGTTTATTTCTTGGAACAGATTTATAGCTAAAGGTCAATAAATCCTCCACAGTGATATTGTCAGGAAGTCGTCCGGGGTTGTAAAATTCAATTTTATCATCAAACACTTTAACCAGTGAATCTGAAGACACACTATAATACCAATGTTTCCTTCCACAACGGAGTAACAACTATTGTTTTGTTATCAATTGTAATTTCTTCAGTATTATTGTAAGTATAAATGTAACCCGTTTCAAGGTTTTGTTCGTCCATAGCTTTCGCAAGCGCCCTGATTTCCCTGTTGCGCGTATCTGAATTTTCGAGCGAATAAGCGGCCTGTATCATTTTTTTTGATTCTCCTTCCACTATATAAAAATCTACTTCCAGGTTATTTCCTGTTTTGTAATAAAATATCTCAGCATGTTTCCGGTGCAGAAAATTAAAAACCAGGTTTTCAAACAGTCGCGAAATATCGGGCGAAACCCTGTTTAGCCAGATAAATGAATTGTCGGCCAGATATGTTTTCCTTTTCGATGCATATTATTAAAAGATACTTTACAAATATATCATTTTTTATAAAGTGCAGCTTAATAAAAGCATTGATTATCTTGTAAATATTTCCCGCTAAAGCAAACATGAGGCGCCAGCGCAACCAAAAGCAGCAGCAGAAGAGGTAAGGCCGCCAAAGCCGCGAGGAACTCGATGAGCCGTTTGAAAAACTTTTAATACACTATTCCTTATTGGCACTGATCCCCTCCCGTTTAAACACCTTTTGGATAGTTTTCAGCAGTATTTTAATATCCAAAAATAGGGATACATGGGCCACATACCACACATCGTATTCAAACTTTTGCTCCCAGCTTATGGCATTGCGCCCATTTACCTGTGCCCATCCTGTGATACCGGGTTTTACTTCGTGCCGGCGGGCTTGTTCGGGGCTGTACAAAGGGAGATACTCCACAAGCAAGGGCCTTGGGCCTACTAAGCTCATATCGCCTTTGAGCACATTGATGAGTTGAGGGAGTTCGTCGAGCGATGTGCTGCGTACGATTTTTCCGATCGCAGTAAGCCGTTCTGCATCGGGCAGCAGATCGCCGGCGGCATCGCGGCGGTCGTTCATAGTTTTGAACTTAACTATGCGGAAAATACGGCCGTTTTTGCCCGGGCGGGGCTGAAAAAAAAATGGCTTGCCATTATTGGCAATGGCCAGCAAAAAGGTAACCACAACCAAAACCGGCGAGGCAACGAGCAAAACTGCAAGACTGAGAAAAAAATCAAGTACACGCTTGAAACCCGATTTATAGAAACTCATTTGATTTTATTGATGATTAGCTGATTAGCTGATTAGCTGATTAGTTGATTAGGGGATTAGGGGATTGGAGGATTTCATCCTCTAATCATCACATCAACCCTCTGTTTTAATCCGGAATGTAATTGTGCATATGGTGTTGAATTGCAAATTCAATGATGTTCGGGGGCGCCATTGCAAATGCCGCCCAGCAGGGAGGATGGATGCCGGGATGAAAGCCCAAGTTAATCCAGCCAAGGGGCAACGCCTCTGGCAAATCAACATCTTAATGGAACACGGATAACACGGATGCAACGGATCTTTACAGATAATTGCATGGGGCACTGTGCTTCGCGTCTTCGCTACCTCGCGACCTCTCTTCTTGCTTTCTGCTTCTTACTGTTTACTGCCTATTCCCTGCTGTCTTTACCTTCAATTTTAATAAAATTCAGTACCGCCTTTTCAAAAAATGGTTAACCCCGGTGCCTTAAGCAGTGGTTTTAAATCGGGATAGCGATGTGCGATAAAATCAACATTCACACCTTTAATGCTGCCTTTTATAGTTGAGGGAGAAGTAAAAAAAAGTTGCATTGGGTAATCTTGTTGCAGGCTTTCAAGTAACTGAACAGCATCAAAACTTTGGTTGGAAAATAAATCCAGATCAATTGATTTACGGTGACCGTAATAAAGGGAAGGGGCTGTCCCTCCCGCAAGATTGAAGCCTGCCAGGTAATCCTTTGCCTGGAGACTTTTCAGGAGCTCCAGTGTGGCGGTTTCGAGCACTTGCGTTTGTAGCATTTGAAGGAACTTAAAGGAAGGCTGAAAAATAGGGCAACAAAATTTTTTGATTTACCTTCACTCATAATTACCCCAGAAACATAGCTACATGAAGAGCTACTATGTTATTGCCGAATGTCTTGGTTTCCCGGTCGTTTGATAGGATAAAAGCTCTTTTCAGCGGTTTGTCAAGTATTTCGTTCAAGCCTTTGAAGTTTCTTGAATCAGTTTTAGTAACCCGGTCCTTCATCTTTATTTCAAAAGCGAGAAAACCGTCGGGTAATTCAACCAATAGGTCAACTTCCTTTCCGTCGTGCGAACGCAAATGGTACAGTTTAACCCCGGCATTTACAGTTGCAATCTGCTTGTATATTTCGGCTACAACAAGGCTTTCGAATTCATTTCCAGTAAGGCCTCCCCTTTTCTGAAGAACAGCCTGAACAATGCCCTGGTCCATGTAATGAACCTTTGGCATTTTCGACAATCTCTTATTTGGGTTTTTCGACCAGGCAGGCAGAATAACTGATTGATAACTTAATTCGAAATATCTAATGTAGCGTTGAATGGTTTTGGAGGTTACTCCAAGTTGATTGGCAATCGCAGTAGTGTTTACCAGTTGAGCGGTGTTTTCGGCCAGATAACGCTGTAATTTAATAAAGGGTTCAAGATCGCGGAATGATGCCAGGTCGCGGATATCTCTTTCAAGATAAGTGCGGACATAATTTTGCAGCCAAACATGTTTCTCTTCTGCACTCAATGTTTCATCCGACACAGCAGGATATGCTCCAAAAGCGAGGTAATGATCCCACGCTTTCTGCTTCCCGGCCATTTGCCTGTCGAGTAGAAATGAGGGCAGAAAATCAAAATGTTTATCATCTTTCAATTCCTGTTGAAACAGCGAATCTTCGACCAGGTCGTCCCATGATTTTGTCCGGATTTCGGGTATTGTGAGCGGAAAAACCTCAATTATAATACATCGGCCTGCCAGGCTTTCTTTTACTTTTTCGAGTAAAAGCAACTGGCTTGATCCTAAAAGTAAATAACGCGGTTCGGGCCACTGATCGTACACTGATTTAATACTTTCGATCAGGACAGGTTCTTTTTGTATTTCATCAAGTATGGCTTCAGGATACAATTCGCGCCACTGCGAAGCAGAGAGTTGTGCATATTGACGGCGCATTATGGGGTCTTCGACCGAGATATACCCGTACTCAGGAAACAGGTGCCGCACAAGCGTAGTTTTGCCGGTTTGCCGCGCTCCGGTAAGCACAATAATACGGCCTGTTTTCCATTTGTTGCGCGTTACAATCAGGTCAGCTATTTTTCTGTTTTTCATCATTATTTCAGCCATTCACAATAGAATCCAAAGCCTGAAAGTTAAAACAATGGTTGTGCCTCCGACATCAATTCCATTTTTTACGCCAAATGTAGGATTATAATTCCGATTATTACGCCATTACAGGAATTTGATTCCATTTTTTACGCCAGGGTGATTTTCTACCTGAAATATACCGGCTTGTTTAAAACTGCTGATAGCGTCAAGGATTGTCTAAACAAACACCTGATCCAACGCCTCTAAAATCCTTTCCCACTCGGGTTCGGTGAGGTTCGACCCCGATGGGAGGCATAAACCATCCTCAAAGAGCTGTTTGCACGGCACATTTTTGACTGGACTCATCATTAAATAAACAAATAATGCTATCTTTGCATATTATATGATATATTGAACAGCTATGGCAAAGAACACAACAGGAACCAGACTTCCCCGCAAATTAGAGCAAAAGATGCAAGTTGTGGGCGAGCAAATCAAGTTGGCCCGTCTGCGCAGAAACTTGAGTGTGGCGCAAGTGGCAGAGCGTGC
>Ga0209316_100358_pt1 | contig 14998 bp, 18 predicted proteins | sample 3C3metaG_FD_184150 | JGI IMG/M metagenome (GOLD analysis project Ga0209316, IMG submission 184150) | Freshwater bacterial and archeal communities from Indian Creek, Illinois, USA - 3C3 metaG (SPAdes) (version 3) | ecosystem: Environmental > Aquatic > Freshwater > Unclassified | place: USA: Indian... | reverse complement strand
GATTGTTATCAGCACAGAGGGAATATCCACAAATTGCATGGCATCGCCGCCCAGTAAAATCGCCCAGGCAATGGCCAACACACCAGCCAGTATGCCAATATTAGTAATCAGGCCCGATTTCTGCATTGTCTACACCTCTATCGCTTGAGCTGAATTAGTTCCTGCAGCATCTCGTCAGATGTTGTCACCACGCGCGAATTCGCTTGGAAAGCACGACTGGTCGTGATCATTTCCGTAAATTCTGAGGCTAGGTCGACATTAGACATTTCAAGTGTGCCGGTCTCTACTGTGCCACGCCCATCGATGCCAGCGCCGCCCACAATGGCCTCACCGGAACTAGATGAAGCCTCGTAGAGATTGCTGCCTGTCTTCATTAAGCCTTCGGGGGCGGCAAAGTGGGCCACGGCAATTTGCCCTAGGTCGCGCACGGCACCATTAGTAAATGTGCCTGTAATGACCCCGTCGCGGCCGATACTAAAAGTCGCCAATTCGCCCGGGAACAAACCATCTTGCGATCTTACTAGGGCCGTGCTGGGGCCAGCTACCATGGAAAAAGCGGAGAAATCTAGTCTGAAGCTTATCTCTTCTGCCTGAGGCACGGTCATGGTTACTGCGCCTAGAGCTGGGTCAGGCGCAACAAAACGACCGAAATTATCAAATTCCACTGTACCAGTGGGTGCGCCACCAAGGGGCGTGCCATCCGGCAATGCGACGCTAAATTCCCACGAATTTCCTGCGCCAATGCGCGTAAAAGTAATTCTGATATCATGGGGCGCACCCTTCGAATCGTAAATGGTTGCGGTGGTACTATGAGTAGTGGTCGCAGCCGCCTCACTGGATAAATTACCTGTAAAATCAATGCGAGTTGTCGCTTGCGTCAGCACCTGCGCCCCCAAAGGTATGGAAAGCGCAGACACAGCCCCCTGGCTATTAACCACGCCATCGGCATCTGCTGCCCAACCCATGACCTTCATGCCAGTGGAGGCATTCACCAGTTCATTATCTTTAGAAATTGAGAAGGCGCCGTCCCGCGTAAAGAGAGTACGCAGTCCGTCCGACATGACAAACAAGCCGCTGCCCTGCACGGCCAGGTCGGTGAGGCGCCCCGTGGCCTGTAATGCGCCCTGGGTGTGCAAGGTGTCTATGCCGGCCACCGACATACCTAGGCCGACCTGCGAAGGATTAGTACCCGCCCGGCCGTTGGTGGGGCCGCTGGGCACGCGCAGAGTCTGGCTGAGCATATCTTGAAATCTCACCCGGCTGGCTTTAAAGCCAGTGGTGCTGACATTGGCGATATTGTTGCCGATGGTGTCTAACTTAACCTGCTGGCCGCGAATGCCGGAAATTGCCGCGAATAAAGATCTTAGCATCCTACCTACCTCCTCCTATTTCAATCAGCCTATTTAAGGGCACCAATTCACCATTTATCCTAAGCAGGCTCTCCCTGCCCCGCCACAGTAGTGACTCGGCCAAACCAACTTTGGGCTCATCATTTTCGCCTAGGTAGGCGATGGTCTTACCAATGACGGCGCTAAAGTCGCCTAAGAGCTGCCCTTCCACCAGCTGGTCAAGCTTGGTGTTCAAGTTCTGCAGCTGCTCCAAGGTGCTAAACTGTGCTAGCTGCGCCACCATGGCCGTGCTATCTGTTGGTTTGAGCGGGTCTTGATTTTGAATTTGCGCAAGCAATATCTTTAGGAAAGCGTCCTTGCCTAGTTCCCCGCCCGGTCGCAAATTGCGTGCCGCTTGTACGGGTTCTGGTGCTCCTACTGCGTCAACTTTCACGGCCAAACCCCCTATATCTTAAATTCTACCCGTTCTTCCTGCTTGCCCTGCCTAGAGGGCTGCTCGCGGTGCTCCCTAGCTTGCTCTCTTGGCTGCTCATCGCGGTAATCTCGATACTCCTCCGCGGTGTAAACCCGCACTTCAAGGGTAGGCGTACTCCGTGGCAGGTGCTCAAGCAGGGCTGCTTTGGCTTGCGGCGTCTCGGTAATCAAGCGCACTACCACCTGCCCCCCTCTTTCTCGCTTCGCGCTGACAATAACCTTGCCATACTCAGGCGGGGTAATCTCTAAAGTCATCTCTGGACGGGTGGGGTGTGAGGCAAAAGAAATAATTTCTGTCTGCAAATTCTGCATAAAAGTAGGGGCCAGCGGCTCCATGGCCAAGGTCGGCGCGCTGCGCTGTGTATGGGTAGCAGTGCCTGCGATGTCAAGCTGCATATTGTCTGTCGCAGCGTAGGAGCTACGGGTCTTTGGAGAATACGCTTCCCGCACTTCTGGTAGCGTCGCTATGAGCATCCCCTGACCATACTCACGCAGGGGTGGCAGAACCACACTAGATTCTTCAATCGCCACTAGCGGTGCCGCAGGAGGTGGTGCCTCAGGCAGTGGTGCCTCAGGAAGTGATGCCTCAGCCGAAAAAACTTGGGCGCTATTAAGGACAGGCGCGTTAGGCATCGCATTTAATTCAGGCGGGGAACTCACTATAGTCAGTTTCGGGCGTAGGGGCTGTGCGGCTAAAGAAACAACTTCTGTATGCAACCTCGGCATATTGGTCGGAACGGCCTGCTCCACAGTTAACTGTGGTGGAACCTTGCTTAATTCTCCTACTGCCTCAAGTGGTGCCGCCGGAAGTGGTGCCTCAGCCGAAAAAACTTGGGCGCTAAAAGCAACGGGGGCGTCAGGTATAAGACGCGATGCAACTTGGGGTGATGCCGAAGGTGTGAGAGGTGCCTTAAATTCAGATGGAAAATTCGTTGAATCCCGCGGTACAAGGGGCCCATGTTCATGCGGATATAACTCTACCACAGGCGTCGCCATGGGCGACAAAAAAATCGGATTAACAGCTGGAGGCAAGGCGGAAAGTGTCGCAGTAGGTGCAACCGTTGGCAACTTGACAGTCTCGTGAAGAGTTACAGTGGGCGCGATGCGAGGTTCGTGCCCGTAGTGTGCCGACTTATCTAAATTAGGCCTACTAGGGGTAACTTCATCAGCCATGGCTACCCTCGGTAAAAGGCTCACGGTGGGCGCACTCGGCATGGGTGTGACTCCTCCCTGCCCGAGTGGCGTCAACAATATAGTATGTAGGTCAATATCAGGAGAGAATGAGGGGGCTACTTCTCCTTCGGGGTTGGTGATTTCTTCCGGAAATTTTGCTAACGATAGCGGGGCCTCCGCCTTATCAAGTAAACCCATAATATTCTCCATCGTCTTGACAAAGGATAGACCCTCTTTGCCCTTCTCCATCCCTTGTTCCGCTGGGACAGCCAAGTTTGTAGCGGCAGCAAGCACTTTCACGGGCTCAATTTTCATCGCGCCACCACCCTTTGTCGCAAGTACATCTGCGCCCCCACTTCATCGGCATGCTGTTGCTCGCGAGACTGCATTTCGTAGCGCAATGTGGCCATGTATTGGTCATGATGTATTTCCAGCTTGCGTCGCTCGATAGCTGCCGCCAACAATTCTAAGCGGGCATCTTCGCGCACTTCGGTCAAGGTACCCAAGTGCCCCTGCGCTGACTTCACTTCATCGTGTTTACAAACAAAATACATACAGCGATGCTCCAATAAGTCGGGTGGGACACAGACCTCTATTTGCTCTTCGACACCGGCGACAAGGTGACAAAGGCGTTCTTCTTGCGCTTGGCGGGCCTTCTCCGCCCTTGCTAGTGCCAGCATTTGCTGTTGCTCCAATTGCTTTTTTAGCTCCAAAATTTGGGCCAGTCGGTAACGCTTCACCATCTTATCACCTCGTCATGACTTTTTGTAGTTGTGCTAGTGCCTCGGCCAAGGAATAACGTTCATCTATACCTTGTGCTAACACCGACATAATGCGGGGCGCTTTGTCTATACTTTCGTCTATCTCACGACTTCCGCCCCTGATATAAGCGCCGATATTTATTAAATCTTCATTTTGTTTGTATACCGCAAGTAAGGAGCGGCACTCCGACACTAATTTGAGATGCGCCGGTTCAGCTAGTTCAGTCGCTAGGCGGCTGACACTTTGCAAAACATCAATCGACGGATAGTGATTGCGCTCGGCTAAGTGCCTCGACAGCACAATATGCCCATCCAAAATACCGCGCACCGTGTCGGCGATGGGTTCATTCATATCGTCGCCCTCCACCAAGACCGTGTAAAGGGCGGTGATGGCTCCCCGCTCGCCCGTGCCCGAGCGCTCTAGGAGCTTGGGCAACATGGCAAAGACCGAGGGTGGATATCCGCGCGTCGTAGGCGGCTCGCCGATGGCGAGGCCTATTTCGCGCTGCGACATGGCAAAACGCGTGACCGAATCCATCAGTAGCATAACATTCTTCCCTTGGTCGCGAAAGTACTCTGCCACGGCCGTCGCCGTCAGTGCGGCCTTGATGCGCAGCAAGGCCGATTGGTCGGATGTAGCCACCACCACCACCGAACGCTTAAGCCCTTCTGGTCCAAGATCCTTCTCGAGAAAATCTCGCACCTCACGGCCGCGCTCCCCCACTAGGGCAATAACATTGCAGTCGGCGGTGCTGCCACGGGCAATCATGCCCAGTATGGTGCTTTTGCCCACGCCGCTACCGGCAAAAATACCTAGGCGCTGGCCATGCCCGGCGGTGAGAAAAAGGTCTATGGCCTTGACGCCTGTTTCGAGCACCTCGGCGATGCGCGTGCGGCTCATGGGGTTAGGAGGCACTTGGTCTAGGGGATAGGTGCGACCCGTTGGCAACAAACTCGATCCGGTGAGCGGGCGCCCCAGCCCATCAATCACCCTCCCCAACAAGTGCTCGCCGCAATCAACCACCAGCCTTTGCCGCAAGGGCTCCACGATGCTGCCCGGCGAAATGCCATAGAGCGAGCGAAAGGGAAATAAAAAAAGCTTGTCCCCGCTAAAGCCCACTACCTCGGCCTCGATGGCCGCCTCGCCCTGCCCAATGCGGCATAATTCCCCGATGGAGGCGCGAAAGCCCCTTGCCTCCACCGTAAGCCCTACCACCTCGGTCACGCGACCTTGGCTCTGCCAGCCCACCTTGGCTTTTACACGGGCAAGAGAACCGCTAAAATCGTAAGCAAAATTGGTCATACCAAGGCCAATTTGAGCTTGGCCATAAGTAGAGGCAAGTCTACTAGCACAGCACCTAAGTCGTCCTCGGCGCGGAAAGAGGTCGTGTCTAGAGTGGGGTCACCCCGCACTAACATGGACTGGCCGTCTAGCGGCAGGGGCCACTGCGTAAAGGCGTCGCCCACCTCTGCTACACGGCTTGGATGGACAAACACGCAGACTTGTCGCCGCACTACTAGTTCGGAAATGGCCGTAGCGACGAGCGAGGGCAATGCCGCCGCAGACGTCAATTCTTGCCGCAATACCTGCTCGGTGATGCCCAGAATAAGGGCAGTAATATCTTGCCGGCAGGATTCGACAAAGGCCTGGCGGTCAGCCTCAAGTTGCTGGTAAACCTGACGCACCTCACTCATCAAGCGCTCGGCCTCCCCCTGTGCTTTGCCTAGGCCGGCGTCAAAGCCGCTTTGCTCGGCATCTTGGTAGATGCGCCGCGCCTCGGCCTCGACTAAGTGCTCAAGCTCCTTCTTGCGGGCGACAAGTGCCTGTTCTAACTTACGCGCGTCCTCTTCGCGCGCCGCCCGCAGACGTTCGGCCAAGTAACTCTCTACCGCCTGCCCTTGCGCGTCAAGCAGGACTAGCGGCGAGGTCAGCGCTTGAACGGGAATGGTGCGCCCCTTGTCACTATCTATCACAGCGTTTTTATACAATGAAGGCATCTTCCCCACCTCGCGCGATGACTATTTCTCCGGCTTCGTCTAGCTTGCGTATCACCGCCACGATACGCGCCTGTGCTTCTTCCACGTCGCGCAAGCGAATGGGCCCTAAGAAGTCTAGGTCTTCCTTCAGCATTTCGGCGGCTCGTTTGGACATATTCTTCATCACCCGCTGATTAACCTCGCCGCCCGCGCCCTTCAAGGCCATGGCCAGCTCACGGTTATCAATCTCACGGATTACGCGCTGTATGGCATTATCGTCAAGTAATATAATGTCTTCAAAGACAAAGAGACGTTTGCGAATTTCTTCGGCTAGGGCTGGGTCCTCGCGCTCCAGATGTTCAAAAATGAGTTTTTCTGAGGCGCGGTCCACGCGGTTAAGAATATTCACTAGGGCCTTCATCCCACCCGCCACGAAGAAATCCTGCTGCGAAAAGGCAGAGAACTTGCCCGATAAAACCCCCTCCAGCTCATTGATGACCTCGGGTGAGACACGCTCCATGGTGGCAATGCGCTTGGCCACTTCTGCCCGCACTTCTGGGGCCAACATCGACATAATAATGGCAGACTGCTCCGGTTCTAGGTAGGCCATAACTAGGGCAATGGTCTGCGGATGTTCCTCCGCTAGGGCCCCACCTAGCTGCTTGGGGTCAATTTTGCGGGCAAAGGTAAAGGGCTTTAGGGCTGTAGATTGTGTTAGGCGGCGCATAATCTCCGATGACTTGGATACACCCAGCGCTCGGTCGAGCATCTCGCGCGCATATTTAACGCCACCCTCGAGCAAATAAGCATGGGCCTGGTGCACGTCCATAAATTCCGCCAAGACTTGCGCCTTAAACTCTGGTTCCACACGGCTGGTATTGGCCACCTCGGCTGTAATGACCTCGATGTCGTCATCTGGAAGTAGCTTTAAGACCCTACCGGAGGCCTCTGGGCCCAACGATATCAACAGAGCGGCTATTTTCCTTAGCCCACTAGCGCGCTTTTCCCTTGGCAAGAAAATCCCCCTCTAACTTTCGTTAAACCAAGCCTTTATCAACAGCGCTACCTCTTCTGGCTGCTGCTTGGCAATTTCTTTGACCTTGTTCAAGGCCTCGTCCGACTCAATAATGGACTTGGCGGCGGCCGCTTCGGCTAAGGCCTGCTCCAGGGGCACTAAGTTTACGGACTGGGTCCTAGCCACCTCAAACTGCGAGGCCTTCTTCAGCCGACCAATTAAGCTCATCAACAATATAAACCCGAGCAACCCACCCGCCGCCATCATGCCCCACTCAATGTACTGGCGCGTCTGCTCTTGCCTAGCAAACTCTTCCATTTCCTGCCGCGCCTCATCCACATGGGCCAGGCTGAAATTTAGGGCCGAGATCAAAATAGCGTCGCCGCGCGCTTCGTTATAGCCGATGGCGGCGCGCACTAAGTTGCCTAGTTCTAGGCGCTGCTCGTCCGACAGCTCGGCATTTACCGTGACGGCAGCAGAGAGACGCTCTACTTGCCCGGGTGCTGTTACCACCGTCGTCTCCGTCGTGCCTATCTCAAACTGGCGCGTCGTTTGGACCTTACTATACGTAGATGTGCCGGCCTGACCTTCGCCGGTGGGGTACACGGGCACATTAGCACCCGCCCCTGCCACGCCCCCCACCTGACCGGCCGGACCGGTAAAATTCTCTTCGCTCACTTGTTCGCTGCGCACCACCTGCCCAGCGGCGTCATAGACAATCCGCGTCACTGTCTGTTGGTCAAAATTAAGCTCTGCCGTCACTACAGCTACCGCTTGCCCGGGGCCATAGATGCGCTCTAGCATCGTCATTAACTTAGTCTCAATCTCGCTTTCGAAACCGCGTTGCAGCTCTCCCTGCCTGGCGACTGTGGGGCTGACTTCGCCTTCGCCTAAGTTCAGGCCCTGCGTCAGTATGCGCCCCCCCACATCCACAATGGTCACGTTTTGGGGCTTTAGACGCGGCACACTAAGGGCCACTAAGTACACCATGCCCTTCACCTGTTCCTGCGTTAAAGACCTAAAGGGCCGCAGTCTAAGCGTCACCGAGGCACTAGATTCTTCGGCCTGCTGCACAAAGACCGTGCGTTCAGGTATGACTAAGTGCACGCGCACTTGATCTACCTCGGGGTAGGCGGCGATAGTGCGGCGTAGTTCCTCCTGTAAAGCGCGCTGGTAGTTGATGCGGCGTTCAAAGTCCGTCAAACCAAGGCGTGCTTCATCAAAAAGCTCAAAACCGAGGCCGCTGTTGTACAGCCCCTCGCCCGCCATCCTTATGCGCAGCTCATGCACTTGCTCCCGCGGCACTAATATGGATGTGCCGCCATCAGCGAGCTGGAAAGTGACATTTTGTTGCCGCAGAGATTCTACCATCGAATGGGCCTGCTCAGCCTCAATGCCGGTAAAGAGCGGCACAAAGTCAACCCGCGTGGTGTAAAAAGCAAGCGAAGACCCTGCCACCACTAGGGCCAAGGCCAAGACCACCCACATCGTGCGTCTTCTTGGGTCCTGACTACCCCACCAATTCGTTAAGTTTTGCCTAGTAGCCACCAGTTACTCCCCCTAGACCTGCATACGAGATATTTCTTGGTAGGCCTCTACCATTCTGTTGCGCACTTGCACCGCTAGCTGCAGGCTAAGCGTCGCCTTCTCCATGGCAATGGTTACCTGATGAATATCGTCTACTTGCCCTAGGGCCAGCTTAGTGGCCATATCATCAGCCTTAAGCTGCAGGGCATTGACTTCACTTAAGGCTTCATTGAGTTGCGCCGCAAAATTACCCCCGGCTGCCTTGTCGCTACTGGCGGTCTGCGGGGCCGCGCCTACTTGCTGTAGCGGGGCAATGGGAGGAATGGCTCTAATCATTTACTGCACCTACCCTCTGCCGATTTCTAAAGCACGTAGCTTCATGGACTTACTGGCGTTTAAGACCTGCACATTTGTTTCGTAGGCCCGCGTCGCCGTAATTAGGTCGACCATTTCGTTAACAAGGTTAATCTCTGGCATGGCCACAAAGCCTTCGGCATTGGCATCGGGGTGGCTTGGGTCGTGCACTAGGCGGGGCGGGGTATCATCTACCACCACTTGCGAGGCCATGACCCCGCGCCCTACCCCCCGCCCTACCCCGCGCGAGGGCAGACTGACAAAACGGTTGCGCGCCGCACCCTCTACCAGCTCCGAAAAAACCACCTTACGCCGCTGGTAGGGGCCGCCTTCCGGCGTGCGGGTAGTATTCATATTGGCGACATTCTTGGCTACTATGTCGATGCGTAGCTTCTCGGCCGAAAGGGCCGAGGCACTGGTGGCCATACCGGCAAAAATCCGCATAATCAGCGCCTCCCATCGTTAATGACATAACGCAACAACGACAACCTCGAGCTTAGCTGTTGCGCTAAGGCCTGATACTGTACCGTGTTGGCCGCCATAAGCACCATCTCATGCTCCACGCTCACATTGTTGCCATCTTCGCGCATACTAGTGGAGCGGTCTTGTTGCAGGCGCGGCTGCAGGTCGCGGGCAGTGAGGCTGCGGCGGGCCATGGCCCCCTGCACATGCTCCTCAAAGCTGACAAAGCTGCGTTTAAACCCTGGGGTATTGGCATTTGCCACATTGTTGGCAATAGTGCGTTGGCGCAAAGCGGCGACATCCAGACTCCTGTGCAGCAATTCGTTGATATTTACTGTCAAGCGGCAAAAAACCTCCCCTTATCGCGTTATGGAGACATAATTCGACAAGGGTTAAATGATTTCCTGCTAACAAAATTAGTTCCCCATTAAAAAATGCGGAACTAATAAGGCACGGCGGTATTTAGGCCCTTTCGTCAACTAGCACGCCGACCATGCGGCGTAAATGCACCAAGAGATCAAGCAAGCGCTCGGGCGGTATCTCGCGAATGACTTCATCCGTCTGCTCATTGATGACACGCACCACAAATTTACCGCTGGCTTCGTGTTTTTGAAATTTTAAGCGTGTCGAGAGGGCGCGCATGGCTAAGTTTAAGCGGTCTACGACCTCGTCCCCCTGCAGTTCACGCGGCAAGGACTCGGCTGGCGGGCCGCTTTGTGGCTCTGATTGCAGGCTCATGTCAATGGCAGTGCGACGTGTGTCTTTCACCTCTTGGCGGGCCGTTAAATCCACCACCTTGGCCATTACCACGGGTTCAGTCCCCTGTACCTTCATTTTTATACCTCCCCTATAGTTTTTCGTCTAGCGCCTGTGCCACTTCGGGCTTAGTGCTGGCGGCATAGGCTAGGTGCCCTTTCTTGGTGCAGCTGACTTCGCTTAGCTTTTGCCGCAGCGAGAGCAGCATTTCATGCATTTTTTCGGCCACGACTTTGTCTTGCTCGCGCGCCGCTTGCCAAGACTTAGCTACCTCGTCCTTTTGGGTACGAAACACCGCCAAGCCCTCGCTCGAGAGCGTGCTACGCAAATGAAGGTAGAGTAAATCTTCCTCGGCTCTAAGCGCTTCGGCGCGCACGATGTAGGCCTGCCTTTCGTCCAGTAAGCCCTCCATGGGCTCAAGCTCCCCAGCTAGGAGTTGTTCATGCATAAGGCCCGTCAGGCGGGCAAATTCTGCCGCCACCTGCTGTTCTTCCGCCAAGAGAGCGCTTAATTCCAAAAACCCGCCAGCCACTTTCTTAGCGGGCACGGGTCATCTTCACCGCCTCGGCCCAAGCGTCGCGCAGTTCAGTTACCAAGGCCATAGCCTGCCCTAAGAGCACTTGGTCCTTCTTAATATTGGCCTGCACCAAAGTATGGTAAATAAAATCGTACAGGGCAAAAAGATTATTGGCGACCTCATACTGCATATCTAGGGTCGACATCAGTTCAGCCAAGATATCCTGCGCGCGGAGCAGGGCCTCGTTCACCCCGGCGATGTCTTTTTTCTCCATGGCGAGCGCGGCGCGCCCCATAAACTTAAGGCAGCCATTGTAGAGCATCAGGGTTAGGTCACCGGGGGCGGCCGTCATAACACTTTGCTGCTGGTACACTTGGTAGGGGTTAGGCATCGCCATGTATAAACCTCCTTAGTCTTGTGACGAAATGTAGGCTGTAGGGCTATTGCTGGGGTGCGGCAAATTGCTGCGCCAGCCAGGCGCTCTGCGAGTTCATGCGGTCCATGGCGCGCTCAAGCGCGGTAAATTGCCGCCAGTGGCGCTCCTCTACTCTAGAAATACGGTCGTTTTCGCGCGTAATGCGGTCATTTAAGCGCCGCATCTGCTGGCCGATAACGCTGTTATCGACAATGTTAAAGCCGCTCGTGCCACCGGCCTGGGCCGTTATCTCGCGCACCCCGCTATCTAGCGCGGTGCGTAGGCGGGCGGCCACGCGGGTAAATAAAGAGGCGACCGCTCCACTATCCGTTTCTAGCGCCGTGCGGAGGGCTTGCTGGTCTAAGTGCAACTTGCCGCGCTCAGTATGGGGGCCGGTGCGAATGCCAATGGCCGTCATTTGCCGGAGGGTACCATCGGCTAGTGGCTCCGTAAAATCACGCCGCATACGCCCTATAACGCGCTCTAAGAGGTCATCCCCCCTTAGCAAGCCGCTACGGGCCCTCTCCTGCCAGCGCGTCACTTCGTCTTCGCTCATCTCAGTCTTTTGTTCGTCCGTCAAAGGCAAAAAGTCGCGGTGGCGCTCTGCTGTAAGTTGGGTGTTAAACCTCTCTAGGGTTTCATTGTAGAGGGTGACAAACTCTTCGATGTTCTTGATGACGCTTTGGTGGTCGGCTGCTACTGTCACGGTGGCTCGCTCGCCCGCGGGCAGGGTGTTACGCAAAGTAAAGGCCACGCCGTTAAGGGTAAAGGTATTACTGGGGCGCTCGGTGGCTAGGCCATTTAAGGTGAACTGCGCGTTCTGGCCGTCTTGCCCAGAAAGCCGCAAAGTCTCGGTAAAAAATGCGGCATGGTCGCCCGCAAAACCCATGTCGGCACCGGCGGCATTGTTGTTACCGGTAAAGCGCGAGGTAATGCTCACCCGCCCCGAGAACTCATCGTAAAAGGCCTGTAGCCCCAGCGTGGCCGAGGAATTGATGCGGTTCATCACCGTGTTGAGGCTATCGGTAGCGGTATTTATGGTAATTGTTTCTTCCAGCCTCGTGCCGGCCTGATTGTGGTTGAACAAGGTGACAGACAAATTGGTAGCGCCAGCCAAAGGGGTGCCGTTAATCTGCCCGCCGGCAATAAGAGTGGCGAGGGGCGCATTGGGGTCAATGCTGGTATGTGGGGTCTGCACTATGCTCCCTGCCGAGGTGGCGGTGGCCGAGGATGCTAAGCGGCTAATGGCTGTAAACTCAAAGCCCATGGCCGAGGCGGTGCCGGTGGGCAGAGCGGTGACGGCGCGGTCATTGGTGGTGGCGGCGGTAAAGCGGCGGTAGCTACCCTGCAGGGTCATATCAAAGGTGCGGTTACGTAAGGAGGTTAACTGGGTGTTGAGGGTGCGCATATCTTCGCGTCGCCACTCTAGCTGCGTGCGGTTCTGCGTAAGCCTGTCTACCCGCATACTCTCCGCGCGAACTAGGTCACGCACCATGGTCTGTGTGTCGAGACCAGTGGCCAAGCCGCCAAAACGCATGCCAGTGCGAATGTTGTTCATACTGAGACCCCCTTGTGGCAAAAGTGTGTTAGATGTCGTTTACTACATCGGCGGGGTAGCGCATAAGCTATAGGGCTGGGGTGGGGGCTTTTTTTAACCACAGAGGGTAACTAGAGGGTAACTAGAGGTTGGAGATTGGAGGTTGGAGGGTAGACGGGGGAAGGGACTTTTTTAACCACAGAGTACACAGAGAAGGCAAGAGAGGAACATGGAACTACAATATTTCCCACGCCTCTTTATCGTGAGGTTAAAGCATGTTCGCCAGCCTCGTCTAGCCTCCACTTTCTAACCTCCTACCTCTAGTTACCCGCAGAGGTCACAGAGAAAGCAAGAGAGGAACATGGAACGCTAATGGGTGCTTTTTTGTGGCTAAAGCTCCATGCCCCTCGTCTTGCCTCTGACTTCTTGCCTCTAGCCTCTAGTTATGTGACCTCTGTGGTTGATAGCGTCTCCCTCTATCGGCGAGGCCTGCTCTGTGGTAAAAAAAAGCCTCCACGGTTGTGGAGGCGAGTAATTACGAAGGGTATATTGGCGACGAAGCCCGCAATTAACGGAGGAGTTGCAGCACGCCCTGGGGCAGCTGGTTGGCCTGCGCAAGCATGGCTTGGGCAGCTTGGGAGAGGATGTTGTTTCTTGTGAACTCCATCATCTCTTGCGCCATATCTACGTCACGAATGCGGGATTCGGCCGCGGTAAGGTTCTCAGCCGAGGTACCGAGGTTGTTAATGGTGTGCTCGAGGCGGTTTTGGAAGGCACCCAAACTCGCACGCTCTGTCGACACCTCATTAATGGCGGCGTTAATTGTGGTAATAGCTGTGTTAGCAACAACCTGATCAGAAATGTCTACGCCTGCAACGTTTAAACCGGCAGCTGCTGTTGACATATTCCCAATAACTACATTCAAGGCCTGGTCTGCATTTGCACCGATATGGATGGTTAAAGGTGCGGCTGTGCCATGTTCGCCACCGAGCAATACCTGCGTGTTAAACTCGGTATCAGTGGCAATGCGGTCAATTTCCCCGATTAACTGAACAACCTCAGCCTGCAACGCAGTGCGGTCGATTTCAACGTTGGTGTCAGAAGCTGATTGAACTGCGAGCTCGCGCATTCTCTGCAGAATGGAATGCGTCTCGTTCAAAGCACCTTCTGCAGTTTGAAGAAGGGAAATACCATCTTGTGCATTGCGTGTGGCCTGGTTGAGACCGCGAATTTGCCCACGCATGGCCTCCGATATAGCAAGGCCTGCGGCGTCGTCGCCGGCACGGTTGATGCGCAGCCCCGAAGACAACCTTTCTACGGAACGACTGGTATTGGCTTGGTTGATGGTTAGTTGACGATGGGTGTTGAGGGCGGACATGTTAGCGTTAATTCTCATTTTTATTCCTCCTTGAATTTACTTACGGCTTCCTTGCCGCTGAGTCTTGGCCTGTCGCGCGCCAGGCCCCTCGTCTATGTTATCGACCGTGGCTGGTTAGACTTTAGGGGTAGTGGCAAAAAGATGTTTATGTTTTTGTTGGGCGTTGGTGGAGGGTGGGCAGGGCTTGTAGTTCTAGATTGGGGGCGATGGTACTGGCGGCCATGTTTTCGCGCTGGATGGCGTCGTAGATTTCTTGGCGGTAGATGGCGACGCCACGCGGGGCGGTGAGGCCTAGGCGCACGGTTTCGCCCTTTATTTCGACAATGACCACTTCGATATTGTCGCCGATGCGCAGCCTTTCGCCCACTTTGCGCGCGAGGACTAACATGGCTCGTCCTCGTCCTCCGTAAAGAGGGCATGGCGCAGGGGGTAGCCGCTGTCGTGCAGTACTACCTGTCGGCCTTGGGGAATAGGGGTAAAGTCAATGACTACGGGGGCTAGGAGATTGGCTGTGGCCTGCGCTAACAAACCGCCGGGTAGAGAGACTATGGCCAAAACCTGCGCCGTGGGGCTGTAGCCTGCTGCCGCGCGGGCGAGGTCTTGGTCGTAATCAGGCAAGGCCATGGCTAAGTCGAGCACTAAGAAGGCGGCGTCGGGGTCGTGGGTAAACTGTAGCCACAACAGGTAGGGCGCGGCCTCTGTTTTGCGGAGAACTGCCTCTTGCCAAAACGGCAAGCCTAAGAAGCCGTCGCTAAAATTTATGACTTCGTCGGCTGACACCTCTAGCTCACCTAGGCGGCTACTACTTATGCGCTTTGTCATGTACTTTAGCGCAAGAAGTCAAGCAGTGTAGGCTGCATGACCCGCGCGGCTGCGCCTAGGGCGGCTTGGTACACGCTCTCGCGCACATTAAAATTCATAATGGCCTCGGCCATGTCGACATCGCCCAGTTTTGAGCGCAGGGCGGTTAGGGTGACGCGCTCCTCGTCGTAGCGCATTTCGGCCATTTCTAGCCTGTTTTGGCGGGCACCGGTGGTGGCACGGGCGTCTAGCACTTGGCTTAGGGCTTGGTCTAGGGCGGCTAGTGAAACTTGTATATCGTCCGTCGGCGTGGCTCTTAGGGCATTACGCGCCATTTCTAAGGCACCAAAGACATTGCCGCCTTGAAATAATTCGGCCCCTGGGATATTAACCTGCATTTCGATGCCGCGCATTATTTCGTAGCTTATAGCACCCCGGCCCTCGGTAGGGCCAAGAGTGTCAATCGTAATGGTGCCATCTGGGAGCTCAGTCGTGGCAAAAG
>Ga0209316_100356_pt1 | contig 15061 bp, 11 predicted proteins | sample 3C3metaG_FD_184150 | JGI IMG/M metagenome (GOLD analysis project Ga0209316, IMG submission 184150) | Freshwater bacterial and archeal communities from Indian Creek, Illinois, USA - 3C3 metaG (SPAdes) (version 3) | ecosystem: Environmental > Aquatic > Freshwater > Unclassified | place: USA: Indian... | reverse complement strand
GCCAACACCATCGTTATAGCGGCTGTCAATGACGTCTTGCCATGATCAACGTGTCCTATTGTTCCCACGTTCACATGGGGTTTGCTCCTCTCAAACTTTGTTTTTGCCATCGTTATCTTCCTCCTTAATTTTGCAAGTTTTACTATTTCATCAAAACTATTTTGCAGTTATCTTTTCTGCAATACTCTTTGGCACCTCTTCGTAATGGGATAGCTGCATAGTATATGTGCCACGACCTTGAGTCATAGAACGCAAAACCGTAGCATAACCAAACATCTCAGCTAAAGGAGCAAATCCTTTTACTACCTGTAGCGTTCCTCTCGGCTCTATGCCTTCAATCCTACCGCGCCTTGAGTTTATATCGCCCATTGTATCTCCCAAATATTCCTCAGGAACAACAGTCTCAAGCTTCATCGTAGGTTCAAGTAGAATTGGCGAAGCTTTTGTGGCAGCATCTCTGAATGCCATCGAACCGGCTATTTTAAATGCCATTTCAGATGAGTCCACATCATGGTATGAACCGTCAAAAAGAGTTACTTTGACATCCACAACCGGATAGCCTCCTAAAACACCGCTTTGCATCGCTTCTTTTATGCCCGCCTCGATGGGCGGAACATATTCTCTCGGTACCACTCCGCCAATAATTTTGTTCACAAACTCAAAGCCGCTCCCGGGCGGAAGAGGCTCAAGTTCAATCCAAACGTGTCCGTATTGACCGCGTCCACCCGACTGGCGTACATATCTGCCTTCCGACTTGACAGCTCTCTTGACGGTTTCACGATATGCAACCTGTGGCTTGCCTACGTTCGCTTCAACTTTGAACTCTCTTAACATACGGTCAACAATAATCTCAAGGTGCAGCTCGCCCATCCCGGCTATTATGACCTGCCCCGTTTCATTGTCTGTAAACGTCCTGAATGTAGGATCTTCCTCAGCAAGCTTCTGAAGCGCTATACCCATCTTTTCCTGTCCCGCCTTTGTCTTGGGTTCTATCGCAACCCGAAGAACCGGATCAGGAAATTCCATGGATTCAAGTAATACCGGGTTATCCTCAAAGCATAGCGTATCTCCTGTGGTAGTATCTTTAAATCCAACCGCAGATACTATGTCTCCTGCGAAAACTTCCGATATGTCTTCTCTCGTATTGGCATGCATCTGAAGTATCCTGCCGATTCTTTCACGCTTCCGCTTTGTGGCGTTGTACACATAAGATCCCGCCTTGAGAGCGCCTGAATATGTTCTGAAATATGTCAGTTTGCCTACATAAGGATCCGTCATGATTTTAAACGCTAGTGCGCTGAATGGCTCTTCATCGGAAGCACCCCTTAAGACTTCCTGTTGGGTATCGATATCGATTCCCTTTATGGGTGGTATATCAACAGGCGAAGGCAAAAAATCTACAATCGCATCCAATAGCATCTGGATCCCTTTATTCTTATATGACGCTCCGCAAACTACAGGGACAATCCTGTTAGTTATAGCGGCTGTTCGTACCGCTTGTCTAACTTCTTCAAAGGTAAGTTCTTCACCATCAAGGTACTTGACCATTAATGAGTCATCCGATTCCGCAATGGCTTCCAAAAGATTTATTCTGTATTCCGCAGCCTTCTCTTTCATGTTTTCAGGAATATTTTCTATCAAATTATCCGTTCCCTGATCATTGACAAAATAAAGCGCTTTGTTTGTTACAAGATCAATCATCCCAATGAAAGCATCTTCACTTCCAATGGGAATCTGTATAGGAACTGCATTTGCGCCAAGCCTCTGTTTCATCATATCAATGACTCTATAAAAGTCAGCACCTATCATATCCATCTTATTTACATACGCGACTCTCGGAACTCCATATTTATCCGCTTGTCTCCACACGGTTTCAGATTGGGGTTCAACTCCCCCTTTTGCGCAAAACACGGCTACCGCTCCGTCTAAAACGCGTAGAGAGCGCTCAACTTCCACCGTGAAGTCCACGTGCCCCGGCGTGTCAATAACATTTATACGACAATTTCGCCAACTGGTAGTAGTAGCAGCTGATGTTATGGTAATGCCTCGCTCCTGTTCCTGCTCCATCCAGTCCATCGTTGCTGTTCCCTGGTGCACTTCACCCATTCTGTGAAGGCGTCCTGTATAAAACAATATGCGCTCGGTGGTAGTTGTCTTACCTGCGTCTATATGAGCCATAATCCCGATATTACGTATTAAATCGAGCTTAGTATGCCTTGGCACTTTTGTTCCCTCCTTTCAGTTGAACGTCACTATTTATTAACATACCGCAAGTCCATTGGGGACATACCGCAAGACTCATTCCTGCGAAGCAGCGGTGTGTCGCCATACCTAAAAAAATATACATCAAATTTACCATTTGTAATGAGCAAACGCCTTGTTAGCCTCGGCCATCTTGTGAGTATCTTCACGTTTCTTGACCGAATTACCGATATTGTTCGAAGCATCGAGAATCTCACCGGCTAAACGCTGCATCATCGTCTTTTCTCCTCTTTTACGGGAGTATTCGACGATCCAATTAAGCCCCATGGCCTGACGTCGGTCTGCGCGAACCTCAACCGGCACTTGGTAGGTGGCTCCGCCTACTCTTCTGGGTTTTACCTCCAAAACAGGCATACAATTATCGAGAGCTTGTCCGAACACTTCCATGGGATCCTTCCCGGTCTTATCTTTAATAAAATCGAAAGCGCTGTAACAGATACTTTGCGCCACTCCCTTTTTGCCGTCTTTAGTAATTGCATTTATGAGTTTGGTGATTATCTTCTCACCAAATATGGGATCAGGCAATATTTCCCGTTTTACAACCGCACCTTTTCTGGGCATCAAAACAACTCCTTCCAAAAAACTTACTTTTTGCCCTTTTTAGAACCGTACTTAGAGCGCCCCTGCTTACGATTGGCAGTACCTGACGCATCGAGAGTCCCTCGTATTATGTGGTAACGCACACCCGGAAGATCCGGCACACTTCCTCCGCGTATAAGCACAACCGAGTGCTCCTGTAGATTATGCCCTATCCCCGGTATATACGCAGTAACCTCGGCCCCGTTAACCAAACGCACTCTGGCTATTTTTCGAAGCGCGGAATTTGGTTTCTTGGGTGTTATGGTTCTGACCACGGTGCAAACACCCCGCTTTTGGGGATTCCCTCTTAATGCCGGTGTAGTCGTCTTCTCTACAGCCTTTTGTCTCTTTTTACGGATCAGTTGATTGATCGTCGGCATTTACTCTTCCTCCTTCCGAATACAAACTGTTTATCACAAATAAAACTTATATTAAATTTCATTTAGCGCTCTGTTAATATATAATATCCGAACAAAACACCACGATATTCTAACACCAATGATTTTTCAAGTCAACAACTTTTCTTAATTTACCGCATTAATTCATTGTGTTAAACTTTATAATCTCTTACACCTTCACAGTTTCCTTCTCCTCAGCCATATCCATGTGTATTTCCTCTTCTTCGCCGGTAATAATCTCAATATTATTATACCTGCTCATGCCTGTACCGGCAGGTATCAACTTGCCTATTATAACATTTTCCTTAAGCCCTACCAGCAAATCGATCTTACCCTTAACAGCGGCGTCGGTCAGTACCTTAGTAGTCTCTTGGAAAGATGCCGCCGACAAAAACGATTCAGTCGCAAGCGACGCTTTTGTAATCCCTAATAAAACCCTTTTCGCTACGGCGGGTTGGCCTCCCTGATTTACTATAGCGTCATTATCTCTCTCAAATTGAAATATATCAACCAGACTGCCGGGAAGCATGTTCGTATCGCCCGATTCCTCAATCCTTACTTTTCGCAGCATTTGCCTTATTATTACCTCAATATGGCGATCGTTAATGTCAACTCCCTGGAATCGGTAGACTCTTTGTACTTCGCGGGTGAGATATGCCTGTACGCCTTTCGTTCCTTTTATTTTCAGAATGTCGTGCGGGTTGACCGATCCTTCGGTGAGTTCATCTCCCGCTTCTACCCTGTGACCGTTTTGCACTCTGAGCCTTGATCCATAGGGTACAGGATAGTTTTTCGTCTCTCCGTCGTTTCCTATTGTTACTATTTCACGCTTCTTGTTTTTCTCATTGATGTTCACAGTACCGGAAGCTTCCGCTATAATCGCAAGCCCCTTAGGTTTTCTTGCCTCAAAGAGCTCCTCTACCCTGGGAAGTCCCTGTGTTATATCGTCCCCTGCTATTCCTCCCGTATGGAATGTCCTCATCGTAAGCTGTGTTCCCGGCTCACCTATGGATTGAGCGGCGATTATACCCACGGCTTCACCGATATATACAGGCTCTCCCGTCGCAAGATTAGATCCGTAGCACTTAGCACATACGCCATGCTCTGTTTTGCAGGTCAGTACCGAGCGTACGTTAACCTTGTCTATGCCGGCTCGAATTATTTCATCCGCCTGTTCAGGGCCTATTAATTGATTCACTTCAACTAACGTTATACCGGTTTTAGGATGCACGACATTTTCAGCTGTAAATCTTCCGATTATCCTGTCCGAAAGAGGTTCAATTCCCTGCGAACCATCGCTAATCTCCGCAACAGTCAAGCCTTTAACCCTTTCATTAGAGAGAGCAAAGCAATCGGTTGCTCTAACTATAACATCCTGACTGATGTCAACTAACCTTCTTGTCAGATAGCCCGAATCTGCAGTCCTAAGAGCCGTATCCGCCAAACCTTTTCTTGCTCCGTGGGTTGAGATGAAAAACTCCAGAACAGTAAGCCCTTCTCTAAAGTTTGATCTTATGGGAGCTTCTATGATCATTCCGCTCGGATTTGCCATAAGTCCTCTCATTCCGCCAAGCTGACGAATTTGGTTGATACTTCCTCTTGCACCTGATTTCGCCATCATAAATATCGGATTGAACTCATCAAGCCCTTTCATAAGATCATCTGTAACCCGCTCTGTTGTTACATTCCAAATTTCGATGATTTGCTTGTAGCGCTCATCTTCCGATACAAGGCCTCTTCTGTATTGGCGCTCAACCACTTTAACCTGCTCGTCCGCCTGTGCTAACACCTGAGGCTTGTTAGGGGGAACTACGATATCCGAAACGCCTATCGTTATAGCGCCTTTTGTCGAGTATTCGAAGCCTATGGATTTAATTCTATCAAGAATCTGCGCAGTTTCGGCTGAGCCGTATTTCCTGTAGCAACGTTCCACTATATTGCCCAGTATCTTCTTATCAATAGGCGTATCAAATTCGAAAAGAAATACTTCATCAGGATTGTCTCTGTCTTTAAATCCTAAATCCTGTGGGATAGCTGCGTTGAATATGACTCGTCCCGGCGTCGTATTTATTATTTTGCTTATCCTTTCGGATCCTATCTGTTTTATAACCCTGAGTTTTATCCGGGCATGTATCCCCAAATTACCGGTTTGATATGCCATTAAAACTTCATCGGAGTTTGCAAACACACTTCCTTCGCCCTTCTCTCCCTCCTTTTCAATGGTCAGATAATAACATCCTATGACCATATCCTGAGTAGGGCTGACTACGGGACGTCCATCCTGAGGCTTAAGCAGGTTATTTGATGACAGCATCAAAAATCGCGCCTCAGCCTGGGCCTCCATCGAGAGCGGAACGTGTACCGCCATCTGATCTCCGTCAAAGTCGGCATTATATGCGGTACAAACCAGAGGGTGTATTCTCAGCGCTCTGCCTTCTGCTAAAACCGGCTGAAATGCCTGAATCCCCAGACGATGAAGGGTAGGAGCACGGTTTAAAAGCACAGGATGATCTTTTATTACTTCCTCAAGCACGTCCCATACTTCTGTTTTTGCTCGTTCCACCATTCTCTTGGCACTTTTTATATTGTGGGCAAGATTCTTTTTAACCAAACGTTTCATGACAAAAGGTTTAAATAGTTCAAGAGCCATCTCCTTGGGCAAACCGCATTGATGCATACTAAGCTCAGGACCTACAACGATAACCGAACGCCCGGAATAATCAACTCTTTTTCCGAGAAGATTTTGGCGGAATCTCCCTTGTTTGCCTTTAAGCATGTCTGATAGTGATTTCAAAGGTCTGTTACCGGGACCCGTCACAGGCCGTCCCCTGCGTCCGTTATCTATAAGGGCGTCAACGGCTTCCTGAAGCATCCGCTTTTCATTACGAACGATTATATCAGGCGCTCCTAATTCAAGTAAGCGTTTTAAGCGATTGTTCCTGTTTATCACCCTTCGATATAGATCGTTTAAATCTGAAGTTGCAAAACGTCCGCCGTCTAGCTGTACCATAGGTCTTAATTCCGGCGGAATCACCGGCACTACGTCAAGTATCATCCAATCAGGACGATTGCCCGAATGGCGAAACGCCTCTATCACTTCAAGCCTCTTTATTATTCTTATCCTTTTCTGACCTGTGGCATTCTTAAGCTCGTCTTTTAAATCGGCTGATAACTCATCAAGGTTAATCTTCTGGAGAAGCTCTTTTATAGCCTCGGCACCCATTCTTGCTTTGAATTTGTTACCATGTTTTTCTTCAAGCTCCCTGTATTCCCTTTCGTTCAATAGCTGTTTGTCATCTAAAGGGACGTTGCCTTTTTCTATAACAATGTATGAAGCAAAATACAATACCTTTTCAAGGGATCTCGGAGCCATATCCAGCAGAAGCCCTATTCTGCTCGGTATCCCTTTAAAATACCATATATGCGAAACGGGAGCCGCTAATTCTATGTGTCCCATACGCTCTCGGCGAACTTTAGATCTTGTAACCTCCACACCGCAGCGATCGCAAATAATTCCCTTATATCTTACTCTCTTGTATTTGCCGCAATGACATTCCCAATCCTTTTGAGGTCCGAAAATTCTTTCACAGAACAAACCGTCTTTTTCAGGTTTTAGCGTCCTGTAATTGATAGTTTCGGGTTTTTTTACCTCTCCTTTTGACCATTCCCTTATCTTGTCGGGAGAAGCCAATCCGATACGGATTGAATCAAAATTGTTAAGCTCCATAAAAGCCTTCTCTCCTTCTCAAACTATTTATCAAGTTTCGATACTTCATTTTCAGGGAAACTATCAAAATTTCCTTCAGGTTAATCGTTAAATTCATCGCTTGTTTCATCAAGCTCCGGTATCCCGGCGATATCGTCAATATCAAAATCATCAAAATCATCGTCATCTGAATCATCCTCGTCGAAACGTTCACGCTCGGGCATTTTCGTTTCTTCAAGTCCTAGGGAAGCATCGTCAAAGTCATCCTCAATCATACCCTTTATGGAAACTTCTTTCTTCTCCTCGCTCAACACTTTTATATCAAGCCCAAGGCTTTGAAGCTCCTTTATAAGCACCTTGAATGATTCAGGCACGCCTGGCTCAGGTATATTTTCTCCCTTAACTATTGATTCATATGTTTTAACACGCCCTACCACGTCATCTGACTTGACCGTCAAAATCTCCTGTAAAGTATATGCAGCCCCATACGCCTCAAGCGCCCAGACTTCCATCTCACCGAATCTTTGTCCACCAAATTGGGCTTTGCCGCCCAAAGGTTGTTGCGTTACCAACGAGTATGGTCCTGTTGAACGCGCATGAATTTTGTCGTCCACCAAATGCGCAAGCTTGAGTATATACATGTATCCTACCGTGACAGGATTATCAAAAGGCTCGCCGTTTCGACCGTCATACAAAATCGTTTTTCCGTCCGAACGCAGCCCTGCCCTTGCTATAAGCTTCATTATATCTTCTTCGGCAGCCCCGTCAAAAACAGGAGTCGATATACGCCTACCCATCATTTTGGCCGCAAGACCAAGATGAGTCTCAAGCACCTGTCCTATGTTCATCCTAGATGGTACTCCTAACGGGCTCAATACTATTTCAACAGGTGTGCCATCCGGCATAAAAGGCATATCTTCCTCGGGCATAATTCTTGAAACAACACCCTTATTGCCGTGTCTGCCGGCTATTTTATCTCCTACCGAAATCTTTCTTTTTTGTGCCACATACACTCTAACCAGCTGGTTTACCCCCGGCGAAAGCTCATCGCCTTCCTGACGGGTGAATACTTTCACATCGACAATTATTCCGCCTTCGCCATGAGGAACTCTTAACGACGTGTCCCTCACCTCTCTTGCCTTTTCGCCGAATATTGCCCGCAACAACCTTTCTTCCGCAGTAAGCTCCGTCTCGCCCTTAGGTGTGACCTTACCGACCAGTATATCTCCCGATCTCACCTCGGCGCCAATTCTTACTATCCCTCGTTCGTCCAAATCCTTTAAAACGTCTTCCCCCATATTGGGAACTTCCCTTGTAATCTCCTCGTTGCCAAGCTTTGTGTCTCTTGCTTCGGACTCGTATTCTTCTATGTGTATTGAAGTATATAAATCTTCTTTAACCAGTTTCTCGCTTATCAAAATGGCGTCCTCATAGTTATAGCCCTCCCATGGCATAAATGCGACCAGCACATCTTTACCAAGAGCCAGCTCTCCATATTCGGTAGAAGGTCCGTCAACCAGAATTTGTCCTTTTTCCACCCGATCGTTTAAAGATACGATAGGCCGTTGATTAACACATGTACCCTGATTGGAACGTCTAAACTTAAGTAGCTTATATACCGTATTGCCGCCTTGATCCCCTCTTACCACTACTTCCTGCGCGGATACCTTCTTTACCGTTCCGCCCTCCTTGGCCAATACTACCGCACCCGAATCCCTTGCCGCCCTGTATTCCATACCCGTTCCCACTATCGGCGCTTTGGGCGAAATTAGAGGCACAGCTTGGCGCTGCATGTTTGAACCCATAAGAGCTCTGTTAGCATCGTTATTTTCAAGGAAAGGAATCAAAGCTGTTGCGACTGAAACCACTTGCTTCGGTGATACGTCCATCAATTCAACTCGCTCACATGGCACTTCATGAACCTCATGCCTGACGCGAGCAATCACCCTGGAATTTACAAACCAGCCGTTATCGTCCAAAGGCTCGTTGGCCTGTGCAATAACATAATCGTGCTCCTCGTCCGCCGTCAGATAGACTATCTCTCCCGTAACCGTCTTTAATTCCTGATCTATTTTCACGTAGGGAGCTTCTATAAATCCGTACTCGTTTGTCTTTGCGTACGTGCTCAAAGAATTTATAAGTCCTATGTTTGGTCCCTCAGGAGTTTCTATCGGGCAAATTCTTCCATAGTGTGAGTCATGCACGTCACGCACCTCAAAACCTGCTCTGTCCCTGCTTAGTCCTCCCGGTCCCAATGCGCTCAATCTTCTTTTGTGCGTTAATTCAGACAGCGGATTTATCTGATCCATAAACTGGGATAATTGGCTGCTGCCGAAAAATTCTTTCATAGTAGCTACAACCGGCCGTATATTTATAAGAGCTTGAGGAGTTACCGCATCCATATCCTGGATGGTCATTCTTTCCCTTATCACTCTCTCCATTCGCGACAATCCGGTTCTAAACTGATTTTGAAGCAGTTCTCCCACCGAGCGCAAACGTCTGTTCCCCAGATGATCTATATCATCATGAAATCCTATCTCGTCGGGCAAATGGAGAACGTAGCTAAAAGAAGCTACTATGTCATCAAATATAACATGTTTGGGTATTAGTTTGCCTGACTCCGCTTTTATCGCTTCTTTTAAATCCTTATCATTAAGTTTGCGGTCAAGTATGGCTTTAAGCGAAGGATAATGCACCTTCTCGTTTATACCTATTTCACTTGGATCAAATTGAAGGTGATATTTCGCGTCTACGAAATTGTTTCCCATAATTTTAGCGGTTTTATCACCCTCGATTTCTATTGTCACGCTGTTTATTCCGGAATTTTGTATAAACTCAGCTTTTGAACGACTAAATTTTTCACCTATGTCGGCCAGTATTTCTCCGGTCTCCGGATGCACCACCCTTTGGGCTGATTTTTTACCGACGATACGTCCGCTTATGCCAAGTTTTTTATTGAATTTGTAGCGACCCACGCGCGCCAAATCATAGCGCTTAGAGTCAAAAAATAATGATTTAAAAAGCTGCTCTGCGCTGTCTACAGTCGGTGGCTCCGTAGGTCTTAGGCGTTTGTATATTTCAAGGAGCCCCTCTTCCTTGTTGCTGGAATTGTCTTTTTCAAGCGTATTTAAAAGCCTGATATTTTCCCCGAGAAGTTCCTTAATCTGTGCGTCGGTTCCCCACCCAATCGCCCTTAAAAGCACTGTTGCAGGTAGCTTACGGGTACGATCTACTTTCACCCATATAATGTCGTTTGAATCGGTATCATACTCAAGCCAAGCCCCGCGATTGGGTATAACGGTTGTTGAATAAAGCTTTTTACCGGTTTTATCGATCTCTTCAGTAAAATACACGCCCGGGGATCGCACAAGCTGGCTTACTATGACACGTTCCGCACCATTTATAACAAATGTGCCTTTTTCGGTCATCAAAGGGAAATCGCCCATGAATACTTCCTGTTCCTTGACCTCGCCTGTCTCTTTATTAATAAGGCGAACACGCATCTTAAGCGGAGCAGCATATGTAACGTCCCTGTCCTTGCACTCTTCTACGGAATATTTAGTGTTTGTATCTAATCTGTAATCAACAAACTCCATTATAAGACTCTCCGTATAACCGGTTACAGGAGATACATCCTCTAAAACTTCTTTTAATCCTTCCTCGACAAACCAACGATATGATTTCTTCTGACCCTCTATGAGATCGGGAAGATCAAGCACCTCACTGAGTCTTGAAAAACTAAGACGTTTGTTTGCTTTTCCATCCATTGCTCCTATCATGCACTTCTCTCCCTTATACATAATTTAAAACCATTATAAACTAAAAAAGCCAAAAAACTCCCTCCTCAGAAGTTTTTGGGGTTAATTAAGCCAAAAACACCTAATTTAATTATTTCCTTGAAATCCATACATTATTCGATGTATACTGTATAAGTACTAAAAAATGTGTAATTATTGATCATCCTCCACATTATATATCAATGCAATTAACGATGCTAACATAACTAAAGCACCCTGTCAAGGAAAAAATTGTCCCCGCGGACGTGCCACGGGGACGAATGCTACGATATTCGGCTGCTGATTTATGCAACTTAGGCTAATGCTCATTCATTATGTTGCAGCAGTATTAATGAATCTTATTTTATCTCTACTTTTGCTCCGACTTCGGAAAGCTTAGTCTTGGCAGTATTGGCTTCTTCCTTGCTAATACCTTCCTTTACTGCTTTCGGTGCGGCTTCCACCAGATCCTTTGCCTCTTTTAACCCTAAGCCCGTAAGTTCACGTACAACCTTTATGACCTTAATCTTTTCTGCGCCAATTTCGGCCAGTATCACACTAAACTCAGTCTTTTCCTCTTCAACCGGAGCGGCGGCTACCGGTGCGGCGGCCACTGCGACAGGCGCTGCGGCGCTTACTCCGAACTCCTGCTCTAACGCTTTTACGAGCTCAACCAGCTCAAGTACTGTCATAGATTTGATGGCTTCCATTATTTGATTCTTATCCATTTTCTGATCTCCTTCCGAATTTTAAAAATCTTTTAGATATCAGCCATTGGCCGATTCTTTGCTGTCTTTTATTGAATTGAGCGCATATACAAACGCTCGGACGGGTCCTCCCAAAACTCCCACTAGGTTTGCAACAGGAGCATTTAGTGAACCAAGCAGTTTTGCGACCAGTTGCTGTTTTGATGGCAACTCCGCCAAAACCTTCACACTTTGGGCGTCGATTACCTTGCCTTCAAGTATTCCTGCTTTGATCTGCATCTTATTAAGCTTTTTTATGCTCTCAGATATTTGCTTTGCGGGGGCAACCGGGTCGTTCAAGCTAAAAGCCATAGCAGTTGGTCCCGAAAGATATGCGTTTATTCCTTCTATTCCAACCTCTTTTGCTGCAATCTCAACCAATGTATTCTTGTATACCTTATATTTAACACCTGCTTCAGATAGTTGCCTTCTCATCCGAGTGGCCTCCTCGACATTCAAGCCCCTATAATCCACAAGCACAACGCTGGTTGAATCCTCAAGCATCTGTTTAATTTCAGAAACAGTCTGAGTTTTTATTACTCTTGATTTCGATATCTTTTCCATGAGTTATCACCTCCTTTAATACAAAAACCCTCCCGCCAATAAGGCAAGAGGGCAGATCTCAATTTAGTGTAAAAACACTCGAAATCACCGGCTTACCTCGGCAGGATATTAAGCACAAGCACCTGCTGTCTTAGATAAGTAACCAAGAGAACCGTCTCCGTGGTTTGTTTAGTTTACCTTAATAGTAGGATTGACCCTGATACCGGGTCCCATTGTACTTGAGAGTACAATGCTTCTCAGGTATATTCCCTTTGAAGCTTCAGGCTTAGCTTTAATTACCGCTTCCATGAACGTCGAAAAATTTTCAAGAAGCTTGCTGTCGTCAAATGACGCCTTTCCAACGGGAACATGAACGATACCGCCTTTGTCCACTCGATACTCAATTTTACCGGCCTTTATGTCTCTTACAGCCTTTGCTGTGTCCATCGTGACAGTCCCTGCTTTTGGGTTCGGCATAAGACCTCTTGGTCCTAAGACACGCCCTAATTTGCCAACCGCTCCCATCATGTCGGGAGTCGCTACACAAGCGTCAAAACCAAGCCAGCCCTCATTCTGGATTTTAGCAATCATATCCTCGGCTCCAACAAAATCAGCTCCGGCCTCCTCAGCCTCCCTGGCTCTATCTCCCTTTGCAAATACCAACACCTTTAATGTTTTGCCTGTTCCATGCGGTAAAACAACTACCCCGCGAACCTGTTGGTCAGCATGCCTGGGATCTACCCCAAGCTTGACGGAAGCTTCGATAGTCTCGTCAAATTTGGCTTTAGCCGTAACTTTGGTCAGACTTATTGCCTCCGCAGGCTCATAAAGCTTGGTGCTATCCACAAGCTTCGCACTCTCAATGTATTTTTTCCCTTTTTTCATTTGAATTATCCTCCTTCGTGGTATAACGGTCTTATAACCTCCCACATATTAAAAACCAAGTTCTATTCCGATATGGTGATTCCCATACTCCTCGCAGTACCTGCAACCATACTTATCGCAGAATCAAGATTGGCGGTGTTAAGATCCGGAAGCTTAAGCTCAGCAATTTCTTTAATCTGATTCCGGCTTAACTTAGCAATCTTGACGCTGTTTGATTTGGCGGAGCCCGATTCGATCCCCGCAGCTTTTTTAAGCAATATCGCAGCCGGCGGAGTCTTTGTCACAAACGTGAATGATCTGTCCTGAAACACCGTTACAACAACAGGTATCACCAAACCTGCCTGCTTTGCGGTCCTTTCATTGAATTCCTTGCAGAAAGCCATGATATTCACACCATGCTGCCCGAGAGCCGGCCCTACCGGAGGGGCTGGAGTAGCTTTCGCAGCATTGATTTGAAGCTTTACCATGGCTGTGACTTTCTTAGCCATTTACACTGTTCCTCCCAATTCCTGTCTAAATCTTTTGTATCTGGTCAAAACGCAATTCGATGGGCGTATCCCTGCCAAACATCGAAACTGCGACCTTTACCTTTTGTTTATCAAGGTGAATTTCCTCAACCACACCGATAAAATTCTCAAGCGGTCCAAATATTACCCTTATATTATCCCCTACTTCAACATTTATCTTGACGGCAACCTGCTCGACGCCCATGATCCGAATTTCTTCATCAGTCAAAGGAATGGGTTTAGAGCCCTGCCCTACAAAACCGGTTACCCCTCTCGTATTGCGCACAGCATACCACGCTTCATCGGTCATTTCCATCTTCACGAGAACATACCCGGGATATACCTTTCTCATGACCGACTTTCTTTTGCCGTCTTTAACCTCAATCTGTTCTCTCATGGGAACCTTAACCTCATATATGAGGTTTGTCATACCTCGATTTTCAACGGTCTTCTCGATATTTGCTTTCACTTTGTTTTCATAGCCGGAATAGGTATGCACAACATACCATTTACCTTGTTCGACAGTTTGCTCAGACATAAGCCAAGGGTCAACGCTACGCGTAACCCTCCTCCTTTACCCTAAGATATTAAAGCTAAAAGCTGGGTCAGCCCCATGTCCACCAAGCCTGTAACAACCGCAAAACCGGTTATAAATACCAATGCGGCAATAACATAGCTGGTCAATTCTTTTTTAGATGGCCAAGATACCTTTTTTACTTCAGAGAGAACCTCGCGGTAGAACTTTCTGATATCTTTTCTTGCCTTTGGCTTTTTGGGGACTGGTTTGTTTGTGTTTTCGTTCGCCATATCAAATCAAAATCCTTTACTGGAGATTAACACTTGTTACTAGTTGCCGTTTCCACCGGAAACAGGAGAATTGACAAAAACAAGCGGCATAAAGCCGCATATTAGCCCGTTGCTCACTTCGTCTCTCTGTGTTTGGTATGCTCTCTACAAAACTTACAGAATTTCCTGAGCTCAATCCTCTCGGTCTGCTTCTTTTTATTTTTGAATGTACCGTAATTGCGTTGTTTGCATTCGGTACATGCCAATGTTATTTTGTCACGCATCATTACACCTCATAATCAGTCGTCGGTCGTCGGATATCAGTCGTCAGTTGTCGGTCGTCGGATATCAGTCATCGGATTCTATTTCCCATCCCCCGACGTCTGACGACTAATTACTGACGCCCATTTCCAGACGTCATATTTTAATTCCTGTATCACACTTGCGCCTACTGTCCTTCAGCCTTCTCGCATAGCAATTCTAAAACCTTCCCCGACTGTTATCGGAGTTATAAGCTTGATATTCGCCATTCGCCAATGTACTTTATCACAAGCAAATTTGTATGTCAACATTATTTAGATGTTGGATATCAGTCGTCGACCGTCAACCCTTTGGTAATATAACCTTCGGTTATGATCCCTGACGACTATTTCCCAACGTCTATCTCCTGACGTCTATCTCCTGACGTCTGACGACTAAAGTTTTATTCCCGTTACTACCCCTGCGCCAACCGTTCTTCCGCCTTCCCGTATGGCAAATCTTAGACCTTCTTCAACCGCTATCGGAGTTATTAGCTTGACCACCATGTTTACGTTGTCACCGGGCATAACCATCTCTACCCCTGCAGGCAATTCCGCTACCCCTGTAACGTCCG
>Ga0209316_100352_pt1 | contig 15250 bp, 15 predicted proteins | sample 3C3metaG_FD_184150 | JGI IMG/M metagenome (GOLD analysis project Ga0209316, IMG submission 184150) | Freshwater bacterial and archeal communities from Indian Creek, Illinois, USA - 3C3 metaG (SPAdes) (version 3) | ecosystem: Environmental > Aquatic > Freshwater > Unclassified | place: USA: Indian... | reverse complement strand
AAAGTCAATGAACTTACTCAGATTGTTTTGACTCTACTAAATAATCAAAGGAGCAATATTAATGGCTAATATAACATATAGGGTTAATAGCAACCCAGCAATACCCGGAACTTCTATAGTTAAGGGTACACCCTTAACTAATGTTGAGGTCGATGCCAATTTCAGAGCCATAGATATTGAAGTTGACCAGTTAAATTCTAGTACTGTTAGACTAACCGGCGACCAGACCATTACAGGCGTCAAAACATTCAGCAACACAGTAAACGCCAACAGCAACATCAGCGTGAATGGCCGCGTCGATGTAAACGGCCCCGTGAGTGTTTCGGGTGGGCGCTACACCACTGCCAGCGCATCGGTGGCGATGTATGAAATGCACTTACCTGGGGCATTCGCTACTGCTTGGAGGTTACAGACGAACGGAACAACTGATTTGGTGACAACAGGTGGAAACGGTGTTCCCACTAGCACGTTATTGAGCGTAACCTTCGCCGGTGCATTGCATGTTCCGGGTGGTATAACGGTGCCGAATAATTCCTTTTCGTTTGCACAGCTTCAAAACATCCCCACCGGCACCATCCTCGGCCGCGCTACTGCTGGCACTGGCGCGGTGGAGGTGCTGAGTGGGATGCAGGTAAGGGCGCTTATTGGTGGCGGCGGCGTTCAGGGGCTGTTCTTCAAACTCAACCCAAACCGCGTTGCATTCACAAAAACCGGCGCGAGCACTGTTAGCATTCTGGCGGGTACGGCCATTGACGTAGCCGGGAATGTTATTACGTTTGCTGCTGATACCGCAGTTCCAATGCCTGCTTTGGTGGCGGGTACGGATTACGCAATCTGGTGCAGCCCGGCTGGCGCACTGAGTTGCAACGCCGACCCATTTAATGCGCCAGCCACACCGCCAGTTGCCAATGCGCGCAAAATCGGTGGCTTCCACTTTGGGTTGGTTGCGCCCGGCACTACACCTGCTGGCGGCGGATTTGCCACGACTGGTTTCACCAACACTGGCGGCAGCATGATCTGGACGCAAGCTGCCGTAGATCGCATTGCAGGCATCAACGAATTCAGCATTTGGGATTTGGCTTGGCGCTGCAAAGGCCAGCAGCGCGGCATGGTGCTAGACCCACAAACCGAGGTCTGGCACGCAATATATTTCTGCTCAACAAACCACATCCTGAATGGCGTCAGCAGATTTAATACCGACGTAGCCAGCGGCACCGTATTACCGCGCATCCCGATTGCCTACGGTGGTGATGGCACCTTGAGCTACGGGCGCTTGAGTCAATATGAGTGCGAAGAAATTGCAGCCAGCTTCGGTTTGCGGCTGCCAAATGTCGATGAATTCCGATCTGCGATGTTTGGCGTGACTGAAGCGCAATCGCTTGGCGGTGGAGGAGGAGTTACCATCCCACTCACTGCGAGGCAACCCGGTTACACAAGCCGGCTGGGCATCGAACAAGCCACAGGGCACCAATGGATTTTTGCTCGCGGCAACAGCGCCGCAGGCGGTAGCGCGCAGATCGCTGGCCCGAATCGCGGCGATGCGCTTGGCAATCCATGGGTGGTTTTGTTGGGTGGCGCTCGCGACGATGCGGCGCGCTCCGGCTCTCGGGCGTCCAACTCGTCCGGGGTCGCGTGGAGCTCGGTCTGGTTCGTTGCGTTTCGTGCCGCCGGTGATCACCTGAAGCATGTATGAGCGCGCGAAAGCGCGCTCCAATAAACGATGGAACAACCTCATCACACACCTAGGAGTTGCAAATGCCTGAGTTCTACTACAGCCCCCACACAGGGGAGCACATCAACACCAACACACCAGCCGACTGGATGGGCAAAACCTCAATAGTGCCGCCACCATTCAATTCGGCCAATCAGGGCGCTTTTTTCCGCGAAGGTGCTTGGGTGGTTGAGACTGCTGTGCCCGTGGTGATCATGCCAACGTCAGTCACCCCTCGCCAAGCCCGCCTAGCACTATTGCAGATTGGTAAGCTAGACGCAGTATCTGCTGCTCTGGCTACTATACCAGACCCCGCACGTCGCACAGCCGCGCAGATCGAGTGGGAATACGCCACGGTGATCGAGCGCAATTCGCCGCTGGTCACAAGCCTCGCCGCTGGGCTTGGATTGACCGCTGCCGATATTGACGCACTATTCGAGGCCGCCAGCCGGATTTGAGCATGGACGCTACGTTTTTCACGTTCTTGTTGCGCTGTCGCAGATGTTCAACGCGCTGCTAGGCGACTACCCGGATGAGTCCATGGGTGCTCGTTCGCTGTGACATTTGGACACGATAAACAACATTGTCGTACTGCATATGAATCTGAGCACACGCAACGTCATCTACCCCCGAACATTACCACGATTAAAATATGCCTAATGTAACCAACAGACAAGAGCTTAAGCAATATTGTCTAAGATCACTCGGTTCTCCACTGATCAACATCGACATATCCGACGAGCAGATGGAGGATCGTATCGATGAGGCTATAGCTTTCTTCCGTGAATACTACTTCGACGGAATTGAGAATATGTACCTTAAGCACATGATCACTCAAAAGGATATTGATAATCAGTTTATCCAATTGCCTGATCATATCTGGGGTGTCAATCGAATTTTCCCCTTCCCCACTTCAAGCTCAACATCTCAACTGAACATCTTTGATCTACAATATCAATTGAGAATGAATGATCTTAGGGACCTGACTTCGACTAGTATGGTTTATTACCAGCAAGTCATGAGTCATATCTCCCTAATTACATTCCTATTGAATACAGCAAAACAATTTAGGTTCAACCGATTGAACGGGAGATTACATATTGATGATCGGTGGAACTCTAATCGTGGGCTAGGGTTGAACCAATGGTTGATCTTTGATGTCTATATGGCTCTAGATCCGGCAACTAGTCCCAAGTTATGGAATGAGCGGATATTCAAAGAATACTCAACAGCTTTATTCAAGCGGCAATGGGGCAGCAATCTGTCAAAGTACCAGGGTATTACTTTACCAGGTGGTATTACATTGGACGGACAGAGGATTCTTGACGAGGGTAAACAAGAAATGGATCAGATCGAGGAACAGATTATGAACTCTCTGGCACCATTGACTTGGTTCGTTGGATAATCATGTCTCTACGATTACATCATCGGGTCTATAACAATGAGAACCTATTAATGGAATCATTGATTACTGAGGCTCTGGATATTCACTCGATTGACGCGTTCTATATTCCCCGCAAGTTTGTGGGCAAGAATGATTTATTAGGTGAGGATAGATTATCAAGATTTGAACACGCCTATCCGATTCAAGTCTATCTTGAGACAGTTGATGGTTTTCAGGGTCAGGGAGCCTTTGCGTCTAAATTTGGTCTGATGATGGAGCAGTCTGCTACGGTGACCATTGCTAGAAGAAAATGGACCCAGACTGTTGGTAGACATGGCAATACGGTATTACCAAATAGACCAGCCGAGGGTGATCTGATTCGATTGACTCTGCCTCAGACCGGTCTATTTGAGATTATGTTCAATGATGAGCGCGCTCAGTTTTATCAGTTAGGTCAACTCTATGTCTATAAACTGACCATTGAACTGTTCAGGTACTCCAGTGAGGCTATTACAACCGGTGAAGAAACCGTGGACAGCTTCATGGAAAATAAATCAACAGATGTTACAGTTAACCCAGTTGAGGCTCCAGATCAATATGGTAACAACAGCAAACTAAGACAACGAGCAGATGATTTTATATTCGACGTCAACAATCCTTTTGGTTCAGTTTAATGTTTGAGATTCCATTCTATCATGGGCTAATCCGACAGGCAGTTGTTGGGTTTGGCGCAGTGTTCAGTCAGCTCAAGGTTATCAGAACTAACCCTAACGACCCAACACAACCACCACAAATTGTTGCAGTACCTATAGCATATGCACCTAAGGAGAAATTCTTAGTTCGTGTGACTCAGGACCCGAATCAGGATGGATTCACTTATATCACTTTACCTAGGATGGCATTTGAAATCACTGGGTACACATATGATAGTTCCAGAATGGTATCAAGGAATAATCAAATTCAGATGAGACGGAATGATGTTATAACTGGGACATTCACTCCGGTACCATATAATCTAGATTTTACCTTGCATATTCTGACTAAAGGTACAGAGGATGGATTGGCCATTATCGAACAGATATTACCTAAATTCACTCCAGAGTACACTATAACAATTAATTCAATCCCAGAATTTGGCTTTAGACAAGATGTCCCTTTAATCCTTAATGGTATATCAGTATCAGATGATTATGAGGGTGACTTTACTATTCGTAGATTGGTTACTCATACATTAAACTTTACGGCCAAGATCAATCTATTTGATCGCATTAGACAATCTGGCTTAATCAAAAATACAATTACTGATGTTAAACAGCATCAGACCCATGTTGCTACAATGGATGCAGATGGCAATATTGTAGTTGATCGATGGTTTGAAACCCCAGATCGCTCAAATCTGAATGTCAACATGTCAGGGTCGACTGGCACAACTATTAGTACAAGTGGGGTTATCTAATGTCAACCTCATTCTATCAGGCAAACCCATTATTGAAATCCGCAAGGGTTGCGGTTGAATACACAGATAAACAACTTGATGAGTATATTAAATGTAAGACTGATGTAATATATTTCATTAAAACATACTGTAAAATTGTATCGCTTGATAGTGGCCTGGTTGATTTTAACTTATACCAATATCAAGAGAACTTCATTCGTACTGTGCATGAGAACAGAATGGTAATCTCTATGCAGCCGCGACAAAGCGGTAAAACTCAGACCATCGCAGCATATATCACTTGGTACCTGTTGTTCAATTCGGACAAAACTGTTGCTATTTTAGCTAATAAAGCAGCTGCTGCACGTGAAATTATGTCCCGAATTCAATTGATGATTGAGCATACTCCAAAATGGTTGCAACAGGGTATTGTAGAATGGAATAAAGGATCTATAGCATTTGAGAATAACAGTAAGGCGTTTACCGCCGCTACAAGTTCAAGTGCATGCCGAGGGAAATCGGTGAACTTATTGTACATTGATGAAGTGAGTTCAATCTCTAATAATGTAGCAAATGACTTTTTCACATCTACATATCCGGTTATATCATCAGGCAAATCATCTAAGATTATATTAACTTCTACACCTATCGGGCTTAATCATTTTTGGAAGTTTTGGACCGAGGCGGAGAATAAGATCAATGACTTTGTTCCATTTAGGGTTAATTATTGGGAGCACCCGGATCGAAATCAAGAATGGGCAGATACACAGAGAAAGTTATTAGGTGAAGTAAAATACAATCAGGAAATATGTTGTAAATTTTTGGGGAGTGCTAATACTCTAATAAATACTGATGCCATTCAACAAATGCCAGTTAAAAGACCGATTTTTAGTAAAGATAGTCTTGATGTTTACTATAGACCAGAACCCAATCATATCTATATTTTGATAGCAGATACTGCTAAGGGTATCGGTCAGGATTATTCTGCATTTCAACTAATAGATATTACTAAAGCCCCATATTTGGTTGTAGCTAAATACAGAGATAATCTAATCAGTCCTATTCTATACCCCAACATTATTCATAGAATAGCTAAAGAATACAATGATGCATTTGTTTTAATTGAGATAAATAGTAGTGAGCAAGTGGCGCATATTCTATATTCTGACCTAGAATATGAGAATATCATGATGGTTGATATGGGTAAAAGAGGACAGCAGTTATCATCTGGTTTCGGTTCAGCATCTAAGCGGCTCGGTATTCACATGGATAAACGTGTCAAGAGGATTGGATGTCAATCTATTAAGGCACTCATTGAGAATAATCAATTGATTATTCATGATTCAGATACTCTGTCTGAGTTTAACACATTCGTTGAGAGACGCGGATCATTTGCTGCAGATGAAGGCGAACACGATGATCTGGTGATGCCATTGATTATCTTCGGTTGGGTAGTCACAAATGAATCATTTAAGCACATAACAGATGTGAACCTAAGAGAAGCAATGTTTAAATCCAGAATGGAATCAATTGAGGCAGATTTACTTCCAGTTGGTTTTTATTCTGATGGATCACCGGAATCAATTGATGGCTGGATCACGGTTCACTAAAGACTAAATAATAATAGGCAACTAAATTAAGGAACATTAAATGGCAATTCAAGTATCACCATCAGTAGTAGTTACTGAAAGAGATTTAACAAACGTGATCCCAGCGGTATCAACCAGTGTTGGTGCTGCCGTTGTTGATGCGGCATGGGGTCCGGTGCAAGATGTAACTACAATCGACTCAGAGAATAATCTGGTCCGTAGATTCGGTCGCCCAAATTCTCAGAATGCAATCAGTTGGTTTACCGCAGCAAGTTTTCTAGCTTACACTAACAACCTGCTGGTAGTTCGGACCGATACTACACTGCAACGAAATGCGGTGTCGACATTGACTGGAACAATCACGTCAATTCAAGTCACAGCAGGCGGGACAGGTTACACTGCACCGACTGTTTCTATCTCAGCGCCCCAGACAGTTGGTGGTATTCAAGCTACAGCCACTGCGGTTGTAACGGCTGGCGTAATTACTGCAATCAATATTACTAATCCAGGTAGCGGTTACGTTAGTGCTACTGTGACAGTTACTGGTGCAAACGCAACCGTGGCTACGGCAACCGCTATAGTCACACAAGGCGGTATCAAGATCAACAATGAGTCTCACTATTTGACAGCCTTCGCCAATGGTCAGGGTATTACTGGTGAGTTTGCGGCTAAGTTCCCAGGTTCAATTGGTAATAGTCTAACTGTGTCCATGGCAGATGCTCAGTCTTTCGCGACATGGGCTTATCGTACACAGTTTGATTCTGCACCTGGTACATCAGCCTTTGCTCAGCGTACCGGTTCATCTGGTGATGAACTACACGTTGTCGTAGTTGATAAAAATGGAACTTGGACCGGCACAGCAGGTACAGTCATTGAGCAATTCGAGTTTTTATCTAAGGCGAGCAATGCCCGTCGTGAAAATGGTGCGACGGCATACTATCGTGATGTTATCAATACTCAGTCTGCATATGTCTGGTGGACTGATCATCCTGTAGCCGGTACCAATTGGGGAACCGAATCTAACTCAGTAGCATATACTTCAATCGGTGCCGCGGCAATTACACGTGAACTCCAGGGTGGCGTAGATCATTTTGTATCAACACCGGCACAACGAATCAATGCATTTGGACTATTCAGCAACGATGAGGAGTTTGATGTCAACCTAATTGCTGTTGGTAAATCAGATCCTATTGTTGCGAACTTTGTTATTCAGAATGTGGCAGAAGTTCGCAGAGATTGTGTGGCATTTGTATCAGCTCAACACCCAACAACAGGTGAAGTTCTTGTGGGTAATACCTCGAATATCACAGAGCAGATTGTGGCATATCGGAACTTGCTACCCAGCTCAAGTTTCTTTGTCATTGACTCTGGGTACAAATATATGTACGACAGATACAATGATACTTTCCGTTGGGTTCCACTCAACGGCGATATCGCGGGTCTATGCGCCCGAACTGACTTCACCGATGACCCATGGTTCTCACCAGCTGGTCTAAACCGCGGTCAGATTCGCAATGTAGTCAAACTTGCTTTCTCACCACGCAAGGTAGATCGCGATAACCTTTATAAAGCCGGTGTTAATCCAGTGACTAGTTTCGCTGGTCAAGGAGTTGTTCTATATGGTGACAAAACTGGTCTGACTCGCCCATCGGCATTCGACCGAATCAATGTCCGTAGGTTGTTCATTGTTCTGCAGAAATCTATAGCCACGGCGGCCAAGCATCAGTTGTTTGAGTTCAACGACGACTTTACACGAGCACAGTTCCGTAATATGGTAGAACCGTTCCTACGTGATGTTCAGGGTCGCCGCGGTATTACCAACTTCCGTGTTATTTGCGATGAGTCTAATAACACACCAGAGGTTATTGATACCAACCGATTCGTGGCGGATATTTTCATTCAACCATCGCGTTCAATCAATTTTATGCAACTTAATTTCATTGCGACCCGCACTGGTGTTTCGTTCGATGAAATTGCCGGCTAATAGACTACCATAAACAGAATACAGAATAAGGAACTTAAAATGGCAAATATCAGCGCATTTAAGAGTCAGTTAATCCAAGGTGGTCTACGCCTGAATCAGTTCAGATGTGAGATTACATTCCCGGCAATCGTCAACGGTGGTGCTCTAGCAGGACAGAGACTCCAATTCCTAGCCAAGTCGGCGCAGGCCCCAAGTTCTGGCCTAGCTGATGTAGTAGTAAATTATCGTGGTCGCCCCGTCCACTTTGCCGGTGAACGAGAATTTGAACCATGGTCAATCGAGGTATATACCGATACCGATATGGGCGTCCGCAATGCATTTGAATCATGGGTTAATATGATTCAACGCGCAGATAGTACAATTGGTACTCAAGCACCGTTGCAATATCAGGTTGACATGTCAGTTATTCTTACTGATCGTAATGATAGACCTGTCAAGAAATATACCTTCAAGGATGCGTATCCAACCAATATTGGTTCTATGCAAGTTGACTGGGATACAAATAACCAGATTGCTATTTTTCCAGTTACATTCCAGTACAATTACTGGACAGCCGATGGTGTCCAAGGACAGTAATAAATAGACCGTAGTGTTTAATTATTAAGGTTTGTTATGCCATTTAATGTATTTGGTTTTACCATTAAGCGAACAAAGGATGTTACTCAGCCAGAGAACATCCCTTCAGTCGTTACCGCGGATCAACAGGATGGTGCGGTAGTTGTAGGTGCAGATGGCACAGGTTATTATGGGTACGCATTTAATCCGCTAGGCGAGATTAAATCTGAGCATGATCTACTCAGGCGGTACAGAGAGGTAGCTGCATTCCCTGAAGTGGACGAGGCTATTAACAATATCGTTGAAGAAGCCATTGTCTTTGATGATGTCAAGTTCCCAGTTGAACTAAATCTAGAGCGGACAAAGTTACCAGATTCAATCAAGAAAAAGTTTGTCCAAGAATTTGAATCAATTCTCCATCTATTGGAGTTTGACACCAAAGCCCATGATATGTTCCGTCAATACTATGTTGATGGCAAGGTGTACTTCCATCTAGTGTTTGATGGCGATAACTATAAAAATGGTATTGCTGACATTAGGTACATTGATCCACGGAAGATTCGCAAGATTAGAAATGTCAAGAAAGACAAGACGAAATCTGGTGTTGAAATTCAGACTACAATCGAAGAATACTACCTCTACAATGACAAAGGTGTAGATGATAAAACACAATCTGGGGCCAAGTTGACTCCAGATTCTGTTGTATATGTCAATAGTGGTTTACTAGATCAGAATAATGGTCTAGTGTTATCACATCTACAGAAGGCGATTAAACCCGCTAACCAGCTGAAGATGATCGAGGACGCCGTGGTGATCTATCGGCTCACCAGAGCCCCAGAGCGTAGAATCTTTTACGTTGACGTAGGTACTCTACCAAAGGGTAAAGCCGAACAGTACGTTCAAGAAATCATGAACAAGTTTAGAAATAGACTGATTTATGATTCAGCAACCGGAGAAGTTGCGGATTCTAAACGTCACTTATCAATGATGGAGGATTTTTGGCTTCCTCGTCGTGATGGCTGTTTCACTTTAGATACAAAAATTGACCTAATGGACGGGCGTACAGTCGAGCTTGGTCAGCTGATTGTAGAATATAAACTCGGTAAAACCAACTGGGTCTATTCTATCTCACCAGATGGTAAGGTAGTTCCAGGCATGATTAGCTGGGCTGGTGTCACCCGAACAAATACTGAAGTGATAAAGGTTACTTTAGATAATGGTGGGGTGATTATATGTACACCCGATCATAAGTTTATTCTTCGGAATGGTGTAAAAATTGAGGCTAAGGATCTAGTGCCTGGTTCATCGCTGATGTTATATCTACCGATTGATAACCCTAGAAAAAATGAACATGAACTGGAAGTTAAGGCCGAAGTAGAATGGAATAAACTGAAGACTGAACGTAATGTCGACAGTATTGATTCCGTTAAGCATAACCACGTTAACCTTGATCGGTCGGTAGTATCCGTTGAGTTTATCTCAGAACCACATGATGTTGGTACTCTGACAATTGATGAGAATCACATCTATCACGACTATCATAACTTCGCTCTAAGTGCCGGTGTGTTCGTGATGAACTCCAAAGGAACCGAGATTACCACCCTCCCCGCTGGTCAGAGTCTTGGTCAGATGGAGGACGTGGAATACTTTAAAAATAAATTGATGAGGGCATTAAATGTCCCCATCACTCGCCTTATCCCAGAACAAGGGTTCTCATTAGGACGGTCAAGTGAGATTACCAGGGATGAGTTAAAGTTCCATAAGTTCATTAAACGATTGCGTGCTAAGTTCTCAGTTCTCTTCATTGATGTCCTTAAGGTTCAATTGATAGCCAAGGGTATTATTAAGGTCGAGGAATGGGATGAAATCTCTAAACAATTGTTCATTGAATATAGAAAAGATAATTCTTTCAGTGAACTGAAAGATTTGGAGATTCTAAATAATAGACTAGAAGCATTGGGACGTATTGAACCATATGTCGGCAAGTATTACTCAAGGGCTTTTGTTCAAAAATCAATTCTTAGATTCACAGAAGATGAAATCGGTGATCTGAATACCGAGATGGAACAAGAAGCCACGGAACAACCAGAACAAGAACAACCAGATGAAGGACAAGGAAATGAATAAGGTAACTCAATTAATTGAATCAATCGCAGCAGGTAAATCCCTGGATATTGAGCGGCTATTTGAATCCATCTTGGCCGAAAAGGTTGCCGCTGCTCTGAGTGAGAAACGGATGGAGGTAGCTAAGAATCTGTTCGCCGAGGGCAAGGATGAAGATGAGGATGAGGACGAGGATGAAGATGAGGACGAGGACGAGGATGAAGATGAGAGTGATAAAAAAATTAATGAACTAAGCAAAGATACCCTAAAGTCATATATTAAGGGTGCCAGTAGACAAGCTACAACCCATTCCGAAATTGCTGGTAATTACCGTGAAACATCAGATAAAATTCGTGACTTACCGGGTTCTAAACATTTTGTAAAATTTAACACAGATCAAGCCAATTCTAGTCAAAAGATTGCAGATAAGAGAACCAAGGGTATTACCAAGGCCGCAGATAAATTAACAAAATGACCACAGCAGTTTACAATATCCAAGGATCCGCTGTTATTAACATAGCGGATGCTTGGTACTTGAATGAAGAAAATATCTTTATTAGTGAAGAGGATAGTGCATTAGATATTCTTGAGGAAAGAATCGATAATATAAATACAAAGAAACAAGCGATATTAGATGAATCATTTAGTGTAGAACAGACTATTAAAATAATTAAAAAACATAATAATAAAGTCACACACGATCTATTGGAATCTTGTTTATCTCTTGCACTATCCAAATCCATCACTAATAGACCAGATGTTCTAGACTTAAGAAAAACAGGACTCACTATAGCCGATAAGTACATTTTTGTCATTGGTGAAGAAATGGTCGGATTGTCAGAATCTGATATTGAAGTTCTTAAATCTATACCATCGGAATTGTTAGAATCTATAACCGCTGATAGTCTAACAGAATTACTTAGAGAGACATACGCATGAAACGTGTAATGAAACTAACAGAGACACTTGGAATTATCAAGGTTGTCGGTACTGGTGTACATACTATTCTATTAAACAGTGACCTGTTATCACCAACTCAGATTCTTAGTGGACCGTTGGGTGTTGGTATTGCATTCATTACATGGTCAACCGGTGGTAATATTGCTATCTCCAGAAACGCTGAGAATTTATATGAACTGTTCACCAATGAAGGTAACTTTGACTTGTCGGGTAACGGCGGATTCTCTGATATGACACATGCTGCCAGCAATATCAATATCACAATCACAAATGGCGGTACGTGTATTCTGACACTTAGAAAAGCAACCGGATATGTCTCTAGAATCGAACCATTCAGATTCGGTCAGTATGATGATCCAACACGAGTGGGGGCATGATGAAATTTCTACGAGAGAGTTATTCCAGTGATATTCAAGTTATCACTGAAGGAACCGATGGCAAGAAGGACTTGTACATCAGCGGCATTTTCGCTGAGGCTGAACTGAAGAATCGCAATGGTAGGATTTACCCACGTGCTGTAATGGAGCGCGCGGTTAAACAGTATGTTGAAGATTTTGTCAGCAAGAATCGTGCCATTAGTGAATTATCACATCCAGAGAATCGTCCTCAGCCTAAACCCGAGTTTGCCAGTCACCTAGTCACTGAGTTGAACATGGTCGGTAATACTGTCAGAGGTAAGGCTAAGGTTCTTAATACACCCCAAGGTCAGATCCTTCGGGGTCTCCTAGAAGGTGGAGTCCAGATGGGAGTGTCCACTCGTGCTCTGGGTAGTCTCCGCGAGGGTAAGGATGGTACTAAAATTGTGGAGAATGATCTACAGTTATTTGCCATTGATGCAGTATCAGATCCCAGTTCGATCAATGCCTGGGTCGATGCTATTAATGAGAGTGCCGAATGGGTGATTACTGGTGATGGTAAAATCTTTGAACAAACAAAGACTGAGTTCAAGAAAGCCAGAATTACCGAAGAAAAGGCACTTGAGATGTTTAAGCTGTTCATGCTAAACATTAAATCACATTGATGGTTCGTCAGAAAATCATTTGTACTAAATATATTAAACAAAGGAAATAACATGTCCCTAGAACAAAAAATTGCAGAGTTAATGGAACAGGCCAAAGAGCTAGATATTAATAAATCGGCTGAAGAAAACCTAGATGCTATGTCTGATGATATCAATGATCTAGTTGAGAACAAAGAAGACTTAGATCAAACAATTGATCTGAGCGGCCTTTTCGAGGGTGAAGAACTGTCGGAAGAATTCAAGACAAATGTGACCTCTGTGTTTGAAGCAGTGGTCGAAGCCAGAGTTAAGCAAGAAGTTGCCCATATTCAAGAAGAATTAGAATCCTCTTTGCAAGCTAAGGAAGAGGAACTGATGGAGGGGTTAGTTGAAAAAGTTGATGGTTATCTCAACTATGTAGTTGAGCAGTGGGTACAAGAAAATGAAATTGCCCTTGAACGCGGCATTAAGCTCGATATTTTCGAGAGCTTTATTAGCGGCATGAAGGACTTACTAGAGTCACACTATATTGATGCACCAGATGAAAAGATTGACTTGATGGAAGAACTAGACAGCCGTGCTACAAAGCTTGAGGAAAAATACGATGCTGCATGTGCCGAGATTGTCGGACTTCGGTCAGCATTGAAGAATGTAGCCAAAGACACTCAGATCCGCGAAGCATGCGAAGGTCTGTCTGATCTGGAAGCAGCAAAGTTCATGCGATTAGCTGAGGAACTGGCATATGATGATGGTGATAGTTTTGTCAAGAAACTCTCAATTATCAAAGAGAACCTAGTCAAAACACACAAGCAAAAACCGATTCTTGATTCAGTAGTTACTGATTCACCGGTCGAATTACTTGAAGAAAAACAACTAGACCCAACAATGGCCCGTTATCTTAAAGCCATTCGTTAAACCATAAGGAAATAAAATGCAACCACAAGCTCGTGCAGACCTAGTTAAAAAATGGTCTCCTATTCTAGATCACGCCGATCTAGCCCCTATCAAAGACGAACACCGCCGTCAAGTGACAGCAGTTCTTCTGGAAAACCAAGAACGTGCTCAGATCGAAGAACGTCATGCACTATTTGAAACCCCAAGTAACTCCGGTGGCCTAGGTATCGCAATGGGCTCAGCTGGTGCAGCTGCCAATACCGTCGCCGGTTTTGACCCAGTCCTAATCAGCCTAGTCCGTCGTGCTGCTCCAGCAATGATCGCCTATGACATGATGGGTGTTCAGCCGATGACTCAGCCTACCGGTCTGATCTTCGCCATGAAGAGCCGCTACACTAGCCAAAACGGCCCTGAAGCTCTATTCAACGAAGCTGATACCGACTTCGCTGGTACAGGAATCCATGCGGGTAACCCTGGTGCTCCTGGTGCTACTACTGGTACTGGTCGCACAGCCCAGTCAGCAGAGGCCCAAGGAGCAACACCTGGTGATCCTTTCAACCAAATGGCATTCTCAATTGAACGGACCAGCGTTACTGCTCGCAGCCGTGCTCTACGTGCCGAGTACTCAGTTGAACTAGCACAGGACTTGAAAGCAGTCCATGGTCTAGATGCTGAGGCAGAACTGAGCAAGATCCTATCAGATGAGATCCTAGCTGAAATCAACCGTGAAGTTGTTCGTACCGTATATCGTGTAGCACGTCCCGGTGCTCAGATCGGCACTGCTACAGCCGGTGTATTCGACCTAGACGTTGACTCAAATGGTCGTTGGTCTGTTGAGAAATTCAAAGGTCTCCTGTTCCAAATTGAACGCGAAGCCAATGCAATCTATCAAGAAACTCGTCGTGGTCGCGGTAATTTCATCGTCTGCTCAGCCGACGTTGCTTCAGCTCTAGCCATGGCTGGTGTTCTAGACTATGCCCCAGCACTGTCAACTAACCTAACCGTTGATGAAGCTAGCAATACCTTTGCTGGTGTTCTGAATGGCAAATACAAGGTCTATGTTGATCCATTCGCTGCTAACCAGACTCCAGAGCAGTTCCTATTGGTGGGTTACAAAGGTACCAGTGCATTCGATGCCGGTGCATTCTACTGCCCATATGTTCCTCTGCAACTCTTCCGTGCAATGGATCCAAATACCTTTCAGCCAAAACTGGCTTTCCGTACAAGATACGGAATGGTAGCAAACCCATTCTCACAGGGCGGTGGTGCAGTGACAGCGGATCTAGTTACTGACGCTAACGTGTACTATAGAAAACTAAGAATTAATAATTTAATGTAATCAACAACTTGGAACATTTTCTTAAACAGGTACATTAAGATACCGATCCAAAAACTAAAGGGGCGTCAAGCCCCTTTTCTTTTGTCTGCATTATGTATTATAATACTAAATATAGTGTACCTCGCGGAATTACCAGTTCCCAGGTACTCTAGTCAACCCAATTTAAAGGAGTCTATATGACCAGCGAAGATATTTATGAAAAACAGGTTTCCCAATTGAAGGAAATCAGACTAAATCCGAGAAGAATGCACCAATCTTATTTGAAGAAACATGGGCTTTTTTCATTAATAATGGAC
>Ga0209316_100351_pt1 | contig 15263 bp, 10 predicted proteins | sample 3C3metaG_FD_184150 | JGI IMG/M metagenome (GOLD analysis project Ga0209316, IMG submission 184150) | Freshwater bacterial and archeal communities from Indian Creek, Illinois, USA - 3C3 metaG (SPAdes) (version 3) | ecosystem: Environmental > Aquatic > Freshwater > Unclassified | place: USA: Indian... | reverse complement strand
CCCTGCCAACTGGTCTGTAAATCAACCATGATACAGCAAAGCATATCAAAAAACATAGAAGCGACATAAAAAGCGGATAAATTAATATTACCTGACAACCGCGTCCTTCATCATCATGCAGTCGCAAAGTTATGGAATCCATTAGCCAGCTATACCTAGTTAAAGCAAGGACAACTCCGCCGCAAGCGGTCGGATACAAGAAAATCCGTTTCTTGCTATTAATTCTTAGAAACCAGAAAACAATTTGCAACTTTTTCGCACTGTCTATTTTTTAAAACCTCCCAATCCTTAAACTCGAATTCTGTGACACAACTGTCGTATTCTTAGAAAAATATCAAACATCATCGTCACAAAGCATGCGTCGCTTCTACTGAGGTTTTTCTATTCTGAGCTATACAACTTCTGCCATAACGCGCCTCAAGCAATGTCTTTTGCAAATTGCTATTGCTTTAACCTGCACGTAGTTGTTGCAAAAAGTCTCTACAACATTTTTGGAGTAATTCTGATTTTAAAGAACAGAACACAAAAAATAGCCAACACTGCAAGTTTTGTTCAAGCAATGTTAGCCATCTAGGTTCTTCGGTGACGGCTCTATTTATTTTCGTTACCATATTGTGCAGCATCTATCCCAATCACTACCTGATTGTTCAATGAGGATGAAAGTGACTTCCAGCTCATGTCTAGCCTGAGTTAATTCGAGCATAAAACAGCCTAACTTCCACCTCATTTTAACATATTAACCAACATCTGTCAAAATACCTCCCAGCGCTTCAATGGGTGACGATGTAATCATTTCCACTTTATACCTTGTCTGGGCAATTCGGACATAAAAGCGCTGTTCATATTTCACTCTATTTGAATACTAAATAAAAAAAGCTTTCCTGCCTATACACTTGACTAAGGTGACTACAATATGTTGTACTTCATACCGTTCCCTCTACGCCGAGAAATTCTTCGGGGCTGCTTCTAAGCTCTTTGCACTTTCCATGGTCTTCGCCCATATGCTCGAGGCTCGGCTTCTCCTTTTCCCCCTTACGAGGCCTTTTTGTCGACGTAGCAGGATTCACTTAATGTTGCGGTCTGGTAACTTGCTCGCCCTGTCTCTGACAGGCACTTTTGTCGATACGCTTCTACGCACGGATTTCTCCCTGCATAGGTATCTTAGCTATGGGGCGCCTTGGCACTTACCCCAACCGGACTTGCACCGGCAAGATAACACGTGCTTATCTGGGAACGCGGCAAACCAAAAAAAGCGGACATTTCCGTGTCCGCTTTTCAAAAGAAAATTTGAGATTTTATTCATAAGGTAACATTTTGAGCCTTTAGAAACGCTCGCACTTCCTCTAACGGCTTGCCATGATGATATTGCAGGGCAAAGCGATACCACTGATGGTCGGTATTTGCTAACGAAAATTTTTAGCGGCCAGCCTCGACACGCCGAAAAAGACCACTTGATGGAGTTACTTCCTGACGTAGAATCATGAACAAGACTTGCGGCAACTGACAGCGGTTTAGCAGAAAACCACGTAACTTAAAATATTGGTTGGAATATTCGCCTATTTATTGACTTTGGTCGATTTATCGGTTATAATCGGCATTATGGAAATAACTCGAAGGGGGGATAATGGGTGTGGTGCAAAACTTGCAATCACGAAACTGGAAAGGATATCTGCGAACTCTGTAATAAGCCAACCGACTCAGAGACTCCCGTCGAGGTTTACTGGTGTGACGAGTGTTCGATTCCGATAATAAGGGCAGCAGGAGATATCGATAAAAGCGTTTGTCCGCGTTGCGGCGAATCTACTACCTACCTCTGCGCTGACTTGAGACCCGTGTTCCCCGAAGAACGATTGCTGTTTGGAATCGTGACGGGAAAGCCGTTAGCACACATTAATAGAAGTGTTTGGGCTTGCGACAACCGCTATTACGTTAATGGCAAGCCAATAACTGTGACTTCCGCAACCTATGAGAAGCATTCTTCATCTGTGATGCGCAAGCAACTTAATCAATATTACGAACAAAACAGCTATGCACAGTTCGATGCGATAATTGAACGGTTTGTTGAGGCGAATAAGAAACGTCTTGTTGAAATCTCCGATGAAGCGAAACGGTTTGTTTCCAAGACGGCGGCATCCTATAATAAAAAAGAAGTGGTCATCTCGTTCTCCGGCGGCAAGGATTCGACCGTTGTCGCCGACTTGGTAACACGGGGGTTGAGTGACCCCAGCTTAGTGCATATCTTCGGAGACACCACTTTGGAGTTTCCGATGACTATCGAATACGCCGAGCGATTTCGGAAAGACAATCCCAAAGTCATATTCAAGGTGGCGCGAAATAATGAGCAAGACTTCTATGAAGTTTGTAATGATATAGGTCCGCCTGCGAGAATGCTTCGCTGGTGTTGTTCGATGTTTAAAACAGGACCAATAACGCGGACACTTAATCGTTTGTACGGTAACAAAAACATTCTCACGTTTTACGGCATTCGTAAATGCGAGTCCGTTTCTCGAAGTCGATATAACCGCATTGAGGATGACGTCGAAGCCATAAAAATACAAAAGCAACGCGTGGCTTCCCCGATTTTCCTTTGGAAAGACATTGACGTATGGCTATACATACTTGCAGAGGGGATTGATTTCAACGATGCTTATAGACTTGGCTATGACCGCGTTGGCTGTTGGTGCTGTCCGAATAATAACTTGCGGGCGCAGTTCCTATCTCAAATATATATGCCGGAGCAGTTCGGGCGATGGAGAGATTTCCTCATAGACTTCGCTAAGCGCATCGGCAAGCCGGACGCGGAGGAATATATTGATTCCGGCGCGTGGAAAGCCAGACAAGGCGGTAACGGCGTAAAAGCGGCGGCAGACATTAAAATCCGATACACCAACTGCACAACCGAGGATAACGCCAAGGTCTACCAACTAAACAAGCCGATTGACGATACCTTTATTGAATTATTTGTTCCGTTTGGCAGAGTTGCCCCCGAACTTGGGCGCAAGCTGATAAAAGAAATAATAATCGTTGATGTCGATACAAACGTGCCCATTCTCGCAGTTCAACCGTTTACGCACGAAGGGTACGAATATTCAATAAAGGTCAAGACGATAAATGTGGCGAGACACGATGATTTACGTCGAATGGTCGGTTATCAAATAAAGAAGTATAACGCTTGTCGCAAATGCCTTAAATGTGAATCGTTATGCAGCCACAGGGCGATTTCCATAACAAGCGGCGAATATCGTGTCAACGCGGAGCGATGCAAGCGATGTAAGATGTGTGTGACTGCAAAATATCTTGAAGGCGGTTGCCTTATGGAGAAATACCTTAAAACAAAGGGTGATTAAATGGATACAGTAATTAACATGAAATTCAGAGCGCATGATTCGTTCTTTATCCGTAAGGGGTGGTTGAGTAAGGGGCTGAAAAACGTCATTGCCGACCCCACCGTCTTTGTGCGGAAAGATATAAACCCTATGGACACGTTAGGAATCGGCGCGAATATGGTGAAGGCGATGCGTTACTGGCTTCAAGCCGTCGGATTGACAGAGGAACCGCAGAGCGGCAAACGCCGCCAGACTGTAACCGAACTTGGCAAGGTGATATGGGATAACGACAAGTACATGGAAGAGATGGGTACGCTGTGGCTGTTGCATTATTACTTGGCTAAGAACCGTTCGGAAGCCACAGCTTGGTATTACTTTTTTAACAGTTTCAAGCCGACCGAATTCACCCGTGAGGATTTTCTTATCCATATGAAAAAGCACCTCTTAGAAAATGACAAAGATGTGGCTGAAAGCTCCATCGAGGGCGATTACAATTGCATCCTCGGCACATATCTGCCGAGAATCAAGGCGAATCCAAACAAAGTAAATCCCGAAGAAAATATCGACTGTCCTCTCGGTGAATTAGGGCTTATCGACATCGTGGACAGAAAAAAGCGGTTGTATAAAAAGAGCCAACCGAAAAAGGACACTTTACCGGAACTTATACTCCTTGCGGTTATCCTTGACCAAGCGAAAGGCGAACAGTCGGTGCGTATTTCGTCAATACAAAATGACGAATGCAATGCCGGAAAAGTGTTCAACCTCGATGTGATTATTTTGACGAATTTGCTTTATAAACTCGAACTTATGCAGGATAAATACATCAAGGTAAACAGGACAGCGGGGTTGGATGTCATTGATATAAGAACCGATATGACGTTCCTTGATTGCGTCCGGGAATACTATCGGCAAATAAACAGTTGATGCGGAGAGTGTGGTATGTTTAACGGAAAAATTGATGTTGCGAAAGGTTTTCAAACCTCTATAAACATTGCCTATGATTTGAATAATGACGACAAAGTGCGTGGGTTTATTCCGGCACAGTCGAGTCTTGATATAATTGAGGACATACTGCTCTCGACCGCCGATAATTCCACCGACAGGGCGAGAATTCTCATCGGCGCGTATGGCAGAGGTAAATCGCACATCATTCTTGTTTTGATGGCGCTGCTTTCGCGTTCTAAAAAAGACAAGCCACTGTTTGAGTCATTGCTCGCCAAAATGAAAGATACGAATCGCGAATTGTATGATTACGCAAACCGCTATCTCGAAAGTGAGAAAAAACTACTCCCCGTTATTATTCGCGGGAGCAGTTCGAGTTTATCATCGTCATTTCTAAATGCCCTGCAATTGACGCTGAATGAAGACGGATTGTCTGATGTAATGCCTGAAACGCATTTTCAAGCAGCAATTGCCGCTATCGAAACGTGGAAGCGCGATTTCAAAAAGACTTATACGGAATTCACAAAGATGTTGGGTAAGCCGGTTAACCAGTTTGTTCTTACACTCAAAGAGTACGATGTAACTGCATATGAACGCTTTGTCGAACTATATCCGAAGTTGACATCGGGAAGTGCGTTTAACCCGTTTCTCGGTTTTGACATCGTTGAACTATTCGAAGATGTGGCAAAAACGATTAAAACTAAAGGATACAGCGGCATTTATGTTGTTTATGACGAGTTCAGCAAATACCTTGAGTCGAGTATTGCTAATGCGACAATCAGTGACGTAAAACTTTTACAGGACTTTGCCGAAAAGTGTACTCGAAGCGGTGTCGTTCAAATGCATCTGCTTCTTATTTGCCATAAAGATATCGCCAATTATATAGACGGAGGTTTGCCAAAGGACAAAGTGGATGGTTGGCGCGGAATTTCCGGGCGTTTCAAACATGTTAACCTTCACAATAATTATGCCCAGATGTATGAAATTATATCTGCAGTCATTAATAAAGAGCCTAAATATTGGGATAGATTTCAAAAGGACAATGCGGTTCTATTTGCTGAACTGTCTGACCGCTTTGTGAAAAATAGATTGCTTGACAGCAACAACGAGACTGAAGTCCGGGATGCCGTTTTCGGATGTTATCCACTTCACCCAATTTCTACTTTTATTTTGCCGCGTCTTTCAGAGCGTGTGGCGCAAAATGAGCGAACGCTTTTTACTTTTCTGTCGGCCGATGACAGATATACTCTTTCAGCATTTCTTGTGGGGGATGGCGGTAAGTTCCCGCTCTTAACACCAGATTACCTTTATGACTACTTCGAACCGCTCCTACGCAAAGAACCTTACACGAGCGAAGTTCACAAGCTGTATAGACTGGCAGCTACGGTTTTGCAAAAAGTCGAGCCTGAATCGCTCGAAGCGAAAGTATTAAAGACTATCGCGTTGATTTATCTCGTTGAGCAATTTGAAAAACTGCCTCCTGTGATTGATATTATTTCCGACGCTTTCCGTGATACAGTCAAAAATCCAAAAGACATCAGTTCTGCGCTTGTATCGTTGATTGAAAAAGAGTGCGTTGTCTATCTGAAACGCAGCAACGGGTATCTTCAAATTAAGAAAAGTAGTGGAGTTAATATTGCGGCGGAGATTTCATCATTTGTTGAAAAACGACAGGCGGTTTTGAAAGCTACCAAAATATTAAATCAATCGGCTTTTGATAGTTATATGTACCCTACAAGCTACAACGACCGTTTTGAAATAACCCGATATTTCGATTTTGTATTTATTACAGGAAAGGATTTTTTGGCTATTGAAGACTTCGAAACGCGATTAAAAAAACCTAATGACGACGGAATAATTGCTGATGGCGTAATCTACGCTGTCATCGGACAATCGCAAAGTGAATTGAGAAAGATTGAATCAGTCGTCAAGAAGGCGGTCGGTTTCCCCGACCGTATGATTGTAATCCTTCCAACTGAATATGTTCAAATAGAGAATGAAGCCCTTGAATACGAAGCTTTGAAAACGCTCAGAGCAAGCGTGCCTGAAGACGACCCTATCCTTGCGGACGAATACGACATTCGCATAGACGACTTAACCGAGGTAATCGGCGCGTTTATCAACAATTATGCACGACCGGAATACGGTAAAGCAAAATACTACTACCAAGGAATAAAACAGCAAATATACCGCAAAGCCCAATTAAGCGGGTTGCTTTCTCGTATTTGTCAAGGCGTGTTCAAAAATACGCCTGTTATAAACAACGAGACAATAAATAAAGATAAAGTCACATCGCAAGCGTTGAACAGCCGCACGAGAATTCTCACGGGGTTGCTTGAAAACGAACTAAAACCTAACCTTGGACTTGTAGGCACGGGACAAGAAGTTTCAATCATGCGAAGCACCCTTATTCAAACAGGGGTGTTGATTTCATCTGACGAAAATCCTCGGATAAATCTCGAACCGCAAGACGAGAAGATGGCTAATCTGCTTATGGAGATACAAAATTTCTTTACTGGGACATTGTTGGGCGATAAGGCGAGCTTTGGGTTGCTGTACGACAGGCTCATACTCCCGGAGCACGGAATAGGACTGAAACGCGGTATAATTCCAATTTATATAGCGACGGTTCTTCATCTTAATAAGAAAAACCTCGTTATAATGCATGGGAACAAAGAGGAGCGCATAACGCCAGATTTGCTTAATGGCATTAATGAGAGACCACCCGATTACTCAATTATCATGGAGGATTGGAGCGAAGAAAAGGCAACGTATCTTGCAGCTCTTGAGGAAGTGTTTAAAAAACACATAATTGAACGGGAAAAAATATATAACGGTTTTGCCTATCTTCTGTCTGCAATGAACCGATGGTACATGGCATTGCCGAAATACGCCAAGGAGCTAAATGAGGAATACCGAGGCAGGCATGAAAAACCCCGAATATTAGCCCGTTCAAATATTAAGTTTATTAACAGTTTAAAACTACTGGATAATAACCCACGCGAGTACCTTTTTGAGCGGCTTGCGACTATATTTGAGTTAAGAAATCAGATGGCGGATTTGGCGGGTTTAATCGGCGAGGCAAAAACTGAGAGAGACAACGCCGTTCATAATCTGCTCATCATTCTTTCGAGTGATGTAAAGCAGTTGTTTTCTATACACAAAACAGACGCCACACTCGCTTCGGTCATAAAAGACTGGTATGAAACATTAAACGAGCGAACCATGAAACGCCTTTTTGCAAATAGCGAGAACCAAATATTGAATTTGCTTTCGGTGGTTGGCAACGACGAATTGATGTTTATACAGCGGTTGGCGAAAGCAGTTAGCGGTCTCCGTGTAGAGGATTGGACAAGTGAAACCATAATCGCATTCTTGAACGACTTGACCGCATTCAAAGAAACAGTGGATGAATTTAACAATCAGAATCCATCGAAACGGAAATCGAGTGCGGAGTACAAGGTTGTGTTCACCGACGAGAACGGCGAGGAAACGGTCAGGGTTTTCGACAAGGCGCGATATAGTGAGACCGCCACATTAATGCTAGGTGAGGTGTCAAGGGTGGTGGATGAGTATAACCAATCAGTCACCGAGCAGGAAAAACGGCAAGTGCTGATGGATGTTTTAGAAAACCTTTGCAAGGAGGGGTAAAATGGAGCGTATCGCTTACTTCGATAACGCCGCCACAACATTTCCAAAGCCGGAAACTGTGTATGCGTTTACAGATAAATTCTATCGAGAGTGCGGCGTGAACGTCGGACGTGGGCAATATTCACTTGCTTCAAAAGCCGCCTCTCTCGTTGCAGAGACACGCGAATTACTCCTCGGATTGAACCACTGCCCAAGCAAAAAAGTGGTCTTTACCCATACGGCAACCGAAGCCTTAAATGTGGTCTTACGTGGATTTTCGTGGTGCGATGGGATGACAGTCTATGTCTCGCCGTTCGAACACAACGCCGTGACACGAGTGCTTCACTATTTAGGCAAGTCATATCGGTTGGATGTTAAAACCCTTGCCTTCAATAAAGAGTGTTTTTCATATGACTTGAGCGAAATAAAAAAACAGTTTACAAGCTGTTACCCGAATATGGTCATAGTAAGCCATGCAAGCAACGTATGCGGAGCAGTCGCTCCAATCGAGGACATTTGTTTGCTGTCAAAGCAATATGGCGCAACAACTGTCATTGATATGTGTCAAACAATGGGGTTGATTGATACGGATTTACGTTCAGATGCAATAGACTATGCCGTATTTGCGGGACACAAAACGCTTTACTCCCCACTTGGAGTCGGGGGCTTTATTTGTTCCGAAAACGCAAACATTACACCCTTGCTCATCGGCGGCGTTGGCATAGATTCGGCGAATCAGGAACTGCCCGATACCATTCCGGAACGATATGAAGTCGGAAGCCCCAACATCATGTCAATCGCCGGATTGAACGCTTCTCTTCACTGGATTAACGAGGTCGGTATTGCAGCTATCCATGCCAAAGAGCAAAAAAACCGTGAGTTGTTAATTCATCTTCTGAAAAACTACGATAACATTCGAATCGTTCCGAATAATATCGCACATAGCACAATAGGCGTGGTGTCATGTGTCTTTGACGGGTATGGAAGCGACAACATAGGTCAAATACTCAGCGATAAAAATATAGCTGTTCGCACCGGACTTCACTGCGCTCCAAACGCGCATAAATTCTTGGGTACGTTCCCAGCCGGGACAGTACGGTTCAGCGTCAGCTACTTTAATGGTGATTACGACTTCACGACTTTAAAAGAAGCCTTATCGTACATTTATATTAATTCTTAAGGGGGGGGGAAGCGATATGAGCCTTATCGACGTAGATGTTAGAAACGAATACCGCTCGTTGCTTCACGACATAACGAAGGATTTCTATATCCCGTTGCTCTCACAGGCTACGGAATATCGGCGCGCCGTAGGCTTTTTCTCATCTACCGTCCTCTGCCAAATATCAAACGGCATCGCAGCACTGGCAAAAAACGACGGTAAAATCAAAATAGTAGCTTCTCCTCATTTATCGGATGATGACATCAAAGCAATTCGAAAAGGTTATGAATTGCGCGACATTGTAAAGAAAGCGGTTATGCGCGAAATGCGTGAGCCAAGCGACGCCTTTGCTGAAAAACGGTTAAATCTGCTCGCCAACCTTATTGCCGAGGGTATCCTTGACATCAAAATTGCTTTCACGGAAAGCGGCTCGGCTATGGGGATGTACCACGAAAAACTTGGTATCATCTCCGACTCGAATGGTAATGCCGTGGTTTTTTCCGGCTCAATGAATGAGTCTGCCAACGCGCTGACGGCAAATTACGAGGTCGTTGATGTGTGGTGTTCTTGGAAAGGCGAAGAACAGAACGAGCGGGTTAAATTTAAGAAAGCAGCGTTTTCATCAATTTGGAATGATACAGAGCCAAATGTAAAAATCATTTATTTTCCCGAATTAAAACAGGAAATCATAGACAGATACAGGCGAACATCCTCTGTTGACTACGGCGAGGCATTACGTAATGAACTTGAGCAGCCGATTCCGACTTTGCTTACGAGTCGTCGCAGAGGAGCGGCTATCCCCACTGATGTTAAGTTGCACGAATATCAACTTGATGCAATTAATGCGTGGGAAGAGAAAGGGTTTCGCGGCATCTTTGACATGGCGACCGGAACGGGCAAAACGTATACGGGGCTCGGAGCGATTGTACGCCTATGTGAGGTTACCCAAAACAAACTGGCTGTTTTTGTCGTGTGTCCGTTTCAGCACTTAGTTGAACAATGGGTAGAGGACATTGAGCGTTTCAATATAAAGCCAATAATCGGGTATAGTGCATCGCCGCAAAAAGACTGGCTAAAGCGGTTGGAAAACGCAATCCGCGACCAAAAATTGAAAATCAAAGGGCGTGAATTTTTCTGCTTTGTTTGTACGAATGCCACGTTTTCAACCGCGAAAGTTCAAACCATGCTTGAGAAACTTCGTGGAAACGCCATGTTACTCGTAGATGAAGCACATAATTTCGGCGCGGCACGATTAAGCCGCTTGATGTCGGAATGCTACAACTATAGATTAGCTCTGTCGGCGACCATCGACAGACACAACGACGAGAGTGGCACAAGGAATCTCTATGATTACTTCGGTGAGAAATGTATCGAATACCCACTTGAACGCGCCATTGAGGAAAAAAAGCTGACGCGCTATAAGTATTATCCGATAATTACCACATTGAACGATGACGAAAGCCGCCTTTACACCGAATTAACCATCGAAATAGGAAAATGCCTTATTAAAGGTAACGACGGTAGAACTACATTGAGTGAAAAAGGCAAGCGTATAGCACTCAAACGCGCGCGGCTCGTGGCAGGCATTGAAGATAAATTGACCAAACTTCGTGACTGTATTCAACCCTATGTCAACGATACCCACTTGCTGGTTTATTGCGGAGCGACGACTGTGCTTCAAGATAATCGTGACCGCTCCGAAACAAGCGACGACGACATAAGACAGATTGACGCTGTCACACGGCTTCTTGGCAATTCTCTAAACATGAGAGTTTCGCAGTTCACTTCCAAGGAGGACATTACTGAACGGGAACTGCTAAAGCGAGAATTTGCCGCAGGCGACAATTTGCAAGCACTAATTGCGATAAAATGCCTTGATGAGGGGGTGAACATTCCGGCAATCAAAACGGCGTTCATCCTCGCAAGCACGACCAACCCCAAAGAGTATATACAACGACGAGGGCGAGTGTTGAGATTGTACAAAGGCAAGGAATACGCTGTGATATACGACTTTATCGCTCTACCGCGACCGTTGGACGAAGTTTCATCTATAACCGATGAGCAATTGAACCGCGAACTGTCGCTTATAAAAAACGAATTGGCGAGGGCAGAAGAGTTTGCGCGGATAGCCATGAACATGGGCGAAGCCGAAAGGGTTATAGGCAAAATCAAAGAGGCATATTCCATCAACGACTATGCAATAACATACGAGGAGGAGTTCGATTATGGAGACTAACATTGGCGAAATAACCGTAAACGGCGTTACGGTAGACAAGAAAAAAGCGGATAACGTCTTGCGATGGCTTATCAGGCAGGAAGCCGAAAATGTTCGCACTAAAGCCCGCTCCGATGTTCAAATGATATCGGACATTCAGAAAAATATCCAAGAAGAAGTCGAAAGGAGGTAGCCGAATGTTACTTAAATCTCTGAAACTCAAAGATTTTCGCCAATTCAAGGGAGAGCAGACCATTGTGTTCTCAGATGACCCAGAAAAGAATGTTACGGTCATTATGGGCGATAATGGCACAGGAAAAACCACGCTTGCGCAGGCGTTCACGTGGTGTCTGTATGGGGAAACCGACTTTGACGATAAAATCCTCCTCTGTAAGGCGACTTTAAGGGATATGTTGCCCGGACAGACTGAGAAAGTCCGCGCCGAACTAACGTTAACGCATAAAGGCACGGAATACATCATCGTAAGCGAACAGCAATATCGTAAGACCGATAAGTCGGACAAACCCGTCGAAGTAGCAGGGCAACGCGGTTTTACGATTATGTACAAACAGGGTGGGCAAGTCGAGTATGTGAAACAGAGTCAACTTGACGGCAGAATGAAAGAAATCCTTCCGTTCGAGTTGGCGCGGTACTTCTTCTTTGACGGCGAACGCATCACCGTTATGAGCAAGCGTCTCAGCCAAGGCAAAGGAGACGAATTCGCCCGTGCCGTTCGGAGTTTGCTTGGGCTTGACGCTTTCACCTCCGCCATCGACCATTTGAAAAAGACCATCAAGGACTACGACAAAAAGTACGATGCGCGTAGCGACAGTAAAATTGAGGACTATACGTACCAAATTTCCAACTTTGAGCAGACGATTGAGCTGATAGAAATGCGACTCTCGGAAATCGCCGATGAGGAGGTGCTGGTAACCGAAAGAATCGGAGATTTGCAGGCTGCTATCGAAAAGAACAAAAAGAGTGAGGAACTTGCAGAAAGGGAAAAGAAACTCATATCTCGGCGTGATGCACTGATAGTGCAAAAAGGGCGCAACATTACTGGATTGCTCTCTGCTCTTAAACGCGCCCCAGCTTACTTTGCAAAAAAGATGATGCGTGACAGTTTACAGCAGTTAACGAAAACGGGCAAGACTGATAAAAGCGTCCCGTTCGTCAACGCTGAAACAATAAAGTATCTGATAGAACGCGGTCGTTGTATTTGCGGCGCGGAAGTTTGCACGGGTACCGACGCGTGTAATACACTGACCGAACTCTTCAGCTATGTTCCACCAAAGTCGATAGGCGATTCCATTGCCGATTTTAGGGAAAAGTGCAAGGAAAGAGTGCGCATCTCGGAATCAATGTTCGACGACTTTGAGGCGAAGTACGCCGATGTATGTGCGTGTGATTCGGAGTATGCCGAAGTCCTACAAGACATTGCGGACGTTGGAAAACAACTTCTCGGAATGGACGATGTAGGCAAACTGCAAGCTGACCGTAAACGCTATGAGACCAACCTTCGTGGCCTGCATATGGAAAAGTCTGATTGTGAGCGGCGTATGGGTGGGCTTGAAACCGAATGCAAGCGCGTTGAAACAGAACGTGACAAGCTGACGTTGAAAGATGATAACAACCGTCGCGTTACGATATACAAAGCATATGCCCAGTATATGTATAACACATTGCTTGAGCAATATGCCGAGGAAGAACGAAAAATCCGTGAAGAACTTGAAGAAACAGTTAATGATATTTTCCATAGCCTTTTCGATGAGGGGTTCATGTTGGAGTTAAGCGAAAGGTACGACGTAAATGTTATTCTGAGCGATTTCGGCGGTTCTTCTGAAACCTCAACAGCGCAGAACATTTCGATTATTTTTGCATTTATAGCAGGAGTAATTAAGATGGCACGTGAGAGTCAAAAGGAAGAAAACGGTTTATTAGTTACCGAACCTTACCCTTTTGTCATGGATGCGCCGCTTTCTTCTTTCGATAAAAAACGCATTGAAAATGTCTGTGATGTTTTGCCGAGGATTGCTGAACAGGTTATCATTTTTATCAAGGATACTGACGGAGAAATCGCAGAGGAACACCTCGGTAATCGTATCGGCAGAAGACTGACGTTCCATGCACCGAACAATAGCAAAACAGAGACCTATGTGTCGTAAAGGAGGATAAAATGATGCTATTTCAAGGACAATACTGGTTTTATGGTACACACGCTGATAAAGTCAAAAAGCTGACCGCTGAGTTTGTCGGCAAGCATAAGTTGTTCTCGTATAACCATGAGGTTTACCAGCTTGCGCCGATTGTCGGATACCTATATAACCGCAAAGCCGCGCAAAACAGGGAAGGCGGCAGTGACACGAGCATATTCCCCGACCAAATTTCGAATAACAAGGACGTTTTTCAATTCAATTACCAACTGATAATGCTCCTTGACGTTAACCACGAAGCCAGTTTTGATGCGCGGGTGGATAAGGCATTCCGTTTTTACGGAACAGATAAGGCAGCGATGGACGAGGAATTGTACGAGTCTTATGTTCGCGGCGGTGTGGATGTTCTCTACGAAAAACTAATTGAGCCGTCGACCTCGCCGGACGACTACATCAAGAACCTCTACGAATTCATGGAGGACTTTGAATCGCGTCATGGTCAAAACACCAAAGAAATATACGACCTATGCCGAATTGCAAGGAGTTAAATATAGATGGGGCAAACAGGCGGTTATCAAACCACGATAGAAAAGCTATACGCTTTATATAAGGCGCAAGGCTTTCTGCGTGAGGAGGAAGCCTTAGCTTTGATGACCGCCGATGGCGTCTCCCTTGTTGGTATCAACAGGGTAACCGATAAACTCCTTGATATGGGCGTGATTTTTTCCGATGGCGCTTCTGTCCGAGTTGCTCTTGATGATTCGAACTTTGAAAGTGACCGCGCTCAGTTAGACTATGAATCCGTGTTTTGCGAGGCATTAGAAATCGCACCTGAATTGAAAATGTTTGTCGATTATATTCGCAGGGTACGCCCTCCGCAAAACCGTGAGTGGCAAATGTTGATTCCGCAAATGAGGAGTGGAAACGAATATGCTTTCAATCGACTGTTTGATATGTATCTGCGGGTTGTGGTCAATATTGCCCTCCGTTTCCACAAAGATGAAGGTATTGAACTTGAAGATGCTATTCAAGAGGGTGCGATGGGTTTAATCCGTGCAATTCGGCAATTTGACACAAGCATTCATGGTGTTATGGGTTCATATTTTCCTCTATGGATTCAACAGTACATTAGCCGCGCGGTAGCTGACAAAGGGCGCGTTATAAGGTTGCCTGTCCATGCGGTGGAAAGTTTGAGAACGATATTGCAAAAAAAAGAAAGGTTAGCCGAACTCAATGAATACGAGCCGACCCTTCTTGATTTGTCGGAGGCGACAGGACTTTCTATCAATACTATCGAAAACCTTCTAGTCGCTTCGCAAGAAACGCTATCATTGAACTCTTTGCTTGAAAACGACCCTGATTTCGATATTGTTGACACGAAAGATGATATTGAGGAAATCATAACAGAACGCTCTATGCGTGATGAAATTCAGGAGGCATTATCAGCATTATCAGATAGAGAACGGCATATCCTTTATTTACGATATGGCTTTATTGATGATAAAGAACATACACTTGAAGAGATTAGTGATGTTTATGGTGTTACAAGAGAACGTGTACGGCAGATTGAAGCTAAGGCACTTCGAAAACTCCAGCATCCATCACGTTCAAAGCGTCTCAAAGTATTTCTATAAGTGTTAATCAAGCGGGAGGCGAAAGCATGATTCAACATAAAACGATTAACTATGCGTCCATCGGAAAACGAATAAAGGATTCAAACCCAAAAAGGGATCTTATTCGCCTTACGAAAGGATCATATCTCAAAGAAGCGTAAATATCGCCATTTAGAACGTTGGATGCTGAAAATAGATTAATTTAACCAGTAATGAGCGGCAATG
>Ga0209316_100349_pt1 | contig 15300 bp, 17 predicted proteins | sample 3C3metaG_FD_184150 | JGI IMG/M metagenome (GOLD analysis project Ga0209316, IMG submission 184150) | Freshwater bacterial and archeal communities from Indian Creek, Illinois, USA - 3C3 metaG (SPAdes) (version 3) | ecosystem: Environmental > Aquatic > Freshwater > Unclassified | place: USA: Indian... | reverse complement strand
GGCTGGTATTATTGGGATTTAGACACTTCAATTATACCATACCGAGGGGGTTTTCTGTTGTTTTAATGTCAATTACTATATGGGTTTTTTAAGGTTCCGGTTTGATTTTGAGGTGGGAAAGTTGAGTCATTAATTATAAAGAGGAGGGTCGTTTGCGATAATAGCACGTTATTATATAGAGAAACACGAGGGATTAATTCACACAGTGGTTGTGCAGGACGAAACCGGCGTTTATGTGGCCGGTACAAATGGTGTGATTGTTTTGCGTAACGGGGTTAGTCATACTTGGGTAAACTTTTCGGACTGGTTAGAGCCACGAAAAGTGACTACGACCAGTGAAGAGTACTTGGCGTTTATTCGGGAATTTGAAAGGAGCAGCTACATGATAACTCTTCCGACAGAACTCCGGGAATTGCCGGGAACAACAAAAGAGGTCGCTTTAGCTGTTTTTGAGAGGGGGATTTGATGACGTCCGACCGCACACTCGTGACTTCAGTCGTGAGAGGTTCAAGTGTCCGACGATCTATTTTATGGAGGTGGTGCTTATGGGACTTTTCGATCGACGATTAGGCGTTAATTACCTCGGAGGGCATCCGGAACTCGTCAAGCAGAACGTGCTTGGGTTGTTGGATTTTCAAGAAGATGAGCTTGTGTTTCGTGGTATCGGGTGGATCGTGTATAGACCAGAGTTGTTTAGGCTTCCGTACAAAAAAATTATTTCTGTGACTACGGATATGGAGAAAGACTGGTCCGGGATGCGGATGGCTGCGGGGTGGCTGTTCCTTGGGCCGATTGGCGCAATGCTATTCGGCAAAAAGAAGACGGCGCACCTAGGCATCCTGGTACAAGGAAAAGATGACGAAGATAACCCAGTGGAAGTACCGATTGCATTTTCAGTACTTTCTGAATCAACGATATCTAATCAAGAAGCTAAAACAAAGCTTTTGCAGCGCATATCAAAAATTAAGAAGGTTACAATTTAACTTTTACGCCGTAAAGTCCCCGGCTTTGGCCATTGGGAGGCTTCACTACAGAAAGGGCTGTGAGCTTTTTTAGAAGGAGGTACCTTATGCCGGATCCGCAGAAGATACCGTGATTGACCGCTGGGCACGTAGCAACCAATTGTATGCAACGCGGTGAACACGCTAGTTATGCCTTCAGCGAGAAATCCCATGGCGTGTTATATGGGCAGGAAACCAGAACTCCGCATCTTATGCGGATCAGTCTAATTATTGTTCTGTCTTAAATTTGGAGGGAACATGAAAGAATTCATTGCAATCGATTTTGAGACTGCAAATCCTCAGAGGGTAAGCGCATGCGCTTTAGGCTATGCTAAAATATCTAATTGCGAAGTAGTCGAGACAAAAGGATTACTGATCAAACCCATTGGGGGACACGCACCGTTTCAGTCAAAGATTCATGGGATAAAGGAAGAGCATACCCATGACAAGCCCTATTTTGGAGAGCTATTTCCACAAATCAGGGGTATCTTTGATTATCCCTTGGTTGCGCACAGCCTGTTTGACAAGCAGGTTCTGACTGCGCTTTCAGATCATTTTCATCTGGGATTGAAATTCGACTACACCGATTCCTGCTCAATAGCTAAAGACATGCTGCCCGATCTTAAAGACACCAAGTTGAAGACGCTAGTGAAATATTATGGTCTTCCTTCCTTCAAACATCATGACGCAAGGGAAGATGCATTAGCTTGTGCAAAAGTCTTCTTGAAGCTCCGAGGTTTGGATGCCGGGAAGGTGGTATCAATTTCACATAATGAACTCTCGGAGTTTAAGGGCATACTGACAGGCATTCTGGCTGATCAAGTAATAAATTATAAAGAAGCCTACGAGCTTCTTTACTGGCTTGAGGATCATTCTGATATCAGCAATAGTCACCCCAATCTCTACCGAAAGATGAAAGAAGTTCTTAACGATGATCATCTTGACAATATTGAGGCCACGGAGATCAAAATGTTCTTAGAAAATACTTTGAAGGGATTGGGATAAGAGACAGAACAAGCAAATCCAGCGGACGGCTTTCAGCCGCCGCTGATTCGCATGGTTTAGGCATCCACTGAAGGAGGGTCGCGCGTGCCCAGAATCTATATCCCCACAAGATCTCCCGAAGATTGGAGCCAGTTCCTTGCGGAGCCGGGCAAGCACTGGCGCACAGGGTACTCCGCCAAGGCAACTGCCTATGCTTGGCAAGGAGCCAAGCGGCTTCCCGCCGGAAATTGCCGCCATCCTTTCATCGACAACCGATGACAACCTGCGTGAAGTCGAGCTGCTCCTGGCGATCCCAGAGCACAAGGTCTACTTCCCTCCGATGCAGGGGCATGCTTCGCAGAATGACGTGTTCGCACTGGCCAAGGCCATCAATGGTGATCTGCTGTCGATCGCAGTTGAGGCGAAAGTGTCGGAGTCCTTTGGTCTAACCGTAGATGAGTGGATTGCCGATCCAACGCAAGGCAAGACGGAACGCCTTAACTTCCTGGAGGACAAGCTGCACATCGTTGGCAAGCCACTTGGCAACATCCGATATCAACTACTTCATCGCCTATGCTCCGCACTTCTGGAAGCCGAGAGATTCAACGCCAAGTACGCAATCCTCGTTATCCACTCGTTTAGCCAGTCGGACAAATGGTTCGGCGATTTCGGAGCCTTCCTTTCACTCTATGGTCAGAAAGCTGTGGTCGGTCAACTGGTAGCTTTGGATCTAAGCATCGCCACCAAAGTGTTTGCTGGATGGGCAAAGGGTAGTGCAAAAAGTACCTGGAGGCCTAAAACTCGCTGGAGCGGACGCAACCAGAGCGCGGTTCATGTACGATGTAGTTGTGTTGCGCCGCTCAGCTCGATGCCGCTTATCGGGCACGAGATGTTTCGTTGATTGCGGCGGCCTGCGGCCGCCTATCAACTCAATGGAGCGGAAACCGCTCCGCATCTTCGCCCTCTTATTCGCGGGGCTCGCCTGCGGCGACCCGCTCGACGATGGTTCCGCTCATCTCGCACCCGTTAGAGCGCGCCGAAACCACCAGAGAGGAGTAGCGACCTTGCACGATGATTGCACAATGAATTGGCTCGCAAAAACTCTCCTCGGCAGGCGACGCGCCTGGTGGCTTGGCGCTGGTGCCTCTTTCGCTGGGGGGGTGCCTACGGTTCACCCCCTCCGCGCCAGGATCCTCCGTGGCCTCGGACTGGATAGGGAGGATGTAGCCCTGTTGGAAGAAAAGGCGATACCATTCGAGGGACTGTTTGAGGCGCTCCTAAGAGGTTCGGACTGTGCTGCTTTACTTCAGGTGTATCGAAGTACGCAGCCTGTGCTTGCTCATTTACTTCTCGCTCGGCTGGCTGAGCATGGGCTCGTGCGCACAGTCGTGACAACGAACTTCGATACCCTGGTAGAGGATGCATTCGCTGATCGCGGTGTCCAGTTCGACCTGTATTCAACGGATGAGGCACTCGCCTCGATTGACTGGTCGGGCGATAGGATTCGCGTTGTGAAGCTCCACGGCAGCATTGATGCCCCCGATGAGCTGGCAGTTACGATCCGGCGAGTCGCAGCGAGGCACCTTGCAGAGCGACGGGGAGAGGTCATTCGGCAACTCTTCGACCACGAGCCTGACGGGGGATTAGTGATCCTCGGATACAGCTGCTCCGACCATTTCGACGTGTCGCCGGCCGCCTGCCGGTACTCTCGGGTAGATCGATGCGTTTGGTATGTCGCCCACGACGCTACAGCGTCAGAGTCCGTCGCTGTAGCTCCCCTGACTGAGACACATCCCGGCAATCCCTTCAGTGGCTACGATGCCCGCAGCGCCACTTGCGTGGCCGATGCCCTGCTCCGGGCAATGTGGCGAATTTTGCTTGGCGAGTCACCTCCGACCGTTGCTAAACCAACTACGGACTGGCAAGAGTCAGTTGACTCCTGGCTCGATGGCCTTTCGTCTGGAGGCACTCCAGGCCAGAAGAAATACGTTGCGGGACTCGTTCTCAAAACCGGCAACCTCTGGGAACGCTCAAATGTATATCTTACTGTTGCTGTTGCGGAGGGGCTCGGGGGGGAGGCCCACACTCGATCGCTTCTGGCAGTCGGGAACAACCTTCGTGATCTCGGCGAATACGAAGAAGCGCGCCGGATTCTCTCCGAGGCTGAATCACGAGCCCGAGACGGCAGCTTCCTCGCTTTGCAGGCAAGCATTCTGAATAGTCTGGGCATCGTCGCTGCTGATGTCGGTGACGTGGATGTTGCCGTTGCCTTGTATGAGCGCGCCTTGGCCATACAGGCAGAAGATCAAGAACTGAAAGGGAAGTGTCTTGGTAATCTGGGCATTGCGCTAAAGAGGCGAAATGCGGATGGCGACTTGGATAAGGCACTCAGGCATTATCAACGTGCCTATGAGATTGCCCAGGACATCGGAGACAAGCGTAGCGAGGGCCGTATGATCGGCAATATTGGTCTCGTGCACGCACTACGCGGTGATCTCGACGCATCATGCAAGAACTACAGAGCGGCAAGAAACGTGGCTGATTCACTGGGAGACCTTCTTCACGTCGCGATTTGGTTGCACAATGAAGGTGAAGACACCGCGTTCACAGACCTTGCAACGGCGAAAGGGCTTCTTGAACGCTCCCGGGACGTCTTCCGGGAGCTCGGCCAGCAGGGGTTTGCCGCAGAATCATCCAAAGTGCTTGCAGACATCGAGATCCGCATGGCTACTGAGAAATCGTAGGTGTGGTCATTGCGCGTTCTAACAATGGCATGCAGCGGGCGGCACTACGCGTCACCGCTGATGCTGAGGGTTAGCCTTGTGGAGATGAAATGGGATTAAGTGAATGCTTCAGCACATTCTGTTCGAAAAGGGTAATTCCCTCTTTTAAGTGGGTCATCACCACCAGCGCCCGGAAAATCTCCGGTTGGTTTGCGGCCGACCTGCCTGTGCAGGAATACCGGTCGGACACCAGAGGGAGCTGCCCGTCCAAGTTAAGGATATACACCTTCTCCAGAATGTGGGCATAAAACCGGATTAGTTTTTCGTTCTCAAGGAGAAACGCCAATAACTTTTCCTCCAGCCATCGCTGGAACTGCTCATGTGACCGCCAGAAGCCTAGCAAAATCCTCGCCTCCTCCATCGTAGTCAGAGACTGGCAAATAATGTCTCTAAATCGATTTTGGGGCGATATTGAAAATGTTAAGTGCTAATTACAGCCAAATACTATATTTTGTTGGGTTATCTCAATATATCTTTAATTATCTCTTGTTATTGCCATGTGATGCTGTCGAGAAAATCTGGAGGAAAATTAAAAGCCTCCAGGCCCAAAAGCGGCATGGAAGCTCTCTTGCGAGTTTCCGAGAAAGTACTCACGAGAATAAGGGGAATAGACTCTAAAATTAGGGGGTTAAACCGAGTGCAAGCTAAAGAGCTACTCAACCGGCTCGTCCGGAACGCTCTCGACTTCCTTTCCCGCTCAATATTCGATCTCGAGGATTATCCGAAGTACTCGATAATCAACTTCTACACGGCAGTGGAACTCTTTGTTAAAGCGAGATTGATGGCCGAACATTGGTCACTAGTCGTGGCAAAGCGCCAAGAGCCCGATTGGGCGAAGTTCATAACAGGTGACTTTCAATCTGTTTCGCTAGAAGAAGCGGCTACACGCCTTGAAAAGGCGGCGCGGAGTGGTCTGTTTGAACACGAGATCAAAGCCTTTAACCACGTTAGAACCCACCGAAACAAGGTGGTACATTTCTTTCACGAAGCGCACTCTGTAAATGAGAATGAAGAGCTTAGAAGATCCATCGCCAAGCAGCAACTTACTGCCTGGTACCTACTCCATTGCGTACTCACGGTTCGGTGGAAAGATGTGTTCGCGCCATGGACGCAGCAGATCGCTGAACTCGATTCAAAGGTACGAAAGCATCACACGTATTTGCAAATAGTCTTCGATCACTCCAAATTGGATCTCACCGACCTAAAGGCTAAAGGATTGCTCATCGAAGTTTGCCCTTCATGCGCCTTCGAGTCTCAATCGCATGAACCCGAGCTGAATGAACTCTACTCAGCGGAATGTCGTGTCTGTGGGCTGAGTCAACAGTGCGTTTCGATCGCGTGCCCTAACTGTGACACCAGAGTCGTGTTCCGGAACGAAGGTTTCGCCAGTTGCGAATCATGCGGCAAGTCTCTCGAACCAGATGCCTTGGCGGAAGCAATCATCGACCCAGCCGAAGCCCACTATGCCGCGAAAGACGGAGATGACTCACTCCAACCCGGAAACTGCAGTGACTGCGATGGGTTTCATACAGTCGTTCAGCTCGGTGAGACTTGCTTTTGCACGAGCTGTTTCGGCCAATTCGACAAACTTGAATGGTGCGAATGGTGCAACGAAGCCAATACAGGTGACATGGAGCATAGCTACTTCAGCGGCTGCAATTTCTGCGAGGGTCAAGCTGACTGGACGCGTGATGACTGAAAACCGCGGGAAGAAAGAGGCATAACATGCCCATCAACCGGACAGCCAAGCGGTGCTTGCGGTCGCTCTGCTCCCTCGGCTGCTGAGTATGGGCGGCCTTTGGGTGTCAAGGAGAGATGCATGAATCCGATTTTTGATCGTCAAGGGCGAGTCGTAGCTTGGCTGAACGGCGAAGACATTCATCACCTCAATGGCCGTCACGCGGCCGTGCTCAATGGCGGAAACGTTCACGGTCATCGCGGACAACATCTCGGAATCCTCGATGAAGGGCTCTTTAGAGATCACCGAGGAGGAGTTGTAGCTTTCCTGGGTGGCGCAACCGGGTCAGGGCCTATCCTGCCAATTCAAGGTATTCCGCCAATTCCACCGATCCCGGCTATTCCCGCAATCTGGGTATTTACTTGACTAACACGCATACAAGATGTAGCCTTGAGGTATGAAAGAGTATCCGATGACATTTGAAGAATTCACAATGAAATTTGCGACAGAAGAACAGTGCCGGGACTACCTTTATCAGTTAAGAGGGCTGGAGGGATTTGTTTGCCCGAAGTGCAAACAGACAACGAAAGCATGGGCAGTTGGGGACACGCTGTACACTTGCGCAAATTGCAGACACCAGACTTCTGTAATCGCTGGAACCATCTTTCAAGATACGCGAAAGCCCTTGAAGGTTTGGTTCACTGCAATCTGGTGGGTAACCACGCAGAAAAACTGCGCGAGCACTATGGGATTGCAAAGGGTTCTAGGGTTGAAGAGTTACACAACAGCTTGGACGTGGCTTCAAAAAATTCGCACTGCAATGGTAAGTCCAAACCGAACGAAATTGTCAGGTGTTGTCGAAGTTGACGAAATCTACATCGGTGGCGAAGAAACAGGCGGTAAGCGCGGGCGGGGAAGCGAGAACAAAGGCCTTGTGGTTCTTGGGGTTGAGATTCTGGAGGGGAATAATCAGCTGGGGCGGGTACTTATGAAGGTTGTTCCTGATGCTTCCAAAGAATCGTTGCAAGGCTTCATTAAGGAAAGCGTTGAGCCGGGCAGTACGGTGATTGCGGACGGCTGGAGCAGTTATTGTCAATCAGCGAAAACGGTTACAAACACGTTGTGCCGAAGAAGTTTGAAGTTGTGGATGAAAAGAATTTATTGCCGCACATTCACATGATTGTTTCACTGCTCAAACGCTGGCTGCTCGGTACACATCAGGGCGCAGTCCAGGAAATGCATCTGCAAGCTTATCTTGATGAGTATGTCTTCCGCTTCAATCGAAGGAAATCAGCCAATAGAGGCCCGCTGTTTTACCGCCTCCTAGAATCCGCTATGCATGTACCACCAACTACGCAGGACGAGTTCCTTCGACACAAGGGGTAGTAGGCGTGTTAGTCAAGTAAATACCCAACTAACGGCATTATTTATATGGCATCCGTAAAATCTACGTCTAAGAAATTCCTGGAAAGAGGTGTGACCAATGCTATACAAGCTTGGGTCAAGCGATAGAAAGTTTGACAGGCTCGAACCAGTAGCATTCAAAGATTTTTCTAGCTTCGGCAATCTCGAAAAAGACTTGGAGGAACTGATCGCAACGAGCATTCTGGATGTCCTTTTTGAGGATGCCAGTTTAATGCCAATATTTCAAGAACGCCAATATCAAGCTGAAGCGGATATCTATGCATTGAACGAAAAAGGTGAGCTAATTATATTTGAACTAAAGAGGGGTGCAGCCGGCGAAGGTGCGGTACATCAAGCATTGCGATATGCGCAAGATGCTGGGCAATGGACTTTCTCAGTTCTACAGAATAAATATCAACAATACACAGGAAGTAGTATCGATTTGCACTTGGCTCACAAAGAGGCATTTAACCTTGAACATTCATTGGATGCGAAGGAGCTAAACAATAAGCAACACCTAATTATAATTGGTAGCGCAGCCGACGATAGCCTCATTAATGCTGTCGACTACTGGAAGCACCAAGGTATTTCAATCGACTTCCTTCCGTATAGAATCTATGAACTGGATGGTAACAAATATTTCGAATTTTTTGCCTTGCCTTATGACAAGCACAAGAATCCAGGCGATATTAAAGGGGTATTATTTGATACCAATAGAAGCTGGGATGAGGAATCAATCTGGTATATGATGGAAAATTATCGGGTGGCTGCATTTGGGGATGCGAAACGATTCGTCGAATATGTTTACCCCGGTGACATTATATTTTTTTCACATAAGTGGACAGGTCTTGTCGCTGCTGGTCGAGTTAAGAAAGGTAGCGTAAAGTCACCGGATGACGAAATATTGTATCGGGATGTGGAATCTATTACTCCAATTCCAAAGAAGGGACAAACGATAAACGCCATGCCGTTTGGAAAAGTATCTGAAATTACAGGGAAGAGTTTTTTTTGGGCTCGAACCATTAAGGTGCCCTACCTATCGAGAGATGAAGCTGAGAATTTAGCGAAAGAGTTGAAAACATACCTTGAGAAAAGCACATAACAACCGCATCAACTCGGACTGGCAATTCCGCTGCGCTACATTGCCAGCCGGTTATGCGGAGCGTTAGTCTCTCCGTTCAATACTAGTATAGTTATCTGGGAGTGAGACTATGGCACACCAAAACGGTGGTCAGGGCAACAGGTTTAATCCCAAACACTCTTTTGCTCAATCATACGCCTTCATCGGCACACAAGGAGTGAAATTTCGCTCCACAACTGGCGAATATATTTACGCACGGCAAGGCTTGGCCAGAGATGGAGCAACAACAACTATCGTTTTCATAGGTGAGCGAAACCGACACGGGGGTACCTGTCGAGCCTGCTGGGGATTTCGGATAGATTGTAACCAGTCGCGTATAGGCCAATGTGCCGAGGCATTAGACTCAGTTATGCCTTAAGGAGTATAAGTTTGAAAAACGTTAGAATGCGAAAAAACATAAAAAAGAGCACAAAAACCAAAGCCCACAAAGCGGACTGATTTTGCACTCTATCTCTCCACCCAACCACAGAATAGGCCAAAACACCTGCACACCAAACAACAAGTGGATGGAAGCCTTATTGTTAATGCCGGGAGGTCACTATTCTGAATCAATTATATTGTGTTGCGTAGCTAAGGTCAACTGTTTTTCATACCTTTTTGTGCCTTGAAGCGCAGCGGAAAGGAATGGTCATAGCAATGATAGTGACTGCCTGGAATAACGGCGGAACAGGTTACGGGATTAAAGTCAAAGTAAGTGATCGTGATAGACTCTTCAAGAAGCAGTGGAAGTCGATAACATTAGAGTTTGAGAACTCGCTTGCTCAAGCGCAAGTCAATATTGCCAAGAAATCATTTTGGACTCAACAGTGTCGGGAACTCATCAAAAAGGAAATTGGTGAATGGTTGCAGGTTAATGGTTTGGATTGGTGGTGTAAGGGTGATCCGCCGAGACTTTGGCTGGAGCCTTTAGATAATCAACGGTTCCTACTTCGGAGACTGACGCCAAATGACAGATTGGCACTCAGTGCTGATTAAAATCATGAAACGGGCGGGTTTCCAGCCTAACGTGATGACCGAGGAGAACAAACAGGCTGGCTAGCAAAGAACAGGGTGATAATTGTCGCACTTTGCATGAGAAGGTTTTTTGAAGTAAGTGTTTTTCAGGACGAACCATGTATCAGCAGATAAAAACCGCAGAGGACTTAATCTGCTAAAATGTTTTGTGAAGCGGCTTGGTCATAAATATTTGATTAACCTGGGTATTTACTTGACTAACACGCCTACTACCCCTTGTGTCGAAGGAACCCGTCCTGCGTAGTGGGTGGGTGGTACATGCATAGTGGATTCCAGGAGGCGGTAAAACAGCGGGCCTCTATTGGCTGATTTCCGTCGATTAAACCTGATAAAGGTAGTCCCGGCACTGTTCTTCTATCGCAAATTTCGTTGTGAATTCTTCAAATGTCATCGGATACTCTTTCATACCTCAAGGCTACATCTTGTATGCGTGTTAGTCAAGTAAATACCCAGAAGTCAAAAAACAACATTTACAAATAAAAGGAGTGTCAAAATGAGTGACAAATCAATTAAAACAATGCTTTTGGGGATTATGATAATGCTATTTGGCGGATTTACTATATTAGATCCAGCAAGCAACTTAGGTGGTATTGAGCATTTCATGGTTTTTATAGGATTGATAATTGGGATTTTTGGTATGGTTCTAAAAGATTAGATTCACGTACCTTCGTCGACAGCGTATAACACAGTATAAAAGGTTCGTGCCTAATGGCACTCACCCAAATTCCACCTTCGGCGAAATTTCGTATATTCTGGAACGTTATACGCAATCATTTTAAGGAGACTTTAACAAAAACCTGAATCCGTGATTGTAGGCCTTTAGCAGCGGCTTTTCGGCCGCACATGAGACGAAAAAAGCTCCTGCGCGGCGCAATGCGGTCTGCCTGCTGCAGGCAGGCAATTCAAGATTTAAGTTTTTTGAGTTTCGTTAGCAATTTGCATCATGCTCTGTGACAATTTCATAAATCAAGACAAGCTCGCCTAAGCCTTTTTGGCGGATTCCCAAAAAGGCGGTGCCTACGGCTAAAAATTGAGACTTATTTACGAGAGAGCAAGCGAGGCGTAGATTCGTCGAAACCTTACAAACCACGGGCAATGCCTCCCGAAACTTAATTTGTACCGCCGAGCGTGGTACACCAGCCGTGACGCCAAGGTAATCAGATTCTGGATGACCGTGCGAATCCGCCTGCGCTGCGTTTTTTTGCGCAGCGGCGCGTCTGATACTTTTAAGCTCTCTTGACCGATGAAACGCAGTATGTTGTACGCGGCTAACCCTAAATGCAACACTAAATTGTTGGTCGCAAATTTGCCTGAAGGCAGCCTTTCTAAGTCCAACTCGCTTTTGATCTCGCTGTGGAACTGTTCACTGGTACCATGATTTTGATACAGCTTGATAATCGCTTCGGGTGGGTCCGGCAACGATGTCCAATATGTGTCCACTTCAAGATCAGGAATTAAAAGAAACTGACCCTTGGCGTCAATGGTTCTTTTGGTCACTTTAAACACTACCCGCAGTGGCTCGGGAAGCCCTTTTTTAAAGAAAATCGCGCCTAAATAGACTTCCTTGCCCGGGCGTTCTTCGGTGCACGAACCGTGTTTTTGGGCAATCAGCAGCCAACTGTCTTTGCTTTCTTTGCGCAGGTTGCGCTTGATAATATAATCGCTATTTCTACCAATACAAACCTTGATGTTATCCAGGCTGTCAAAACCGGAATCCATACGTACCAGCAGTTTCGAATTGGTTACCCGGCGCGCGTTGTCAATTGAATGGGCCAGAAAAACCGGAGTATCGTTTTGGCTGTGATCTTTGCCCTCCCTAAGTTCTACGTTGACCCCGTAGCCTTCTTCCCCCAAGTAAGTAAAGATGGGGGCATAGCCGTCCATGCCTTTGTAAGTACGGTTAACCCCCTCCTTTTTGGTACCGGAATTATCAAAAGGAGTGACGTCAATATCCAAAGAAACCAGATCCCGCAAACAGGGGGTAACCCGCGCTTGCAGGGCTCCTAAAAGGCTGACTGATTCTTTCATAATCACGTTTGACCAACCAGTTTTACCGCCAATGTCCAGCCGCTGGCGCAACGTGGGACTAGAGGGCACGGAGCCTAACATCAGCGACTGCCAGAAAAAAGGATCTTCGCGAAACTGTTCGATGTGGTCAAAGTTACTTTTCCCCTGACATAAAAGGCCTATGTACGATACGGTCACATCATAGTTTGAAATATGCGGCGCCATCCGGTCGGGCAGCAACGTCTGGTTAAGTCCCTGTTTTAGCTTCGTGCGGTTCAGCATCAAGCCGACTAGGGCCAAGCCCGAGTGGGTCGCTAAGGTCTCGTCTGACTGCTCAAGCAGGTATCGCATAGGCACCTCCAGGGTGAGCCCGCGTTTGGGCAATTTTGCCTTGATACCTTCATTATACTATATCTTACGGCTTTTTTCTAGTCATTTTATTGTTTGGCATCACGGATTCAGGAAAAAGAGTTGAAAAAGGCTCTGTTCGTAAACAGTGTTGATTTTTAGCTATGTCGCCAAGGCCTGGGCTAGAAGGCCGGGTCTAAAGTAAATGTCCTTGACTCTTATTATTACAAACTTTTGCAGGTTTTTAAAGAGTTTTGGCGAACAGAGATGAGCAAGTGCCAGGGAACTTCAGTTTATTGTGTACGAGTTGACGAACAAGTTGCTGAAATATGTAGGGCTTGTGGGTGAGAAGTTTGAAACTAGGTGAAACGAGATGGCAGACATATATTATAAAGCAGCTGTTCTGTGGTTATGGCCAAAATGCGTTCAAAGAGCAACAAATCAACGGAGTTGACACTAATTGAGCTTTTTAGCAAATATGGTATAGCTGCCCGGTTAAATGACATCTAGATTTGTCTTCTAGAGTATAAAGATCGCTATTTTTGTGGAAGCGTGCTTTCGGTATCGAAATACGCTTCCCAAGGAGAGCGAGAAATTCTGGTCAACCCAAATAGGGCGTAACATCGAACGTGACAAAACATAAGGAATAGCGCAATCCTAAATGATCAGTTTGAAGGAAGCGAGGTGATGCGTCGTGGCTCGAAGAACAAAACAGCAAATCAGCTACAATATGAGCCGTGTACGCGGCAGAGACACGGCACTTGAGAATGTTCTCTGCGCTGAGCTTACCCGTCGTGGCTTTAACACTTATGTAAGAAACGATAAGGCTGTCATGGGAAAGCCTGATGTTGTATTTCATGCCAGAAAGATTGCGGTGTTTTGCGACAGTGAGTTCTGGCACGGATTTGAATGGGAGAAGGCAAAGGATGAAATCAAGAGTAATCACGATTTATGGATTCCAAAAATCGAAAAGAGCATTCAGCGGGATAAAACGGTCACGGATTATCTGTGTTTAAAAGGATGGACTGTGTTGAGATTTTGGGGGAAACGTATTGAATGCGATGTTGCTGGGTGTGTCGATGAAATTGAAAGACGGTTGCGAGTGAATCCCCAGTTTCCGTACAGAACAATCGACCTCTGCGCCGGAATAGGAGGTATTCGTCGAGGCTTAGAGCGTATCGGTGTTTTTGAAAACGTTCTGTCCGCTGAACTTGACAAGTGGGCATGTATGACATACGAGCATCTTCACGGCGAAAATCCAGCGAATGACCTTACCAGCAAAGCGTTTAAGGAAAAAGTAGAGCAAACTCCGTATGATATTCTTCTGGCGGGATTCCCTTGCCAACCCTTCAGTAGAGTCGGCCTCGGTGAGGGGTTTGAAAATGAGGAAAAGGGTCAAATTTTCTTTCATATCGCTGACATTATGAAGAAAACCCGCCCCAGTGCTTTCTTTTTTGAAAACGTCGACCATTTGGTGAAGCACGACAAAGGAGATACTTTCCGTCAAATCATCAAAATGCTCGAAGTCGAACTGAAGTATAAAGTCATCGGGGTTGAATTAACGGACAGAGGAGAACCGAAATTCAACCCGAAGAATTTTGTAAGAAATTCACGGGACTTCGGTGTTCCTCAGAATCGCCCTCGGACTTATATTATCGGATTTGACAGAGAGCGTTTTGCGCCGGAACGGCTGTGCCTTTTGCCCACAGAATTACCAAAAGGTCGTGAACATAGACTTTACGACGATCTTAACGGCGTTTTGGAACGGGATGTCGAGGCAAAATATTATATGGCATCCGGATACCTCGAAACCTTAATTAGACATCGTGAGCGTCAGGAAGGTCGAGGATATGGTTTCGGTTACAGAATCGTCAACGAACCTAATATTCAGACTCCGATTGCTAATACATTGCTTGCAACAGGCGGCTCTGGGCGGGAACGTAATCTTATTTATGACCCGCGAGACGGGATTGCCGGAACCGAAATCAGGGGAAAGAAAACTCCGCTGAATGACAAAGGAATTAGGGTAATGACACCGACAGAGTGGGGAAAACTGCAAGGGTTTATAAACTACGCATTTATTAACAATGATGGCGAAGACTTATTTTCGTTTCCGGAACAAGTGTCTGACGTTCAGAGATACAAGCAATTCGGCAATTCGGTAACTATCCCTGCGATAGAGGAGATGGCTCGTTTCATAAAAAACTGTTTTAATATCCTTTCCGCAGACGATTAACTGTGGAGGTGAATTCGCTGTGGCAAATGCAAATGTGTTGATCCGTTTGACCGAAAAATGCGACATCTTTTTCGAAGGTTCGCTCATTTCAAAGGAGCGGATTATAAAGAATTATGCCGATTTTTTTGCTGCTTCTTTGTCAGGCGAAGACCGTTCAGTTAGTGTGGCACTACATACGGGCTCAGTATGCTTTGATATTGTGTCACTAATAACGACGGCGTTGGGTTGTATCTATATTGACGACGCCGCAAATGAGGATATCATCGAATCCCTGCAAATCGGAGATTTTGTGCTTTACGGCCAAAAACGTAGGGAGAGGCATATATGGCGTGGATTTGCCGACAAAGACCGCCTTATCGTTTCTGACGAGATAAAAGAAAAGTGCCAGTATGCGGTTTTAGAGCAACCGACAAAACTGTCAAAGACTTTTGTACCCAAGCAAAGCTGGCATTTGATAACTCCGTACAACGGTGAATCACGAGTTACCGATGGCAGGGGCATAAGAAAGCAGACTGCAAATCGCAATAACTTTACCTGCCTATCCACTTGACTAAGGTGACACAATATGTTGTACTTTATCTATATGAGTTGCGATTCTCAGACGGTTTTGTATGCCCCAAATGCAATCACGACAAACACTGGAAAATCGGCGAGTTGTTGTTTGAGTGTGCAAAATGTGGTCATCAGACTTCCGTAATTGCTGG
>Ga0209316_100344_pt1 | contig 15619 bp, 17 predicted proteins | sample 3C3metaG_FD_184150 | JGI IMG/M metagenome (GOLD analysis project Ga0209316, IMG submission 184150) | Freshwater bacterial and archeal communities from Indian Creek, Illinois, USA - 3C3 metaG (SPAdes) (version 3) | ecosystem: Environmental > Aquatic > Freshwater > Unclassified | place: USA: Indian... | reverse complement strand
GCTTCTTCTTTTTTTGCTATGCAAGGGCATATGAATACAACTTTGGAATCTTTCCCAAAAGTTCTTTTAAGCATTTGTCCATGAGCTGCCATAGGCGAGATAATCGGAGCGAGATTACGAATAAGAGAAGGATGATATTTCTCGATCATGGATTTGACAGCGCTGCATGTCGAGGATATCAAAAAGTCGCCATCCTCTAAACTCTCAAGACGTTTTTTATATTCTTTAGCAACCACTTCAGCCGCTACCGCTGTTTCTTCAACATGAAAGAAGCCTAATTCAAGGAGTTTTGAAGTCGCATCACTCAGTGTTATAGGGAAAAGCGCTCCAAAAGAAGGGGCTATGCTTGCGACGACCCTGTCTTTCCCTGACAACAATTCTTTGACACGATCTATATCCCCTCTTACCCTTTTTGCTCGTTGAGGGCATTGTTTTATGCAGATACCGCAGTTAATGCACATCTGCTCTTCCACCTGAGCAGTCGAACCTTTTATTCTTATTGACTTAACAGGACAGAAACGGACACACCTGTAACAGTTCCTACAGTTTGAGCCTAATATCGATATAAAGCTCATGATTTTCCCTCCAGTTACCGAATTCACAAACCAGATCCGTCCCCTCAAAAGAACCGTCCCATCGATGGAACCGTCCCCATTATTTGAGGAGGGTTTCGACATCCTGCGGAGTGACTTTCGTGAGCAGTTGACCACCTATTCGCACACAAGGCGCACTCATGCAATCCCCTTGGCAAAAATCAGCTTTCAGTTCAAATTTATCCTGAAGTTCCTTCTCCCTGATAATCTTTTGAAACTCAGACACCACAGCATGCGAACCCTTAAGATAACACGAACTGCCCACGCAGACACTTATAGTTTCCATCAAATCTTCCTCCCGAAACGAGGTTTAAAGATCTTTTAAGAGTTTCCCGACATCCTCTTTAGTCACTTTCCCATAGAGCGTATCCCCTACTTTGACACAAGGACTTTCCTTACAGTTTTCAAAACAGAATGTCGCGCTAAGCGTTGCATTCAAATTATCTGCGGTAATCGTGTCCTGCAATTGCTTGAATATGTCATATGATCCGTTTAAGTAGCAACAAGTGCCGACACAGACCTTTATTTCCTCTGTCTTTTCCTTTAACGAAGGCTCGAAGTCAAGAGTCATCTCATGAAGCCTTTTTCGCGATGTATAATGCGTATGCAATAGTTCATGAGCCTTATGGCTGCCGGGTTTTTCAAGGAAATCTTTGTATAATTTTTCAATTACCGGATTATCTTTTGAATTTCCGAGCTGCATTTGTTTGTCACTTTTGTATAGACCGTCGCCTCTTAGCTTTGTTTTTGCTGAATGAGGCGCAAAGGGTTGTCCTGCACCATTAACGCAGCCTCCGGGGCATGCCATCACTTCAATTATATCATACGAAGCCTCACCTGACTCAATTTTCGCTAATAAATCCTTTGCATTTTGTATGCCGCTCACAACAGCGGCTTTAATGGTCTTGCCGCCCACATCCGCTGCATATTCTTTAATTCCTTCTAATCCCCTGACTTGAGTATAAACAGCTTTGTCGGGATTCAATGATCTTAATACAGCTTCGGTTACGCCGCCTGTTACACCGAATATAAGTCCGGCGCCGGTCGTAAAGCCAAAAGGCATGTCAAAAGGCAGTTCTTCTATCTCATCATATATAAGGCCGGCCGTTTTGACCATTTTGACCAGTTCCTTAACTGAGATCACCGCATCAACATCATACACACCATCTTTTGAGAATTTAGGATTTTTTGCTTCATCTTTTTTTGCCGTACACGGCATCACGGATACCATATATATTTCACGGTCGCTTTTATTGCTATAATGTTCCTTAACTAAGGAAGCCAGCATCTGCTGCGGAGAACGACAGGTTGAAATGTTTTTAAGATAGCCCGGATAATTAAGCTCGGCGAATTTTACCCACGCAGGACAGCATGATGTAAATAGAGGCAAATTCTCACCCTTTGAAATCCGATTTAATAATTCATTCGATTCTTCCATTACGGTTAAATCCGCTCCAAACGAAGTGTCAAATACCATATCAAACCCAAGTGCTTTTAGCGCGCCCACAACTTTACCTGTTGCAATCTCCCCCGGCTTTAGGCCGAAAGCCTCCCCAAACGAAACCTTTACTGCGGGAGCAACTTGGGCAGCCGTTAATTTTTTAGGATTATTCAGCGCTCCAAACACCGGCTCTATTTCTGATTTTACCTCCAAAGCCGCAGTTGGGCAGTGTGAAACGCACATTCCGCAGTCTATACAATCAACATCGTTTAAATTCTTGCCAAATGGCGGTGCGACCTGAGCTTTTGCCCCTCTGTGCGTAAATCCTATAACACCTATTCCCTGTATCTCCTCACACACCCTTACGCAATCACCGCAAAGTATACATTTGTTTGGATCTCTTACAATGGACATGCTCGAGGTATCAATGGGCAGCTTTTCATCTGTATTGCCGAATCTTACCCTTTCCACTCCAAGCATAGTAGTTAAATCCTGCAGTTTGCAGTTACCGCTTTTTCCACAAGTCAGACAATCCCTGTCGTGGCTGGCAAGTAAAAGTTCCATAGTGTTTTTGCGTTGCTTTTGAAGCCTTAATGTATGGGTTTTAATCTCCGCACCATCTTTGGGCGGTTCGGAACATGCCGCAACTACATTTCCTCTTTTGTCCTCAACAAGGCACATACGACATGCACCGTAAATACTAAGTTCCGAATAATAACAGAATGTAGGAAGCTCGATACCCGCATTTCTGATAACTTCAAGCATGTTTTTTTCTTTATCAAATCCAATAGATTTGCCGTTTATTTTCATTGTTTTAGTCATATTAAACCTCCTCGACTGCGTTGAAAGGACAGATTTCCAAACACGCCCCGCATTTAATGCACTTTTCCTGAATTATCACAAATGGCTGTTTTACTACGCCTTCGATCGCTTGAACAGGACATACCCTTTTGCATTTAGTGCATCCTTTACAGGCTTGCGCGACAATAATATATGTCATGAGCTTTTTACAAACACCTGAAGGGCATTTCTTATCCTTAACATGGCTTATATATTCATCTCTGAAATATCTTAAAGTAGTCATTATCGGATTAGCTGCCGTTTTACCCAGACCGCACAAAGATCCTGTAGTCACGGTTTCAGATAAATCCTCAAGGAGCGCTATATCCTCCATGCTTCCTCTACCTTCGACTATATCGCCCATAATCTTTAACATCCTCTTTGTGCCTTCTCTGCATGGAACGCACTTTCCGCAGGATTCCTTTTGGGTAAAATTCATAAAAAAGCGTGCAACTTCAATCATGCAAGCCTTATCATCCATGACGACCAGGCCGCCTGAGCCCATCATAGCACCCGCACTATCGAGCGAGTCAAAATCGATTGTCAAATCCATATGTTCTTCAGTTAAGCAACCACCGGACGGGCCTCCTATCTGCACAGCTTTGAACTTTCTGCCAGCCGGTACTCCGCCGCCTATGTCTTCGACAATTTTTCTAAGTTTGACTCCCATCGGTACTTCAATCAGTCCGGTGTTATTAATATTGCCCGTTAAAGCAAATGCCTTAGTGCCGGAGTTATTCTCAGTACCTATAGAAACAAACCATTCAGCTCCTTTTAATATTATGCTAGGAACATTAGCAAATGTTTCGACATTGTTCAGTAATGTAGGCTGTCCCCAAAGACCGCGTTCTACGGTTCTTGGCGGCTTGACTCTGGGCATACCCCTTTTGCCTTGTATCGACTCCTGCAGCGCACTGCCTTCCCCACAAACGAAGGCTCCCGCACCCTTGTATATTTTAAGATCAAAGTTAAAGCCGCTCGAGAGAATATTCTCCCCTAAAAGTCCATATTCACGCGCTTGATCTATAGCGTTTTGAAGCCTTGACACAGCGAGCGGATACTCAGCGCGAACATAAATGTATCCATATTTTGCGCCTGATGCATAACCGCCTATTACCATGCCTTCAATAACTGAATGCGGATCGCCTTCCATTATACTTCTGTCCATAAACGCTCCCGGATCGCCTTCGTCGCCGTTGCAGATTACGTATTTAACATCTGTATTTTGTCTGCGCACACTTTCCCACTTGCGACCGGTCGGAAATCCGCCCCCCCCTCTGCCTCTGAGTTTCGAGTCGGATATGATTTTACAGACCTGTTCAGGAGACATCTGAAACGCTTTAACAAGTGCGCTATAGCCGCCTGAAGCAATATATTCATTTATATCATCGGGATTTATGGCTCCGCAACGCTCAAGTACAATCCTGGTTTGCTCAGCATAAAAAGGTATATCATGCTCAATTGCATATGACACGGAAGTTACAGGATGCTTGTAAATCAGTCTTTCGATAATTTCACCTTCAACCAATGTCTTTTTAACGATCTCCTCAACATCATCCAAAGTGACCTTTGTATACAAAATCCCCTTTGGATCGATTCTAACAAGAGGACCCATCTCGCAAAAACCATGACATCCGCTGGGAACAGCATGAAGTATCTTTTCATTTTCACTGGCCATCTGTATATCCATCGGCAAACAATATTTTTCTGCCAAAGATTTTATTTTAGAATGAATTTCGAGCGCTCCTCCTGCAACACAGCCTGTGCCGGCGCAAACAAGCACTTTTGTGCCTATAAGCTTATCTTTCTCAATCAATTCACTCTTTAATGCTTCAAAAACAGTTGAATTTACAATCATTCCGCTATATCTTCCTTTCGTCTGTATTCATCGAGAATCCGTTTCATTTCTTCCGACGTTACCTTACCGTAAACTTTTTCATTAACTAGCAAAACCGGAGCTAAACCGCATGCGCCAAGACATGATACAACTTCAAGTGTAAAAAGCATATTCTCTGTGGTATCTGCGCCTTCCTTAAGATTAAGCTGCGTTCTCACGGTATCAATAAGTGTCTGAGATTTTCTGACATGGCAAGCTGTCCCGTCGCAAACCTTTATCACATACTTACCTTTTGGATGAAGCGAGAAATTCTCATAAAACGTTGCTACACCATACACTGTCGCGGGCGATACCCCCATCGCGGTGGCAACATAAGCCAAAATCTCCTCCGGAAGGTATCTGTATTCGTCTTGAATCTGCTGCAATACGCTTATAAGCGAAGCCGGATTGTTTTGGTGATTTTCCAAAATCGTGTTTACCTTTTCGAAATTTCTATAGCTTTGACTCAAAATTCTCATTCCCCTTAACGTTATTTTTTTAACACACCATTGTCTATGATATAAGATTGTTTATTAAATGTCAATGAGGAAAGTTTTTGTGTTTTTGTTGACATTTACGAATATTTTCTCTTGCATACTATCCGCCTGAGAAATATAATAAAATCAAGACAGCCAAATTATGGTCAAGATAACTTTAAATATGTTAATTCCAAAGTATGGATTGGCAATTACGTATATAGACTAATCTTATTTAGGGAGGATTTCCAATGAAAGCTGTTTGGCTGGAGTTGCCCGGAAAAGATATGACTTCAAGCAAGCATAACAGGCTTAAAATAAAGGCAAGTTTATTTTCATACCTAACAATTTTTAAGGAATATAAATAACTTTTGAATATTCTAATTCATGTGGTTTCTTATCCATATCAGCATAGCCTACTGCTACAGAAATACCGTATGCATAGCCTTCGGGAAATAACAGCTTTTTCTTCCATTCGTCTGCTCTTTCGCTTGAAAAGACGACACTGGGAAATCCTAGAATAACGCTATCAAGTCCTATTGACTTTGCAGCTAATGCAATGTTTTGTGCTAGTATTCCTGCATCAATCGTGGCATAAGTGTTTTTAGGATCTATGGGTATAACGAACACACATGGCGCATCATAGAAAACCTTATTATTTCTTGACTTCAAAATATCAATGACACCTTTATCTTCCCTTTGAACAAAAAAATCGACTATAGCTTTTTCCAATTCAGTTATAAGTTCTTTGTTTTGTAGCACATTTATGCTCCAAGGCTGCATGTTTCTGGCACTAGGCGATGCAAGTGCGGCGTCTATAAGTATTTTAACCTGTTCTTCAGTAAGCATCTGAGGTTTGTATGCACGAATACTGCTCCTGGACTTTATTGTCTCGATAACCTGATTGGTCATTACAAACACATCCTTCGTTGAAATATTTAATTCATAAAGTAGAATATCAGTTTGACTTTTAGATTTCAAGATAAAATCTTTCTGATTGTGTCATGCTGTGTCAAGCATTGCTTTCATAAAATATTCTCATTGAGTCGTCATCATCCACACATAAGCCGCACAGCGAATCCGAGCATCTCATCCGACTAAAAAACCGGTTAGCCTTCTCCCACCCAATAAGCCGGAGCAACCCAATCTCTCAGAATCTACATCGGGATGATAGGGTTATTTTTTTAGTATAGATAATAATGAAGTGACACAGTTAATGACATAATAAAAATATCCTTGATCTGGTGCTTTTCTTCCTCAGTCAGATCACCCTGCCCGAATTTTTCATAAATCAACTTTTGCAGCGTTTCTTCAATAGCGAAATATTCTGACAGTTGCGCTTTAATCGGTCTGGTCAGATCGGAAATATAACTTTCACTTGCATCGTGCATAAGACAAGCGAGCTTTACCCTGGGATCGATACTTTCGAAAATGTAATGAATGACCGCCTGTTTTATGCGAAATATAAGATTTTATTTCTCTTCCCGATAAGCCACTCCGCTACTTCTCCGCTACAACAAGCATTTCAAAATCTGTTGTTGTGAGGTCGTCTCCCCTTGAAAACGCCCCCAGTTTTGCGCCGAATATTTCGATTTTTTTAAATCCCAGCGACTTGAGCAACCATGTAATTTCGCTTGGCATGTAGTATCTTTCGTTGCACTCCAGATCGAAATTATTACCGTCATCATCAGTAAAAGCAGTTACATTGTTGTCCCTCATTGTCATCAGATCAAAACTATCGCTTTTGTAATGTGCGCCTTCTTCATTAGCTCCCGTTTCATGGAAATCATTGATGGAATTAAACAACGGAAACAAGCCGTTAAGGGTAGTAAAAATGAATTTAGCTGAGGCTTTCAACGACTTTGTAACGTTTTTCAATATCTCAAAATTCATTTCATCTGTTTCCATCAAAGGAAATCCGCCTTCGCAAAGCATGATAGCCACATCAAACTGATTTTCAAACGGAAGAGTTCTGGCATCGTGCCTTTGAAAATCAATCTTGAGGCTAAGCTTATCTGCTTTCTCTCTCGCTTTATCCAGCTGAGATTGGGACAAATCAACCCCTGAAATGGAATATCCTCTCTTAGTTAGCTCTATAGTGTGCCTGCCGGTTCCGCAACCGATATCGATAATCTTTAGAAAGCGGTCATAATTTATTTCTTTTTCGATAAAATCGCATTCACCGGCAGTGCCTTGCGTAAACGACTCTTTGTCATATTGATTTCCGTAATTGTCGAATAATTTTTCGTACCATTGTTTCATTATTCTAAAGCCTCCTATTGTTCACTTTGCCGTAGAAATTCCCTTTCACCCTTATGTGATTCTGGTATTGGACAAACATCCTCCTCGAGAAACATTTTACCAGTCTGCTTTTACTTAAACATAAATTCCGTAATTGTGTGATATACCTTGAAAAGTAAGTTGTTCATGTTTTTGTCTTTAAAAAACTTTAACTCCACTTCCAATCCACCTGCCAAAATAAGTTTGATTTCAGAGTCCAGATCGAAAGTGCCTGCGGTTTCTATTGCATATGTTACTATGCTTTTATAAGGAATGGAATAGTATTCGGTTTTCTTTCCGATTATGCCTTGTTTTTCAGCCACAAGGATCCTTTTATCGGTAAAAACGCCAACATCTCGAATAGTTTTTACTGCAAACTTGAATTGTTCCGTAGGGTGCAACAGTTGCTCAAGTTCTTTTGTAAGCGGAACTTCATAGTAAAAATTAAAAATCTTTGGTACGGTTACTGCAGACATTAAATATGCCCCCTTTTCTCAAAGTCCAGACAGGTCCCTGTCCCATTGTCTGGGAGCTGTTATCGGATCAGGAATTTTTGTGTATAATATCTTTCAACTATACCTATCCCTAAGTGGGTAAATTCCCTAAACAACATATTTTCACGATGTCCGGGACTGTTAAGTAATCCATGGTGTGCATCTATCGAGTCAGGCGTTCCGACAACCAAATTTTCCCCAACGCCAATATTATCGATATTCGCTCGCCTTACACGTTCAGCAGGTGATCCCGTGCTTTCCGAACGATGACTGAAGAAATTGTTTGTAAACATATCAAGGCTGTGACCACGCGCCACATCTGCAAGCGCATCATGCCATAACAGTACGCTTCGATTGTTTCTAACCCTGAAGCTATTCACCAGATCAAACATTATTCTTTCCTGCCCTGCGAGCGCGTTTCGTCTTTGAGCATCGGTCAGTACGGGTACACCAAAGTCAAGCCTTCTGCCTAAAGTTGTTCGCCACCTCATTGAATATCCCCCCGTTGCAAGGAAACTTGGCAGATCCATTATCCTAATCGCGGAGATTTCTCTGTTGCGGACAGTATCAAGATGAAAAGTCACTGCTCTTTCGTTTATAACGACAAGGGGTCTTTCGAGTAAAACATCCGGTTCGAGATGAATAGTTATATCTGCTTCTTGATGACGAAAAGGAACATTTTCTCTTAAGGTGTGTAAGCCCGACAATGTGTCGATACTGTCGCCTGGTGTAGAGCCGGCTATCCTCCACATATGAGAATCTGTATAAATAGCCACGACTCTTGTATCTGTGACTCCTGCCAGCAGTAGACCATCCGGGGTAGAATAAACCCACCAGTCATACCCGTAAAGAGTAAATTCTCTTCTATTTGGTTCTCCTAAAGTTCTGACGAGTTCAGCGGCTCTCATTCCGATTGAAAGCCGCTGTCCCTGTGCCGATATAATTTCATAAGCCTGGCTAGATGGTGCAGCAGGAGCTTGTGAAACCGGCTGTATTGAAGAAAATAAAACAATCTGAGCAGTCATTATATGCTGATGCCAAGTAACCGTTGCACCTGCCGCTTCGCCAATGAATCTAAGCGGGACCAGTGTTCTGCCGTTAACAAGCCTGGCAGGCACGTCAAGAATTATTTGTCGACCGTTGACTAGGGCTACACGATCATTTAGACGAAGTAAGATCTCTAGTGAGTTTTTTGTTATGTCTATGAATCCGTCAGAACGCCACTCAACAGTTGCTCCCAAAGCTTCCAAAACAGCACGGACAGGAACGAGAGTGCGCCCAGCTTCGATAATCGGGGCTTCATCTGCTGTTACCGGTACATTGTTAACTAATACTCTTATATCCTGGTTTGAAGCTTTAACGGATGCGGCAGTCAACGAGATGATTATTAAAATTATGAGTAAAAGAACCAGTTTTTTCAACATTTAAATCTCCTCAGATCTGTCCCATCGATAGAACCGTCCCCAATATTTGATGTAGCATTTTCTTGTGTCAAAAGCCTCGTCTCATGGTCACTTCTACTTATAAGCGTATTAGTCATTTGATGCTGCTACACCATTTTTACATAAAATATCACAAAACGTTTGAAAACGCAATGGTACTGCAAAGCAATCTCAAGGCAAAATCATGAACCCATTTTCTGCCACAAAACAACATAGTAAACATTTAATAAATATCTATGAGACGACATTTAAAAGATACTAAACACTGCCAAATTATGTCCTCATGTTTTTGCTCTAAAGGTATATAGCTTTCATTTCTGCAATTTCTATGTTATACCCTTCTAACTGGAGTATTAGAAATTTTTCAAAATCATATCTGCCAATTGCATAACTCTGCTTTCTATTTCATGAATTACGGTTTTAAAATCCTCATCACTTTTCCCGGTCGGATCTCCCAATCCCCAGTCTTCTCTGTGTTTGCAAGGAAGATAAGGACACTCAACATTACAACCCATTGTCACAACAATATCGACCGGGGGAATTTCCGGAATAAGTTTTGAATACTGTGTTTTTTCCATATCGATGCCGTATAGCTGTTTCATCAATCTGACGGCATCCTGATTGATTTTCGGTTTAGTTTCCGTTCCCGCCGAATAGCTTTCAAAAACATCACCGGCCAGTGATTTCCCCAATGCTTCAGCAATCTGCGAACGACAGGAGTTATGAACGCAAATGAATGCGACTTTTGGCTTATGCATGCTGTATACCCTCCGAAAACCAATGCTGTGTTTTATTGGCATAACGTACAAGTGCCAGCATAACAGGAACCTCAACAAGCACCCCTACAATAGTTGCAAGCGCTACAGGCGATGTCGCGCCAAACAGAGAAATAGCAACCGCTACGGCCAATTCAAAAAAGTTGGACGCACCTATCATCCCGGCCGGAGCAGCTATGTCATGAGGCAGTTTGAGCAGCCTACCGGCAGCATAAGCAATGAAAAAGATTAAGATGGTTTGCAATACAAGAGGAACAGCAATCAGAAGAATGTGTAGCGGGTTGTCCAGAATCACTTTCCCTTGAAAGGAGAAGATAATGACTAGCGTTAGCAACAAGCCGATAATCGTAATATTGTTAAATTTCGGGATGAACTGCCGCTCAAAATATTCCACGCCTTTATAATTTATCATCCATACCCTGGTGGCAATACCGGCAGCCAAAGGTATAACTACAAATAAAACGACTGACAAAATCAGTGTGTTCCATGGGATGGAAATTCCACCCATACCAAGCAAGAATGCAACAATAGGCGTGAATGCCACCAGTATAATCAAATCGTTTGTGGCAACCTGAACCACCGTATAAGCCGGTTTTCCCTTTGTAAGATGACTCCAAACGAAAACCATTGCCGTACATGGCGCAGCTCCCAACAAAATCGCTCCGGCAAGATAATCTTTGGCAAGTTCTGAAGGGATAAACGGCTTAAATACCACATTAAAGAAAAACCATGCGATACCAAACATAGTAAAGGGCTTTATCAGCCAGTTTATCACCCATGTAATATACAAGCCTTTAGGATTTTCTCCCACATTTTTTATACTCGCAAAGTCCACCTTCATCATCATGGGATAAATCATAAGCCAAATCAAAATGGCGATAGGGACAGAAACCTGCGAATACACAAATTTCCCTAAGAAGTTTGGTATTATAGGCAGATATTCTCCGATTATTACACCGACAGCCATACACAATACAACCCATAAAGTCAGATATTTTTCAAAAAATCCTATGTCAGTATTCTTCGCCTTAGTCATAAAACACACCTTCCAAAATTTTTAGCGTTATTCTGAGCTGCCATACAAAAATAAAGCAACAAGACTTTTTTATTCATTATTCTCACATCTTATGTAATAGTCACAATCTACCTTGCAGATACAGTTTTCCTTGTAAGTGGTGATGGCACAGAAAAACTGCTTTGTATTATTGATTGTGTCGGTATTAAGAGAATAGTACGTCCATTTGCCTTCGTTTTTGCCAATAACAAGACCGCAATCACATAAAATCTTCATATGATGAGAGAGCGTGGATTGTGACATCTCGAATTTCTCTAAAATCATGCAAGCGCATAACTCACCGCACGAGAGCATATCCACGATCATTGCTCTCTTTGGACTGCTAATAGCTTTAAATATTTTAGTAAATTCCTGATAACACTTCATATCGAGCCCTCAAATCTAATAACTTCGATATGAATATTATAAAGATTAAGTTGACAAGAGTCAATATTTTAATCGCAATATATGTGATTACTCTGTGATAATTTCACCATGCTAATTATTATGATAAAATATCACTGCGATGACAAAGCAACGGGATTGTTAACACAGAATCAGCAAAATGATCGAGTACAGCAAGTGCTAGAAAAATATTGCTTTCGCGGCTTGAAAGCAATTCGGTTCAGGAACTGCTGTTCTAGTGAACAGCTTGTTAAGGTTCTTAACCTCGAATATAATATAACAAGTTAAAGGAGGTGCACTACTTGGATTTTATGTCGACAAAAGAAACAGCAGAAAAATGGAATATCTCTCAAAGGCGAGTTGCCATACTTTGCTCTGAAAAAAGGATACCCGGCGCTATGATGGTCGGCAATATGTGGATTATTCCAACAGATGTCAAAAAGCCTAAGGATGCGCGGACCACTCGCTTTTTACATGATAGCACATCACCGATTAAGCCTTTTGTAAAATGGGCAGGTGGTAAAGCTCAGATTTTAGATATAATACGCCAAAGATATCCCTCCGGCTTAGGGAAAACAATAACGAAATATGCCGAACCTTTTGTCGGCGGCGGTGCGATACTGTTTGATGTCCTTAGCAAGTACCGGCTGGAAGAAGTGTACATTAGTGACATAAACCACGAGCTCATGGATACTTACACCCAAATTCGCGAGAACGCCGAGAAGCTTATCTCTGTTCTGAGTACTTTGGAACGCGAATACTTGCCGCTTCCTGATGGCGAAAGAAAAAATTATTACTATTCAAAAAGAAAGCGATTTAATGCGCTCAAAACAAACTTCGCTGCAAGCGAGGAAATCGCCGCACTTTTCATTTACCTGAATAAGACTTGCTTTAACGGGCTTTATCGGGTGAACAGCAAGGGTGGTTTCAACGTGCCGGTGGGCAGTTATAAAAATCCGACCATCTGTGATACTGATAACCTTTTAGCTGTATCGAAGAGTTTACAAGGTGTAAAGATTGTCTGCGGTGATTATAAAGAATCCTATGACTTTATAGACGATAGAACATTTGCTTACTTTGACCCGCCGTATCGACCTCTATCTGTTACGTCCAGTTTTACATCATACACACAAGCTGGATTTGATGACGAGAAGCAAACGGAACTCGCTAGTTTTATTAAACAAATGTGTCGAAAAGGAGCTTTTGTCGTTGTCAGCAGCTCAGATCCAAAAAATACAGACGAGAACGACAACTTTTTCGATAAACTATACGACACGCTGTCAATCGTCCGAATTTCAACAAGCAGGGTGATTAACTCTGTTGGTGCAGGGCGCGGTCACGTAAGTGAGTTGTTGATTTCAAACCACTAAGGTATACGCGCATGAGGAATTTCACCGACTGATTTTCGCACTTTCACGAAAGTATCAGCAACTATGTCTAATATATCTACTATGCACATTCCTTTGAGTGACTGTAAAGTTAAAACGCCTTTTAATTCAATTTCTTCATTAAGTAAATTGACGGCACTGCAGAGTATATGAATCAAAACTCAATATCAATACCTGCTTTTTTTGCCTGTTCATTATGAACTGACCGTTTAATTCTATAAAATACATTGTTCTTTTTGAAATTTTCTCCTGTCTGCTTAAAATGGAATGATACTTTGCTGTCTATGCATTGCTCCCTTATACCAAGCACCCAGTCATAATCACAGACACGCGCCTGTTGGCCGCTTTCCCCGCCAACGATGACATATGATATTTTATCGTTTAGCCTTAGCTTAAAAACAATTGGTCCCAAAAGCGGCTCGCAGACAATAAAGCGATTGTTTATGGGCAAGCTCAGAAAGATCGGCAACCGCGCATCGCATTGCGGCTGGTTTTCAATCGTACAGCCTATCGTCACGTTTTCATAGCCCTCTCCCCAATCACTGGGTATGCAATCCAAAAATCTTGATATTCTCTTAGTAATGATATTAAAGCACACATCTTTTCTTTTGTTGATCATTTCCCAAATTTCATCTCTGTATGGGTCTGCTTCCTCTATGAAGAAATCCGAGGACATACAGGTAAAAACCGTACTCCCTGAAGGCAATTTGTACGATTTGTCCCTTTTTTTGAGTAATGCCATATGAAATGAGTTTGTCTTGGTCACGACAGAAGCGTCTTTGCCAAATGAACGGTCGATACGGTAGACATAGCAATTTTGGCAGCCTTCCGAATACTTGCGGCAGCCATGCCAGGGATTCCATGTCAGTAATTTCTCCTGTTCAGCCATCACGCTCACTCCCTGCGCTAAAACTTCGTAGATTTGAATTCAAAAGCCAAAATACAGTTCTGATTTAATACACCATAATATTAAACAAAGAAGAAGACGTTTGCAAGAATTCTGTTCCCCGTTTTGCCGGGCACTCCCCTTATTTTTGCGGGCATGCTTGTTAATGTTATCATGTCAGTATTTTTTAGGCTCATTTTTATTCTATCCTGGCTCTTTTCATAAACGGCAAATTCAAAATCAGCAATATAAAAACAAAGGCTAAATCGAAGGTAAAAAATTTTAACCATAATCGTACCATAAAGCAATCCCATAAGAAGCATGTTTGCTATATTGCCAGTTATAAACGGAATATTTTTTAACATTCTGAAGTTAAGTACACTTACATCTTTCTTTACAAATATCACAACCATAAATAGCAAGAAAGAAATAACCGCAATTATAAAAAAGTCCCCAATAAGCTGTGAATCAAACCAATCGTTATGCCATTCCCCTATCAAGGAAAAGCTGCAGACTCACACCAACCGAAGGGATGTTTTGTTTGGCAGATTTGCCACTTTATAAGACAAAACGCAGAAACCAAAGGAAGAGCTATTGAGATACGTTTTCAAAACTATTGCCCCTATGATACCAAAAGTACATACCCAACAGTTCAAAAGGATTTACACTCTGAGTAAACCTCGAAATCCCCTGACCCCATAATATGACTGCGCACCGTTATGATACACAAAAACATGACCGTAACGACGATCGCCAAAAAGTGCGCCTCCGAGTTTTCTTATTTCAGAAGGTGTCTTTAGCCAACTCGAAGTTTTCATGTCGAAATTTCCAAGCCTTTGCAAATCCCGATATTCGTCTTCCGATAAAAGCTCAATTCCCATTGCAGCCGACATGTCAACAGCGTTATTCTCCGGTTTATGTTCTTTCCTCGATTCCAGTCCTTCACGATCATAACAGACATTTCTGCGGCCTATGGGAGTTTCAGCTGCAAAATCGTAAAAAATATATTCTTTTGTGTTCTCATCGTAACTACCGACATCCGGTTCTCCGCCCGTTCTTTCCATTTCAAAAAGTGACCAGAGTTTTTCGGTGTTAGCTTCAAGTTTTGTTTGTACAAAAGCCCATTCTACTCCTATATGGCGATGCATATTTTTCTCAAAGCGCGCTTTCAACATTAATAGTAGCTGAGAAGTTTGCTGCGGTGTTAACTTGCTATTTTCATTTTCCATTTGAGACCTCCTTATGCTTTCGAAGCTTCATTGCATGGATAGGTTAAGAATCTGTTATGTCCGGCTCACATAACGACTTATAAGGTTCATAGCAGGTTGTATGTAACCCAGTCTTCAAACATATTCCTTCAAATCACCATAACCTTGTTCATCCATCTCTTCATAAGGCACAAATCGCAGCGCGGCGCTGTTTATACAATATCTCACTCCATTAGGGGATTCGGCGTCATTATGAAAAATATGGCCTAAATGAGAATTCCCGGTTCGACTTCGCACCTCGGTTCGCCTTCGATTATGTGAGTTGTCCTCAATATAAGAAAAAGAATTATCGTCTAATCCTGCCGAAAAACTTGGCCAACCGCAGGAACTATGGTATTTTTGAGCAGAAGTAAACAAAGGTTCACCTGTTACGATATCAACGTAAATACCTCTCTTAAAC
>Ga0209316_100343_pt1 | contig 15624 bp, 9 predicted proteins | sample 3C3metaG_FD_184150 | JGI IMG/M metagenome (GOLD analysis project Ga0209316, IMG submission 184150) | Freshwater bacterial and archeal communities from Indian Creek, Illinois, USA - 3C3 metaG (SPAdes) (version 3) | ecosystem: Environmental > Aquatic > Freshwater > Unclassified | place: USA: Indian... | reverse complement strand
CAATAGCTGAGGCCAACTTATTCTTTCAGCTCATAAACTCTCTCTACCAACATTCCTCGGTGATTATTACCTCAAACAAGGGCTTCGAAGATTGGCCAAAGTACTTCGGTGACCCTGTCATAACAACGGCTATCCTTGATAGACTCTGCCACAAAAGCGAGCTATTTAACATGTTCGGAGACAGCTACCGCTTAGCGCACCGCAATACAATATTTCCAGCTAAGTGACCAAATTTAATGGCCGTTTTTTGACCAAAACACTTGACCGCTTACAGCTTTCAAGGATTGTTGCTCAATATAATGATCTTGCTGGCGCAGAAAAAGATATCGGACAACAGATAAAGGAATTACAAGCGGAGATTGCACTGCTTGCAGAACAAAAAGGTAGTATCGAAGATCTGATAGCCGAAGAATTGAAGCCGCAAGCCAAAGCCCTGTCTGAGACCATTGATGCTTATCGTGTGTATATTCAACTAAACAATGAGCTCGAGGTAATTCATCGCCTTGCTGATGGGTGGAATAACGACCTGCGTGATATGTATAACGAAGAGGAATCCGATATCAAATATAAGCCGATGGAAAAGTTTGATGACCGATTCTGGTCAGGAATGGATGCCGCACTTTACGATATATTGACGGAGTGCAAGTATACGCCTCTTGTTTCTGCGCGGTTTTCAAAGAGTTCCTTCGACTTAGAAATCAACGGTCAAGCAAAAGCTCTTACACAGGGTAAAGGATACTGCTCAATTTTAAATACGATTGTGATCATGGCGTTCCGCAAATTCATGATGGAAAATGCCGTTTATAACCCAGGGCTGCACATCGTTGATACACCGTTGCATGGAATTGATGAGGGTGCAAAGAATGAAACATCGGAAAGCATACAAAAAGCATTGTTTCAATACTTCATCGATAGCCGTGTAATGGGGCAGCTGATAATCGTGGAAAATAAGCGGACGCTGCCTAAACTCAATTATGATCAAAGCGGTGTAAAAAGAATCATCTTCACCGGCGTTGTCGCTGAAGATGATTGCGGTTTTTTGCATGATTGTAAATTTGATATACCGCAATCCCTAGATTAATGATATGAGGTGATATCATGTATTTTAATTATAATAACTTATGGAAGTTATTAATAGACAAGAAGATGAACAAGCAGGATCTGCGAAAAATGACAGGTATCAGTTCCGCTTCAATTGCCAAACTGGGCAAAGGCGAGAATGTAAATACCGAAATCCTCCTGCGTATATGTAAAGTATTAGAGTGTGATATATCCGATATCATGGAATTCGTCCCTGATAAAGATAATCAAGGGGAAGGTACTACGATAACTGAGTAAAGGAGGAGACCAAGGATATGGCTGACCGCTTAAATACCGTTATGGAATCTGCCAATGTGCAGGCGTCCTTGGCGTCCGCTTCTATAGATATGAGAGATGAATTTAAATACTGGCTTGCTGATGGCAACGCAAGAAAATATTCGCCCGAAGCTATCTTGTCTTGTATGGACAGGATTTCAGAATATGCTCTCGACAAGAAGATGGCGACAGGGAGCCTTTGGGAATATGTACACCTCAGTGCCTTCAGCCCCGTCTACACCAGACTGATTGAGGCCAAACTGCTCCGCATTACCGACCGCAAAACGCACAAGGTGTTTATTACCGCTGGGAAGTTGTATTTGCGTTTTCTAAAAGAAAAACCGTTTGACCGCAGGGCTGCTATTACCACCGTTGTCGAAGACAAAGAGGTAGAATCGACTGTCGTTTCCGTACCTTCGTCACAAGGAGTTGTCGACCCCGAAGCTGTAATCGCATGGTTGGTCACGCAACCTAACGCTAACGGCACTTTGTACTTAGAAAATGTGGTGCGTCAATATATGAGCGCGCTCCGATCCGCACCCGCAAAACTTGAGATTCCCATCCTTGCAGATAATAGGAGCGTTTTCTCCTGCCAGACACCAAAGGAACTGATCGCATATTGGAATCTTTTTAAGGCTTCTCCAAATTATAAGCAAGTTAATAGCAGCACCTCAGGAATGTTTTCTGCTGGTATGGGTTGCTATTTGAGATATTTGGAATATCTTGAGATCGATAGCACTCAGGATATCACTTCTGCTGAAGAAACGGAGGATAGGAAACTTGTGACCGATAATTGTCCTATTGCAACTGCTAATTCAGCCAGTATTAATGAAGAAACAAGCGCAGCTATTAATCTTGTGCTCTCGAAGAAATTCACAAATGGCTTCCGATATTCGAATGAAATAGAGCTCAGTCGCTTGCGGAGACTCATAAACGAGCAACTCGGTAAGGAAGTAATACTTATTGATGATGAGATTGTTAAGTATGTTAGGGCACAAGGCACAGAGTATGCCGGTAAGATTTACATCATTTCAAAAGACACAAAAGAACATACTCGCCAATTAGTCGAAGACTATTTTCAGCATGGTGCTGTGGCGATTTTTTATGCCGAGTTCTACGCCAAGCATGAATCGTGGCTTTTTGAATCAAGCATTGTATCAGAAGAAATGTTAACCGATGCCCTCCGGGCTAACTTTAAAAACTTTTACTTTACTCAAACTTACTTTGGAAAGAGCAATGATTCTATATATAATGTTCTCCAAAACGAAATTCTGCGGGTATGGGGCAATGAGATTTTGCTAACTTATGAGGTTCTTGCCGAACGTCTGGCATATATACCACAATATCGAATAGAACAGCATCTCGGGCAAAACAACGACTTCATCTGGAATTCCAAAGGTGAATTCACTCATGTCAGCAAAATTGACATAGCTGAGTATGAGAAACGAGAAATAACGAACCACATTGAATCCGAGATTCGTGTACATGGTTATGCATCAATTTCTGATGTGCCACTAAACGAGATAATTGATCGCAATTATATGTTATCAATTTCAGCCATTCATAACGCTGTTTACTTTATCTGCCTTGCGGACAAGTATTCCAAGAACGGAAAGATTATCACTCGCAAAGGCGAAAATATCAATGCTTTACACATTACAAAGGAATATTGCACAACTCTTGACCGCTGTACGCTTGACGACTTGCTGGATTTCGAGCGCGACTTAACAGGCGAATGTCATCGTTGGATTCCTATGCAAGCGGGTTATGATGTTTTAGTGCGAATAGACGAAAACACTTTTGTTGCTGAACGATATATTCACTTTGACACATCGGCAATCGATACGGCTATTGAATACTTCCTGCACGGTGGTGAATACATTCCTCTTCAATCCGTGACTACATTCGCTATGCTTCCACATTGTGGGCAGGCCTGGAGCTTATTTCTACTTGAGAGTTACTGCCGCCGTTTTTCGGACGATTTCCGATTTGAATGTTTGTCGGTCAACAGCAGGAATGCGGGAGTTATCGTCCGCAAGAAGAGTCGACTATCATATGCTGACATAATGGCGGATGCAGTAGCAAAATCGGAAATTCCACTGGTTGCGCAGCCCGTACTGAACTTCCTCGTGGAAAATGGGTATATTTCAGCACGTCGATACACCAAAGTTACAGAACTTATCAATCAGGCAAAAGCCATAAGAAATAAATAGGAAAGGGGATGATTTAAGGATGTACTCTTATACATACTCAGCAAAAACGGGAGGGTTGTTACTTAACACCACCCCGACAGGTTTTTCAAAAGAGCCACGCCCTGTCTATGCTCTAGAGCTGAATTTGCTCGGGTTTAATAAATACTGGCAATACGATAATCAGGCCGATGCTCCCTACATGTGGGCAGAGGCAAACCGCTATTACTATCGAGGGCGGCTTGTCGCCTCGCTTTTGGGCGGCGATGTTTACCATGCGCCTGTTGTTCAGCTTGCCTACACTTGTCCCGATTGGAGGGAAACGCCAACCGGCAAAACAACCTCAAAAACGGTCTGCGAGAACCCTGAAAACAGAGGGGAATCCTTCACAGATAAGAAAGGAAACATCTTCACACTTGATTTGCCGGAACCGGGCGGTAAACTCCGTCCCGTTGATATAACATCAATGATTGATGACAATCGAGAGATTCTCGGATGGCTTGAAGAAACCACCGCTAAGAAAATTCTCGAAGTATACGAGAAATACTCCAATAAGCTTGACATTTTCCATGTTGCATTTAGCGGCGGCAAAGACAGTTGCGTGCTATTAGACCTCGTGAAGAGCGTTTTACCGCATGACAGCTTTGTTGTGGTGTTCGGTGACACGGGCATGGAGTTTCCTGATACATACGACGTTATTGACAAAGTGGCGGATCAGTGCGAAAAAGATGAAGTGAAGTTCTATCGCGCAAGTTCGCACCTGTCGCCCGCCGAGAGCTGGGATCTGTTCGCCCCGCCGTCTCGGGTATTGCGTTGGTGCTGCTCCGTACATAAGTCCACGCCACAGACATTAAAACTTCGCGAAGTTACTGGCAAACAGAATTATACCGGGCTTGCATATGTTGGTGTTCGTGCAGAGGAAAGCGCAACACGTTCAGAATATGAATATGAAAACAATGGAAAGAAGATAAAGGGACAGTACAGCCATAACTCCATTTTGGAGTGGACTTCTGCCGAAGTTTGGCTTTATATATATGCTCACGATGTAATTATTAATGAAGCGTATAAGAGAGGAAGCTCGCGTGTTGGCTGCCTTTGTTGCCCAATGGGCGGTGGCAAGTCAGCGTATGTTGAGCTGATGAATTATCCTGACGAGGTAAACCTATATTTTGACAAGATTAAAAAATCTAATGGGCGAAAAATAATATCAGGAGAAGATTATATTTCAAAAGGTGGCTGGAATGCAAGGAAAAACGGTCGCGATGTTTCTAATAACCGGATGCACTATTTTGAGAAAATTAATAAAGATAAAATTGTTATTGAAGCAGAGTGTCCAAGCTCATCTTTGGCAGAGTGGACGAAAACGCTTAAAGAGGACGAAAAAGATCAAGTTAACATACAAGAAACTGATAAAGGGTTTGTGATAACATATCCAGTATCCTTACAAAAGAGTAAACCATTATTAAGCCGGTTGGTACGACAAGTTGCCCACAAAGCCGCTTACTGTAAAGGCTGTAAAGTATGCCAAGCAAACTGTCCGAATGAGTGTATAAACTTCGAAAACGGAGCAGTTAAGATAGATGGGTGCTTACATTGTAATGAATGCCACCAAATTGACAGCGGTTGCCTGTTATATCATTCATTAAGACACCCACAAGGAGGAGGAACTATTATGAAAAGCCTTAACACTATGTCAAATCATGCACCCAAAACCGAATGGTTTAAAAACCTGTTCGAGAAAGGAAACGACTTCTTTGGCGATCACGGATTGGGTCCGGAGCAGATATCATTTTTCAAACGGTTCCTCAAAAATGCAGGAGTCGCTGATAGAGATGAATTATTACCATTTGCGGATATTATTATATCTCTCGGTTGGGATAGCGATACAGCAATGGGACTTATTTATATAAATCTTGTAAATGAAAATCCTACTGTTGAGTGGTATGTAAACAATCTTGAGGTTGGAAGAGTGTACGAGCGAAAAATCGTAGAGAATATGTTAATCAACTTTGATGTCAAGCCACCTGTTGCTAAATCAATTTGCGGGGCTTTTAAACGCCTAACCGAAACACCTCTTGGTACAAAGCTCAATTTTGGTTATGTTTCTGACGATGGTGACTTGGCAAGGACGGTTTGCTCGATCAGCGACCCCCGCGTTATCCTCTATGCCCTCTATAAATTTGCTGAGAAGTGCAACGACTACAAGGAGTTCACACTGAATGCACTGCTCTCCGATAATATAGAACGCGACGGCGTTTCACCCACTCGAATTTTTGGGCTTGACCGCGAGGCGATGATACCACTGCTGCTTGGCTTGTCGGGCAAATACCCCGAATTTATTAACGCAACGTTCACCAACGATCTCGATAAAATCTCGCTTAAAGATGATAAAACATCAGAAGATGTTCTCGAACTGTTTAAGGAGGGTAACTGAAAATGGCTGACAAATACATTGAATATTTCAATATTGACAAGGATTTCTTTCGCTGTATTGACTACGAAGCAATTTGCAAGAACCCTAAATTATGGAAAAAAACTTATCCGCACCCCACATTTGTTGACCTCCTAAAAAATGTGGAACGTATGCTTGCGGGAAGTAAGTCTCCGGTTTGGATTCATGGTGCTTATGGTACGGGCAAAAGCCAGTGTGCTTATGCCCTGAAGAGAATCCTCGAAGTTCCCGAAGCAGAACTGCGTGAATATTGGGAAGACGATAGGTATAAACATGTGCTTCAAACGAATGCAAATAAAGATCTGCTTAGTAGGTTGCTCGGTCATAAAGAACGAAAAATCGTAACGGCATATCGTTATGCCAGCGGCGGCATTAACGGCACTCGTGATTTGCTTCTTGCTGTGCAAGATAGCGTAAAGGCAGCGCTTGTAGAAGCAGGCATCTCCTATCAAGGTGAAAACACTCTACGTGATAGCGTTATTGCATGGCTTGAAGACCCGTTAAACAAAAAACACTTTGACGAGTATTTACAGCTACCAGAATTCTCTAGCCGCTTCTCGCAATCTACGGCCGACGAGGTACTGAAAGACCTTCATAAGGGCGGCGAGTTAAAAGAATTGATGGAAAACATTTTCTATCTTTCCGATAAACGCGGCATTACCGCGTTTGAGCTCAACACTGATAGACTAATTGATTGGCTTAAAGACATTATCAATAAGAACGAGATTAAAATCGTCCTTATTTGGGACGAGTTTTCGTCGTATTTCAAGAACAACAGAAACTCACTCGATGAATTTCAAAAGATTGCAAGCCTTGCCCAAAGTACTGCGTTCTACTTTGTAATTGTCACGCACCAAACATCAAGCGTAATCGCAAACCCACAAGATCAAGCATGGAAAGTCGTTCAACAACGTTATGATTTTACGGAAATTACTCTTCCTGATAGCATAGCTTTTGACCTTATCGGAAGTGCTCTTGAAGTAAACCCTTCTGCCAAAACCTCATGGGAAAGCACTGCAAATAACCTCTTTGCACTTGTGCCGGAATCAAGCCGTGCTGTTATGCAAATGGCGGGTATTACAAATGATGAAGTTATTAAAAGAATCATGCCTATCCATCCATATGCGGCAATGGTTTTAAAGTATATAGCGGAAGCATTTGAGGCGAACCAACGTAGCATGTTCGACTTTATTAAAACAGCTGACAATGAGGATGTTAAGGCATTTCAGTGGTTTATCTCAAATACCACAACAGATGCTGATCGCCCTTTGTTAACTGTTGATTTGTTGTGGAACTTCTTCTATGAAAAAGGCAGGAATAATCTCACGGCTGATATTCAATCAATTCTTGATACGTACCCGCGCCAGCAAAATCTAGGTAGAAAAGAACAGTTCGTCTTAAAGACGATTCTTATTATCCAAGCGATCGACCAACGAACGGGTAATCAGATAGAACTGTTCCGTCTTACAGATAAAAATTTATCTCTTGCCTTTGAAGGTATTTCTGAACTGGAAGGAAATGCTGCAGTTTCTATTGCCAAAAAACTTGTCAACGACGGCGTGTTGATTAAACGTAAAATCGGTAACAATCAAGAAGTTTATGCTGTTGTTGCTCTTGCGGGTGACCAAGCTAAAATTGAGAAAAACAAAACCGACCTGCGTTCAAGCTTAACGACTGCAAAACTTATTGCAGAGGGTTCTTTGGCAAGTGTGCTGCCACTAACTCCTGCGCTAAAATTACGATTCGATATTGAGCCGCCGTACGGCAAATTGCTGACAGCCTCAGCAGGTTCGGACTTTACAAGATTGCTGACTTCCCTTAAAAACAAGGACTATGGTTGGCGTTTCGTTGCCGTTCTTTGCTTTGCCAAAGATGATACGGAAGTACCGCCATTTCGTAAAGCAATTGTGGAAGCTGCTGCAAGCGATGATTATAAGCATATCATTTTCATTGATGCACTTTCAACGCCACTTGGTGCAGATGCCTATGAGCGATATGTAGAGTTTCAGGCAATGTCGATGTATTATAGCGGCAACGATAAAGACCTTGCGAAGAAGTACGCGAAAGATGCACAAAATATCCTTGATACAGAATGGAAAAGCGGTATTGAAAAAGGAGCGTTTGTCGTTTACTCCGCGGCAAATCGTGCAGGTGAGCGTCATCCGAACGCAACGGGCGTAATTGGTGCCTTGCAAAGCCTTGTTGTAACAAAATATCCGCTGGTTATGGACTTCAACAGGGGTTTAACAGAAAATATGCTGAAACTCACTCAGGCAAAGTCAAGTGCAAAACATGGTGCCTTAACAACTTCTGGTGGTGCTATTGTAAATATTGAGAAGTGGACATTGGATTTCGCTCCTAATTCAGTCTGGAAAGTCGATAGATACTGGGAGCAACCTGCCCTTTCGGGATTACCCATTTCTAAGATTAAGATTGCCCTTGAAAAGAAAATTAATGATGCGTTTGAAAATGGCGGTGGACAGAGCTCTATCCGCGACCTGTACAATATGCTGGAGGAAGAGTCTGGATTTTCACAAAGCAATCTTTCTGCGTTCCTCGCCGGATTTTTGCTGAAAGAATATTGCAACGATACTTATCGCTTTATTGACAATACAGGTAAGCCCTTTGAAAGCGTATCCAAAGAAGAAACGCTTGCCTTTATGCTCAGCGATTATATTGGCAACTCTAATCTTGCCAAATACAAAGACACCTATATTGCAAGAATGACAGCGGATGAAAAGGCGTTCTATGCCCTTTCAGAAAAAGCCTTCGGGATTTTACCCGACTCCTGTGCAACCGTTGGCATTGCAGCAATATCCGTCGGCAAGAAGATGACTGATCTTGGATTACCTATTTGGGTGCTTTCTGAAGTTGATGAGTTCGGCGTTTACGATGTTGTTGAAAAGTACATATCGCTTGTCCAAAAAGAAGGGGTGGAAGCGCAACAAATCGCCATCGAAATCGGTAAACTCGCTCGGGTTAAATCCAATTTAGGTGACAATTTAAAAACGCTCATTACCAAAGAAAACTGCCAAAACGGCATTCGTGAGTATTTGAAAACCTTTGAAGGTGGAAAAATCCTTGACCTTGCCCGCGATATTAATGCAGAGGCGAATCTCATCGACGACATTCGCAGGCTTTTCAGCGTCGAACGTTCTCGCTTATGGATAAAAGAAACTGGCAAAGAAGAAATTCGCAAGTTGCTGATTGAGTATGGAGTCGCTCGAGAAACCAACAGCATTCTTTCAGTTAATGCAAATTCCCTAAAAACAGCTCTCTCTGCTTGGCGTGAGAGGTTGAAATTTGTTCATGTTTCGGCTGAAGGGTTTAAAATAAGGTATACACACCTTGTAAAGCTCGCCGATTTTATGGCAAAAATTTATGGGCAAACCGAACTGCTACATGATCAATATAAGTCATTCCTTGCGGAATTGCAGTCTAATGGGACAAAGTTTGCTGAACTCTTAAGCGATGAAAAGTCTCTGTTTATTGATATCTACTCTCCATATCTCGACGGTATTGATTTAGTTGATATGGACGATGTGGGTGAAATAATTGGCAAACTTCCTGTGGGAATGTTCTCGATGACTGCAAGCGAGTGCAACATAAAAGTTAGAGATAAGGTAGATGAATTTCGCAAGGGACAATTGAAAGTAAAGCTGTTTACTATATGGAAGGATAAAACAAACACATCTACACCGAAACAATGGTCATCTAAATATAGTACACCAATATTGGCTATGGTAGTGGGTGATGACTACGACAAAGCTAAGAAAACATTTGAAACACTAAATCAAACTAATCCGCCAGAATTTGCTGTAAAGGACGCCCTTGCATTCCTTGAAAATGCTTCATTCTTTGAGAATTTACAAAGTATGGAGACGCGTGATGAGGCTTTTGTTAAGTACATTATAGGAAATTATTCTAAAATGCTTACAACATCAAAAGTGAGAGAGCGACTTGAAAGGTTAACAATAGAAACATATGACTGGTTCTCCCATCCGGCAGTCCAAACTGAAGTCCAGAAACTTGCAGAGGCAGAATATTTTGCAGGCGGTAGCGACACCGCGCTATCTATCCTCGGAAAAATGACGGATAATGAGCGTGATGCCTATATCAAACGCCTTGTGAAGGAGAATGTAGCAGTTGGTATAGAGATCATTACACGAGGAGGTAACTAACTTTGAATGAGGTTATAAAGTACTTGTCAAATACAAGTGTTAACGCGCCTTTCTTCCTCGTGGTAGGCGATGGCAATTACGAGGCTATAAAACTACAGCTGTCGGAGGCTGGGTTAAAACCCGTCAAAGTTAGTGAATTTTGTAGAAACGCCGACAAGCGCCCGAATTTAGATAGCCTTATTGGCAATGTAGATTTTGCTGATATTGACGGACAAAGTCGTGATAAAAAAATTGTAATACTCGGACTTGGAGAATACCTTGCACTATGTGGCGAAGAGGTTGCTTTCGATCGCTTATCTAAGATAAAGGATATGAAAGTCGGCAATGCGCGCGTTGTTTTGCTTCTTCGCGGAGTTACGAGCATTGTGCAACGGCTTCAGGCCGCTGATCCAACCCGTTTTGACGGAAGACGTGTTCTGTTCACGAATGACACAATCTCCGTCCTTAACGTTGCCTTTATGCCTTCAAGTCTAAACTTGCACGCCATTGAGGGTTTAAAGGCACTGCTGGATGAATTTGAAAGTGGAAAAACAACGATAAAAGTAAAGTCAAATGTTGTTTTTGATAGCCCAATGTTTATGGTGAGCAGAATAGACTCTGCTTATGACGCTATAAAACACATCCTTCCCACCTTCCCAATAGCTGAAAGTTTTGGAACAGACGAGCAATGGACTGAATTTCTATCGTCACTTAATGCGGCTAACGGTGAAATAAGCTCTATTATAGAAGAATTTGGCATCAATCCTGAAAATGGGTTTTCCGCTTGGATAAACGGAGCGAACTATAAGAATTGGCTGTACTTTATTTCATTAAAATTAAAATCATCAGAAATAAGCAACTCATACTTGAAGTATGTCATTAAAATGACGACTTTATTTGAGAATTTTAAGAGAAATATCATAAATGCAATCATTAATGTGCCTCATGCAGATCGACGATTTGATACTTTCTACAACGAACGAAAAATTCTTGTAGAAAAATTTGCCGAGTCAGATATCGCTGCTTTTGTTTCGGAAAACAGACGTGACCTAACAGAAAGCATATACAAACTCACAGACAGTACATTGACTGAGCGGGAGGAATTTATTGCACTTTTCTCAAGCGTTGATAAAGAAACTTTATTGAGACGTGCTGAAGTTTCGTATCCAGCTCTGGTTGATTATTTGCGAAAATACATTTTCGTTGACCCAAAAGTGAATAAAGAACTCAATGCAATACTGACAGAATATTTTGAAAACTATAAAAGTCAAAAAATCAACAATGTCATTATAGATGATTTTTTGGCGCAAGTTGAAATGCTCGCTACCGAGCGGAAATATAACAGTTTGCGTACCCGTAGTGAAGTCTTGACCTCCCTTAATTTAAACGACACTTATCTTTTCTGGATAGATGCACTCGGTGTGGAATTTCTCGGCTACATTCAAAAATTGTGTGAAAACAAAGGCTTATCGCTTCGCATTAATATCGCACAGGCTGAATTGCCTACAATAACTTCAATAAACAACGAATTTTATTATGAATGGAAAGGTCAAAAGGAAAAAGAACAAAGACTTGATGAATTAAAGCATAAGGAAAGCGGCGGGTATATTCATCGGTCAGGTAATCCCCCGATTCATCTTGCCAAAGAGTTGGATATTATATCTGAGGTTCTCGAAAAAGCGGCAACAAAACTCGCATTACATCACTGCAAGAAAGTCCTAATCGTTAGTGATCACGGTGCGAGCCGTCTTGCCGTCATAAATGAGCAAGAAGAAAAATATGACACTGATACCAAAGGAGAACACAGTGGGCGTTGCCGTAAGAAACCCGCGGATTATTCTCCGACATTGTATGATTTACCTTTTGCTACCGAAAGTCCTGACGGACAATTCTTGGTACTTGCTAATTACGGACGTTTCAAAGGAAGCCGCAGGGCAAATGTTGAAGTTCATGGCGGAGCGTCTTTGGAAGAAGTTGTTATCCCAATTATTGAAATTACATTAGCAAATCCTGACACTTCTGTCGAGGTTATAGATAATGACAAGCTTTTTGCAAGTTTCAGAAAGCCGTTAGAATTTACGTTATTTTCAAAAACTGAATTACAACGAGTAACTGTAGTTATCAAGGGTATTTCAACTCCACTCGTAGCTGAGAAAATTGACAAGAACCATTATCATATCAAAACAGAGATTAAACGTCCGGGAAAATATCTTGCAGATGTATTTGATAGCGATAATTTAATTGGTAAAATCAATATCGACGTTCTTAGCGAGACGCAAAAAAAGAGTAGCGGTGATGATTTTGACAGTATGTTTTAGGAGGTCGGTTATGATAGAGAAACTACGCAACTGTTTTGATGAGATGGTTGTTTATAAGGATTTAAGAAAGACGAATTTCTTTTCAGCATTAAGTTTGCCGTCATTTATGCGCGACTGGCTTTTAAAGAAGTTTGAGGACGAAAACGGTGAATACGATACAGAAGAAGTTTTGAAATTCATACAGACTTATTTGCCGCGCAAAGATGACTGGAGTGCAATAAAAGACCGTGTTGTTATGGGCAATGAAAAAGTTCGTTTTCTTGCTAAGATTTCCACTGAAATTAGCGTGGAAAAAAAGCAGGTTTATTTTGCCTTACCTGACTATGGTTTGACATTCAAAGACACATTAATCGAAGAAGATGTATGGGATGATTGTAAAGACGATTTACTCCACGGTGAAACATGGGGTATGGTTGAAATCGGTTATCGTTCTCCAGAAGATGCAGATATCTTATTTACACCTGAAATAAGGAGCGGGTCATCTGCAAAAGGTGCGAATAAAGGTAAAATAAAGCTTACAGCATTCAAACCATTTTGTCCATATACGGTTGATGTTGAATACTACAAAGATGCACGAGCAGAATTTACAACGGCTGAATGGATTGATGTTTTACTTGGTGCAGTTGATTATAATGCGGGTGGGTACTCAGATGAGGAAACGAAACTTACTATGCTTACGCGACTACTTCCATTTGTAGAAAAACGGCTCAACCTTATTGAACTTGCGCCTAAGGGTACAGGGAAATCGTATCTCTTTGGCCGCGTGAGCCGTTTTGGAGCGTTGCCAACTGATAGCAAGATAAGCCGCGCCACTCTTTTTTACAATAAAGCACGTCATACAGAAGGTTTGGTAGCTACAAGTGACTTCGTTGTCCTTGACGAAATTCAGACAATTCAATTCGGTGATGTCGATGAAATGCGCACCGTATTGAAAGCATACCTAGAATCAGGAATTATTAAAATTGATTCCTATGAACGTGCCGCTGATGCTGGATTTGTTCTTTGCGGCAATATTAGCAAGGAGATAATGGATGACGGTGGTTTCAGCAATATGTTTAGTGAACTACCCAAGGCTTTCCATGAATCAGCACTTATTGACCGTTTTCATGGATTCATCAAAGGGTGGAATATCCCTAGAATGAATGAAGATTTAAAGATATCGGGCTGGGCGTTAAACTCGGAATACTTCTGTTCCATTTTACACGAACTTCGAAATGATATGAGCTACCGTGCGATTGTTGACGAGCTAGTAGAAGTGCCTGATAAATCAGACACACGTGACACTGAAGCTGTAAAGCGTATTACTACAGCATACTTAAAATTACTATTTCCGGATGTTCGAACTGCTCAAGATATTTCTGCGTCAGATTTCAAGCGGTATTGTTTGCAACGAGCATATCGCATGCGCGATATAATCAAAACACAACTGGGGCTCCTCGACAGTGAGTACAAGGGCAAAGATGTACCTGTATTCGGAATAAGAGAGGTGTAACTATATGAAGGGTAAAATCTGTTATGTTTGCGGAAAAGAAAATTTGAGCAAAAACGAGATTGGTATTCATAAAAAACTTTTGAATAAGGATGCCAAGACCTTTTATTGCCTTGATTGCCTTGCCGAGTATCTGGAGGTAGACACAGAGTTTCTGATTGCCAAGATTGAGGAATTCAAGGAGCAGGGTTGCAAACTATTCTGAGGGAGGTGAGACCATGATTTACGCTGACAATGCCGCAACAACAAGAATATCAGATAGAGCCTTTGAAATGATGATGCCTTTTCTGCGCGAACAATACGGAAATGCCTCCAGCCAGTATTCACTTGGAGCAAAAGCCAAACGTGCCATGGAGCAGGCTCGTAAACAGTTAGCGGCGGCTATCGGTGCAGATCCGTCAGAAATCACATTCACCTCCGGTGGTTCGGAAGCAAATAGTTGGGTGCTTCGATGTGTTGCGGATATTTATCGCAACGAGCCAATACATATTATTACTTCTGCAATAGAACACCACTCTGTCCTTAATGCTTGCCAAGCGCTTAAGCATGATGGCGTAGAGGTTTCTTTTCTACCCGTTGATAATGCAGGACGGGTATCAGTTGATGAAATTGAAGCAGCCATCAACTCAAACACAAGACTGGTTTCTATTATGTTTGCCAACAATGAAATTGGAACAGTACAGCCAATTGAAGAGATAGGCCAACTTTTGAAAGGCAAAAGTATCCTTTTTCATACCGATGCGGTGCAAGCAGTAGGACACATCCCTGTCGATGTTAAAACTTTGAATGTAGATTTCTTAACTGCATCTGCCCATAAATTTAATGGTGCAAAAGGCACGGGAATCTTATATAAGCGGTCAGGATTAGAATTGCCGCCGTTGGTGTTTGGAGGCCAACAAGAGCGCGGGCTCCGTGCCGGAACAGAGAATGTTGCCGGAATAGTGGCGGCAGGTTACGCAATTGAAGAAAGCGTCGGCGAAATGGACGAAAGAGCAAAGCTCTTAAAATTGATGGTTGAGAAAACGGTAAAGGGAATAAAAGAAAAAATCCCCTTAGTGAGGATTAATGGGGATTGCGAAAATCGGCTACCAGGAACGGTCAATCTCGGATTTGGTGATATTTCTGGAGAATCGCTTATGCATCTTCTTGATCTGAAAGGAGTATGCGTATCCACAAGTTCCGCCTGCAATTCCGGCAAGGATGAACCATCGCATGTGCTGATTGCATTAGGACTATCTGAGCAACAAGTAAAGTCGGCTATTCGTATTTCCTATGGAAAATACAACTGTACAGATGAAGTTGTAAATGTCGTATCGGCTGTTTGTGACGCTTACACTAAGCTAATCGCTAATCGCTAACTACCATTGCATATACCGATATCGACTTATTCCCGCGAACAGATAAAAACCGTTGAACTGTTCCCGCGAACGGAAAACACCCATAAAATCCACTATTGACCTGTTCCCTCGAACGAACAAAACAGAGAACACATACCCGACATCAATCTGATGCTATCGTGCCACGTGGAGTGTGTGAATATTACGCCCCAATTTGAGCCAGCGATACGGCTAGTTTGAGCCACCTTCACGGAAGTTTTGAGCCACTTTCACGGTAGGGGGAGCCACAGGTTTTTCTTCCCTTTAGAATGGGATTGTTCGCT
>Ga0209316_100340_pt1 | contig 15740 bp, 9 predicted proteins | sample 3C3metaG_FD_184150 | JGI IMG/M metagenome (GOLD analysis project Ga0209316, IMG submission 184150) | Freshwater bacterial and archeal communities from Indian Creek, Illinois, USA - 3C3 metaG (SPAdes) (version 3) | ecosystem: Environmental > Aquatic > Freshwater > Unclassified | place: USA: Indian... | reverse complement strand
TGGAGAGCAAAATCCTCCGACGAGCTCAATATGGAATGGTTTAATAGAGGCGATTATGTTAAAGCTATAGAGGAAAAGGAAAAGGACGAGAATATTTCAAGGGTGCTTTATCCTGACGACGTGCATTACCAGGGTAAGGCTTTACGTTTGAAGCAGTATTATTTCTTCGTATCTGCCACAATTCAGAATATAGTTCACACATTCAGGAAGAAATATGAAGATTTCAATATTTTCTCTGAAAAAGTGGCGATTCACATTAATGATACACATCCTGCGATTGCTATCCCGGAGCTTATGAGAGTTCTTCTGGATCAGGAAGGTTTAGAATGGGATGCCGCTTGGGAGATTACGAAGAATTCGTTTGCCTACACTAACCATACCATAATGCATGAAGCTTTGGAGAGATGGCCCATCCCTCTTTTTAAAGAATTGCTTCCAAGAATTTATGCGATAATTCATGAAATTAACGAACGTTACTGCAGAAAACTTTGGCAATTCTATCCTGGGGAAAGAGACAGGATATCAAGAATGGCAATTATTGCATATGATGAGGTAAGGATGGCAAACCTTTGTATTGCCGGAAGTTATTCGGTCAACGGGGTATCCGCTTTACACACGCGAATATTAAAGGAAGATATTTTCAGGGATTTTAATCGGGTGCACCCTGAAAAATTTCATAGTATAACAAACGGAGTAACCCACAGAAGATGGCTTTCTTATGCGAATCCGGGTTTGGCGTCTCTTGTGAGCGAAGCTATAGGGGATGGATGGATTCTGAGACCTTCAGAATTAAAAAAACTTCAAAATTTTGCATGCGATACTTCATATAGGAATGCGTTCGGTAAAGTTAAAGCTAAAAGTAAGGAGAAGCTTGCGGATTACATCTTTAAAACCAAAGGAATAAAGGTTGATACTGCGTCAATGTTTGATGTGCAGGTAAAGCGCATTCACGAATACAAAAGGCAGCTTCTCAACCTTCTGCACATCATGTTTCTTTATAACCATGCGCTAGACGGTTCAGGGTATCAAATTCATCCAAGAACTTTTGTGTTTGCGGGTAAAGCCGCCCCCGGTTATCGTATGGCAAAGCTTATTATTAAGCTTATACACAGCATAGCCGACAGGATAAACAATGATCCGAGAATGCATGACTTGCTTAAAGTTGTGTTTCTTGAAGACTACAGGGTATCGATAGCTGAGCTCATAATACCTGCGGCAGAACTAAGCGAGCAGATTTCGACTGCAGGCAAGGAAGCCTCGGGCACGGGCAATATGAAGCTTATGCTTAATGGAGCGTTAACGATTGGTACCTGGGATGGGGCCAACATCGAAATGCATGATGCTGTGGGTAGTGAAAATATATTTCTATTCGGGCTTAAAGCTGAAGAAATTTACAAAATGCATCATCTGGGCGAAGGCTACAATCCAAGATCATTTTACGAGGAAAACAAAGAGCTTAAAAGAGTGCTCGATCAACTCTTAAACGGTATATATACAAAAGAAAGTCCGATGCTTTTTGCTGATGTTTTTTATTCGCTTGTAACAGGCGATCCGTATATGGTGCTTGCGGATTTTGAGTCATACAGGCAGACTCAGAATAGAGTTGATATGGAATATGCGAATAAAGGTCTATGGTGGGGCAAAGCGATACACAATGTTGCAAGTGCCGGTCACTTTTCAAGCGATAGAACAGTATCAGAGTACAATGATCTGGTCTGGAAGCTGAAATCTAAAGATAAGATTTGACAGGGAGCCTTAGTATGAGCGATTTATGGGGGATTCATGATTCCCACGATGTGTTTTACAGAGATCCTTTTGGCGCTGTAGAAGCAGGAACAGAGATTACGATAAGAATAAAGATTTACGCACCTTTCACCATTACATCGGCGATTTTAAGACTGTGGCAGGATGGATTAGGCGAAAGAAAAATTGAGATGGAGAAGGAAGGGCAAGAAGACGCAGCGCAGATTTTTACGGGTAGAGTGGCGGCTCCTTCAAGTCCCGGACTTATGTGGTACTACTTTATAATTCGTGGTGCCGGAAGAACACATTATTATGGAAGTAATCCCGACGGCTTGGGGGGACTTGGGCAATTTTCACAATATCCACCTTATTCTTATCAGATTACTGTATACCGCAAGAATTTCAAAACACCGGAATGGTTTAAGGACAGCATTATGTACCAGATTTTTGTGGACAGGTTTTTTGACGGCGGCAGCGGCAAGGAACTTCTTAGTACAAAGCGGGATTGCATTATACATGAATCATGGGAAGAACAACCTCTCTACAAACCGGATCCCATTTCTAAAGAAGTCTTATGTAATGATTTCTTTGGAGGTAATTTGCAGGGAATAACTAAAAAACTGCCATATCTTAAAGATCTGGGAGTCGACGTTTTATATCTTAACCCGGTTTTTGAAGCGTATTCAAACCACAAGTACGATGTTGGGGATTATAAGAAAATCGATCCCATTTATGGGGATTTGGATGAAATTCGTAACTTATGCGAAATCGCGAAAGCTATGGGAATAAGGATTTTATTTGACGGCGTATTCAGCCATACGGGAAGTGACAGCGTTTATTTTAACAAAAAAGGGAGATATCCTACGGTTGGGGCATATCAGTCCAAAGATTCCCCATATTATCGTTGGTATCGCTTTATGAAGCATCCAGACGAGTACGAGAGCTGGTGGGGTATAAATACACTGCCAAATGTCAATGAAATGGATGCGTCATATATGGATTTTGTAATCGATGATGAGGATTCCGTTTCGAAATATTGGATTAGACAAGGAGTCAAAGGGTGGAGACTTGATGTGGTGGACGAGCTCCCGGATGAGTTTTTGAAAAAATTCAGAACTGCGGTTAAATCTGTCGATGATCAATCCGTTATAATAGGTGAGGTGTGGGAAGACGCTTCAAGAAAGGCAAGCTATGGTAAAAGGCGCGAGTATCTTTTAGGTGAAGAACTCGATTCGGTTATGAATTATCCTCTGCGAGAAATGCTTTTTAAGTTTCTATTAGGCGAATGGGACGCTTGGCAGATAAATCGGGGGATTCTGAGTCTTTATGAGAATTATCCTTCTTGCGTATTTTATTCGCTTATGAACATGATAGGTACACATGATGTTGCCAGAGCTAAAACCATACTTTCAGGCGCTCCGCCTGATCATATACTGACTAAAGACGAACAGGCGAGTTATAGGATGAGCTCTGAAATGGAGGTTTTAGCCAATAAGCGCTTGATGATTGCGTGTCTTTTCCAGATGACTTTTCCCGGCGTACCTTGTATATACTACGGTGATGAGGCGGGACTTTCAGGATATAGGGATCCTTTCAACAGAGCTACTTTTCCATGGGGACGAGAGGATGATAACCTTTTAGAGTGGTTTAGAAAAGTGATTGCTATAAGAAAAAGGATAGACGCTTTACGCACCGGCGAATTTGTGCCCATATACGTCGATGTTGATGTTTATGGATTTATACGCAAGATTAAGGATGGCGAGGATATTTTTGGCAACAAAAGAAACAATGGTTTTGTGGTTGTGCTTATAAACAGAAGCCAATACGACGTTCATACCGTTAGCCTTGATCTGGATCGCTGGGGAGTCAACCTGCTTCAATGTGTTTTTGATAAAAGCATTAAGTTTGTTCCGTATAACGGACGCGTTGAAGTAGAAATCCTGCCTTTAAGCGCAAGAGTGCTTGAAAATATTGGAAACGATCGACTGACGACTGACGATTGACAACTATCTACTGATATGGAGGATGTATATGGATTACATGGAGAAATATAGAATGTGGGTTGAAAGCCCGATACTAGATGAGGAAACACGCAGGGAGCTTCTAGATATCTTTGAGAACAATACTGAGCTTGAAGACAGATTCTATAAAGATCTTGAATTTGGCACAGGAGGATTAAGAGGGATCATAGGGGCAGGTTCAAACAGGATGAACAAATATACTGTGGGCAAATCTACGCAGGGTCTTGCCAACTACATAAAGAAACAAGGAGCGCAAGCTGCGGAAAAAGGTGTGGCAATCGCCTTTGATTCAAGATTTAAGTCGAAAGAATTTGCCGTTCAGGCTGCGCTGGTTTTAAACGCAAACGGCATAAAGGCATACATATATGAAGAACTACAGCCGACTCCCCTTCTATCTTTCAGTATACGAAAGCTTGGTGCAATAGCAGGACTTGTCATAACTGCAAGCCATAACCCTCCGGAGTATAACGGATACAAGGTATATTGGGAAGATGGAGGTCAGGTGGTGGGTCACCGGGCTGATGAAATAATAGAAGAGGTATATGCGGTCACAAGCTTTGAGCAGATAAAGACCATGTCTTTGGATGAGGCGAGTGAAATAAGACTTTTGACAATAATAGGCAATTCAGTTATAGACGATTATGTCAAACAGGCAAAAGAGATTTGCGTAAATCCTGTACTTGTAAAAGAGTGGGGCAAAAATATTAAGATTGTGTTTACGCCGCTTCACGGGGCAGGTAACAAGCTTGTACGGCGTGTTCTGAACGAGCTTGGTTTTGAGAGGGTTTTGGTTGTACCTGAACAGGAATTACCTGATCATAAGTTTCCGACCGTAAAATATCCTAACCCCGAAGATCCGGATGCCTTTGCGCTTGCTATTAAATTGGCAAAAAATGAAGACGCAGACATAATAATAGCCACTGATCCGGACTGCGACAGGGTCGGCGTAGCGGTAAAGAATAAAGATGGCGAGTATATTTTACTAAGTGGCAATCAAACAGGTGCGCTTCTTGTGAATTTCGTGATTGGGGGACTTAGGGAGAAAAATGAATTACCGCCGAAAGGGAAGCTTATCACCACAATAGTAACGAGCGAATTAGGTAAAAAAATCGCCGAACATTATGGGATTGAGACAATTCTTACTTACACGGGCTTCAAGTACATAGCACGTGAAATACTTAAAATGGAGAATAGCGGTAAAAGTAGTTTTATTTTCGGTTATGAGGAAAGCTACGGCTATATGCCCGGGGACTTCGTTCGCGACAAAGATGCCGTGACGGCTTCAATGCTCATATGCGAAATGGCGGCTTGGTACAAATCAAGGGGAATGACGCTTTATGACGGTTTATTAGAGCTATGGACTAAATTTGGTTATCATGCGGATTCCTTGAAGACGATTACCATGCGCGGATTGGAAGGAACGGCAAAAATAGGGCGCATTATGGAAGGGTTTCGTAAAAGTATGCTTTCGGAACTGGCCGGTGCTAAAGTGGAGTTGATAGAAGACCATAAGGCACAGGCTTTGCTAATCTTGAGTGAAAACACGATTAAAAAACTACATATGGAAGAGATTTCCGATGTATTACGCTTTACTTTGTCAAACGGGTGGTGGTTTGCGATAAGGCCGTCGGGGACCGAGCCGAAAGCTAAAATATATTTTTCAGTGACAGGTGAAAGCTTGGAAGATTCGCATGATAAAATGGAACTGTTTGTGATTTCGGTTATGGAGCTTATTAAATCGTTTGAGGAGTGATGGGGTATGAGAGGGGTAGACACGATACTTTTTGATCTTGACGGAACGCTTCTTCCGATGGATATGAAAGAATTTTTAAAGATGTATCTGTATGAAGTCGGACGAGAATTTGAGGATTTGGCGGATACAAAGACTTTTATCGCTTATCTTATGGAAGCAACTCAGTTTATGCTAAACAACGACGGTAAAAAGACTAATTCGGAAGTGTTTGCCGAGAAATTCGCAATCAGAATGGATGGGCGAATTGATGGTTATCTTGAACGTTTCGAGAAATTCTATGATAAAGGATATATGAATCTTAAGAATTTTGTATATCCGAATCCGCTTGTTAAAAACGCGATCGAAACCTTGAAAAACAAAGGGTACAAGCTTGTCATTGCCACTAATCCCATATTTCCTTTAAAAGCGGTAATTCACAGAATAATCTGGGCAGATCTTAATCCTGCGGATTTTCAATACATAACCTCCTATGAGAAAAGCAGATATTGTAAACCGAATATTAATTTCTTTCTTGAAGTGCTTGACTCGATCGGGAAAGAGGCGTATCATTGCCTGATGGTCGGAAACGATGTTCAGGAGGATATGGCAGCTAACAAGGCAGGGTTGCATACATACCTTATAACAGACCATATGATTAACCGGAATGAAGAAACAGTTGATTGTACTTACACCGGTGATTATAAAGATTTTTCAGAGTTTGTGGAAAAACTGCCTTGTAATGACTAAAGGGGATGCGTTCAAGTTGGAAATTCTAAAGCAGAAGCTTAAATTGCAACCTGCGCAAGTGTTAGTGGCGGGGTTTGCTTCCCTTATACTTGCAGGTGCGTTGCTCTTAAACTTACCCATTGCGACAGTCGAAAGGGAAAGCATGGGTTTTTTAAACGCGCTTTTTACCGCTACATCCGCTGTCTGTGTTACAGGGCTTGTGGTGGTTGACACCGGAACATTTTTTTCAACATTCGGACAAGTTGTAATCCTGCTGCTGGTACAGTTCGGAGGTCTTGGCATAATGACTATGGCAACATTGATCTTTTTGCTTATGGGCAAAAAGATCATGTTAAGAGAGCGAGTCGTCATGCAGGAGGCATTAAATGAATTTAATCTGCAAGGAGTTGTCAGGCTAACAAAGAGTATAATATTGACTACGCTAATAATACAGTCAATCGGTGCGGTCATATTGTCAACCAGATTTATTCCTATTTATGGAATAGGTCAAGGGATTTATTTTAGCATTTTCCATTCTATCGCAGCTTTTTGCAACGCTGGGTTTGACCTTATCGGAGGCTTCAGAAGCTTAACTCCATTTGCTAATGATCCTGTGATTGTGCTTACAATAGGTGCGCTGATAGTTTTGGGAGGGTTGGGTTTTTCGGTACTTTTGGAAGTTTATCACCGCCGAAGATTTCGTACTATGTCTTTGCATACAAAAGTAGCGTTGTTCGTGACGGCTATTTTGATTGTATTCGGAGCGGTTTTCTTTTATGTTGTCGAATCGGGTAATCCGTATACGATAGGTAATCCGGCGCTTACCATACCGGGCAGGGTATTGTCGGCTTTATTCCAATCAATTGTTCCGAGAACTGCGGGATTCAACACCATAGATCAAAACTCGATGACCGATGCTTCCAAATTTATGACGATAATACTTATGTTCATAGGGGCTTCTCCGGGCTCTACAGGAGGAGGAATTAAGACAACTACGATTGGCGTTGTTGTTTTGATGATTTTAAGTGTCATAAAGAACAAAGAGGACATTGTGATCTTTGAAAAACGGCTGGGCAACGGGATATCCTACAGGGCGCTGACAATAATGCTTATTAGTTTAGTACTGGTTTCCGCAATTACAATGGCGCTTATTATGTCGGAAGTTCAAAGAGCTCAAGCCGGCGGGGATATTGGGGAGCAATTTTCGTTTATAAATATGCTGTTTGAAGCTGTTTCGGCTTTTGGAACCGTCGGGCTATCGACGGGTGTAACACCTTATCTTTCGCACGCTAGCAGAATCGCACTTATATTAACTATGTTCGCAGGCAGGGTTGGCCCTCTTACCTTGGCATTAGCTCTGGCGCAGAATTCTAACAGAAGCAGGGCTAATATAAGATATCCTGAAGACAAATTAATGGTAGGCTAAAACCTGCCACAGGGACAGACCAACCACAGGGACGTTTTGTTTGGCAGATAACAAATCTGCCAAACAAAACGTCCCTGTGGTTGGTTTACCATAATTTACAGCTATAAATAAACGAACAATGCAGGGTATAATATATGTAAACCGTGTTGTATCTCCCTCTGTTGAATAATGCATAAGGAACGGGGGAGAGGATTAATTGAAGAGTTCTGTTTTAAAAAAACTCGTTATACTCGGCATTGCAGCATTTCTGATTTTATTCGGGATAACCGAAGCCGAAGCATCGGATAACAGATTGACAAGAACTTTAAGAAGGGGGATGAGAGGGCAGGATGTGGCAGTTGTGCAAAGTCTGCTTAAGGATGAGGGTATATACAAACATCCTGAAATAACATCCTTTTTTGGCGACGTAACACACAGGGCGGTAAGGGAATTTCAAAGAAGGAATCGTTTAGCGGTTGATGGCATAATAGGTACGAGAACGCGCAGCGTTATGAATGCGCTGCTTGACAAAAAAGCTGCCGCATCGAGGGCTTTACGACCAAATGTGCACGTAGTGCAGGCAAATGATACGATGTGGACAATCAGCCGCCGATACGGTGTGTCGCTCAGAAGCCTATTGGATGCCAATGAAATGAATGAAAGAGCTGAGATACGTCCCGGACAGAGAATTATAATTCCTACAGGGACAATTACATCGCGGCAACCGACTCAACCGCGCCCGACAGTAACTTTCATTTCACATATAGTAGCTTCAGGAGAAACCGTGTGGTCTTTATCCTACGTCCATGGGATACCGGCGACCGAGATTGCTTCAGCTAATAATCTTGGTTCACAGGCGGTATTAAATGTAGGACAAACTTTGAGAATTCCAAGGCACAATATTCCGGTTAAGCCTACACCGGGTGAGAGATACGGAGAACTTCTCGACTGGCGTACCGAGGCGCAATATGTGTTTCATCTGAACGCAGTTGCGACCGTAACGGATTTTCTGACGGGAATAAGCTTCAACATAAGGCGTACATATGGCTCGGGCCATGCCGATGTTGAGCCTTTGACCGCCCAAGATACACAAATTATGCAAAGCATATGGCAAAAACACGAAAGGCGGCCTGATGGCACCGTGGACTTCTGGGCTCAGCGCGCCGTCATAGTACAGGTTGGTAATCGAAGATTGGCGGCTTCGGCCAACGGAATGATCCATGCAGGCTCAGATTCGGATCCGGCAGGAGAATTCGTAGGATGGAGAAGCGCAGACTATGGACCTGGCTATAATTTAGACATGATCAAAGGAAATGGTGCTCATGGACATTTTTGCATACATTTTCTTAGCAGCATCAGGCATGTGGACGGACGAATAGATGCAAAACATCAGGCAATGGTAAGGATAGCAGCCGGCAGATAGAATTAGGGGATACGGCACGGATAACAGGAATGGTTCGTTTTGATATGTAATGTCTTAAACAAGGAAACCATTCTTTTCTTTTTTTGGCTTGATTTTTTACTTTGAAATAATTATAATATCATCATCAATTGAAATATCAGAATATTGAGGATGTGCATTATGAACGAACTTAAAACACTTTTGCGATTTGCAAAACCTTACCGGTGGTTTTTAGTGTTGGCAACTTTGAGTATGATTTTGGTGACTGCTATGAATATGGTTGGTCCTTGGATGGTCAGAACGCTTATAAGGACAATCACTGATGGTGTAGGGAGTTTGGATTCCCGTTTCTTAGTTGATGTTCAGTGGCTCACATTGTTGGCAGTAACTGTATTCTTTTTGCGTTCGTTGTTTCAGTTTGGAACTGACTATATTTCTCATTATGCCGCGTGGAATATTTTGAAAGAAATCAGGCAATTCCTCTATGATCATATGCAAAAGCTGTCATTACGCTTTTATCAGGATAAACAAACGGGAGATCTTATGTCCAGAGTAATTGATGACACCCGAAATTTTGAACAGTTACTGGCTCATGCCATCCCGACGGTAATAGTAAACGCACTAATGATCATTGGTGTTTCGGCTATACTGTTTGTACTTAACGCTGAATTAGCTTTATACACGCTTATTCCGATTCCGCTATTAATCTATATGGTCATTAAGTTCGGTAAAGTATCACGTCCGCTATTTCGTCAGGCACAGGACAAGATTGGCGAATTGAACGCTATTCTTCAGGATAATTTTTCCGGTATGAAAGAGATTAAGGCTTTTACAAAAGAGAAGTACGAGAGTAGCAGGATGGGAAAGCGCATAACAGCACAGACGAGAGCCATTCTTGACGCTTTGCGTTTAAGCAATGCTTTTTCCCCAAGCATTGAATTCGTATCAAGTTTAGGTACAGTAATTGTGATTTTTATCGGCGGAAGGCTTGCATTGCTTAATCAATTGCCTCTTGAGGATTTGGTGGCATTCCTTCTTTATCTGGCATCTTTTTACCAACCGATAACTGCGTTAGGCAGAATAAATGAAGGATTGCAGCAGGCTTTGGCAAGTGCGGAGCGCGTACTTGACATCATAAATGAGGAATCTGAAATTAAAGACTCACATGATGCTGTTGAAATTGACAATGTTAAAGGCAGAATAGAGTTTCGCAATATAAATTTTCATTACATTGAAGGGATTCCCGTTTTAAAGAACATATCGTTTACGGTAAATTCCGGTGAAACGATTGCATTAGTAGGTCCTACCGGTGTTGGTAAAACCACAATTGCAAATCTCATACCCAGATTCTATGACCCGCAGGAAGGCGAGATTTTGGTAGATGGCGTCAATATCAAGAAAATGTTACAAACAAGCCTGAGAAAGCATATAAGCATTGTATCTCAGGATATATTTCTTTTTAATGGGACTGTGCGGGAAAATATTCTTTACGGCAGACAGGATGCTACCGATGAGGAGATAATCAGCGCTTCAAAAATGGCAAATGCCCATGAGTTTATAACGGAGCTTTCAGATGGGTATGAAACACGAGTAGGTGAGCGGGGAGTCAAACTGTCGGGTGGTCAAAAACAGCGAATTTCAATTGCCCGGGCAATACTTCGGGATACTCCCATACTTGTGCTTGATGAGGCGACTTCTGCGGTTGATACTCATACAGAAACGCTGATTCAGGAAGCTTTAGCTGTACTTAAGAAAAACAGAACAACCGTAGTCATTGCACATCGCTTATCAACAATTCAGGAAGCAGACAAAATAGTTGTCATGCATGAAGGCGAAATACTCGAGCAGGGGAGACATGCGGAACTGCTGCGTAAAGAAGGCCTGTACAGCAGGTTATGCAAAGCACAAAGCGGATTTGAGGAAGTAGCGGTATAGTGAATTATCTTGAAATTTTTGATCAAATAAAAAAAGGAGAAATATCGGGTGTTTATCTTTTTTACGGGGATGAAGAATACGTAAAAGAGCAAGCCGTTGCCCAAATTATCAAGTCTTTCTTTCCGAATGGATTGCAGGAGTTTAATTTACATATTATTGACGCGGAGACTAAAGATGTAAAGGATATAATAAATGCCTGTGATACATTGCCTTTTATGGTTTCAAAAAAATTAGTAGTGGTAAAAGATTTTCCGATAACGGCTGCAAAAAAACAGAGCATGCAGGTAGATAAACTAATTGATTATCTGACGCATATTCCATCAACCACCTGTCTTATATTCTTAAATCGTGGGCAGATAGATATGCGCGTTTCGATGTATTCGGCAATCAAGAAGCATGGTAGAATAGTGGAGTTCTCTCATCTTAAGCCTGAGGATACACAAAAATGGGTGTTGGGCGCTTTTCGAAAGCATTCAAAAAGAATTGATAATGTTTCTATCCAATACATGGTTCATTTGGTCGGCAACAAAATCGGGGATTTGAATAACGAAGTTTTAAAACTGGTCTCATATGCGCAGAATGAGGATGATATCAGATCAGATGATATAGACGCTGTTGTCGTTCCGAATCATGAATACTCCGCATTTCAGTTATTGGATTTAATTGGGCGAAAAGATGTCGGAGGTGCGATTGCCCTTTTAAGCAAATTGCTGGCTCAAGGTGAAAATCCGATTTCACTGCTTGCTATGACAGCAAAACAGCTTCGCACGATCCTTCTTTGTTGTTGTCTGAGAGAAGAAGGATTATCTGATGCGCAGATGTCTAAAAAGATAGCGGGACATCCTTTTGCTGTCAAAAAGAGCATTGAGCAGAGTCGCTATTTTACAACCGAAAAGATGAAAGAGGGAATTAAAATCTGCCTTGAAACGGATTATGGAATAAAAAGCGGGAAGATTAAGGAAAAAGCTGCGCTTGAACTGCTTTTTGTAAGGCTTATAGCGAAATGAGTTTGGTGTTTAAACCGCTTTCAAAAATCGATATTGCGCCTTGCACAAGTCCTGATATATTCCGGGAGTTCTCAAAAGCTCATCATGATTGCCGGTTTGAGTTATTTTACCACCATCTATGACCATAATCCTATCCGCTTTGCGTATTGTTGACAGTCTATGTGCTATTACAAACGATGTTCTGTCTCTAAGCAAGGTCTCAAGCGCTTTTTGTATCAACGCCTCGGTATGTGTATCGATGCTTGAAGTCGCTTCGTCAAGTATAAGTACCCGGGGATTTTTAAGAATCGTTCTCGCAAATGATATGAGCTGCTTCTGACCCGTCGAAAGCCTCGATCCGCGTTCGTTCACCTCGGTGAAGTAGCCTTTTTCCATATTTGTAATAAATTCGTGCGCATTAACGGCTTTGGCGGCCTCAATGACTTCTTCATCCGATGCATCCGCTCTGCCGTATCTTATATTGTCCATAACAGTGCCGGAAAATATGAATGCATCCTGCATCATTATACCCATTTGGCCGCGAAGAGAATTCAGTGTGACATCCTTAACATTAATACTGTCAATCGCAACATTACCCAGCGACGTTTCATAAAAGCGGCTTATAAGATTAACAATGGTTGTTTTTCCTGCGCCGGTTGGACCCACTAAAGCTATTACTTCACCGGGCTTTATTGTGAATGAAACATTCTGCAATACCGGAGTTATTCCGTCATAGCTAAAAGATACATTTTGAAAATCAACAGATCCTTTTATGGGAGGCATTAGGGATGCTTTAGGTGAATCCTTTATATCGGGAGAGGTATCCAAGATCTCGAAAATCCTTTCGGTTGAAGCCATTGCGACTAAGATGGCATTATAGAAATTTGATATATTATTCAACGGTTCCCAAAAACGACCAAGATACCATAGAATAGCCATAAGTGTTCCTAATGTCAGCGTTTCTGCCTGAATGAACCTTATCCCATAGAAATAGACGAGCACAACCCCTATTGATGAGGCTAGATCAAGTCCGGGCCAGAAAATGTTGTTTATTTTTATCGCTTTCATCCAAGAATTTTTTACATCGCTATTTATATCATTGAAAGCTCGCTGGTTTTCACTTTCGCGCACAAATGCCTGAGTGACTCTTACTCCTGCGAAGCTTTCATGAAGATATGCGTTCATGTTGGATATCTTTCTGCGCACCGTCTGCCAGCGTAAACGGATATATCTCTTTGTGAGGAATATCACTCCGATGATGAGGGGCACTGCCGCCATTGCCGCAAAAGTAAGACGCACGTGCAGACTAAACATGAGAAAAGAAATCAAAAACAATGTCAAAACATCGATTAGTACGTTTACTATCCCATTTGTAAAGAGGTCATTTAATGAGTTAACGTCGTTTATAACTCTCACCATTATTTTCCCGGCGGGTTTATTGTCAAAAAATGAAAATGAAAGCCCTTGTATATGATCAAAAAGATCCTGTCGAAGTTTTGCTATGGCTTTTCTGCCTGCAACATCCATAATACGTACTCTGTATCTTAAGCAGACGGCTCCTAATGTACTTGCGCTAAGATAGAGAAGGAGCACCCACCAGGAACCTGCGATATTGTCTTTAGCTATGTAATCGTCTATAAACAATTTAATTAGATAAGGTCCGGATAGGCTTGCCGCAGAGGCTGTTATCATCAGCAAAAGCGCGATTAGCATATCTTTTCTATATGGCTTTAAATAAGTTAGTAGTCTTAGAAAATGATTGGAATTAAATGGTTTTTCTATTGCTTCATCGTCTGTCAGGCGGTTTCTAGGCATGTCGCATTATCTGCCTTTCTAAGTCATAATAATTAAAATCTTTATATTGATCCTCATACATCCTGAAATAAATCCCGCGGTGCCCGATTAAAGTTTTGTGAGTTCCCCGTTCGCATATTTTACCTTTATCAATGACAATTATCTCGTCAGCGTCTTTGACGGATGAAATTCTGTGAGCGATAATGATCGTTGTTCTGTTTTTCATTATGTTCTCCAAGGAATTTTGAATTTCAAATTCGGTCTCCATATCAACGCTTGATGTTGCATCATCAAGAATCAGTATGCGAGGATTCTTAAAAAGAGCTCGCGCTATCGCTATTCGTTGCTTTTCCCCTCCGGATAGTCCTATGCCGCGTTCGCCTACAATTGTTTCGTATCCATCGGGCATTTGTGTTATAAACTCATGAGCGTGAGCTATGGAGGAAGCGGTTATTACATCATCTATAGGAGCGTCAGGATCGGAGAACGATATGTTTTCCCTTACCGTCTCAGAAAACAAAAAAGTCTCCTGCGGCACATAACCTATCTGTTGTCTTAGCATTTTTAGTTTACAATCTTTCACGTCTATTCCGTCAATGGTTACTTTTCCTGAAGTACAGTCGTAGAATCTTCCTATGAGATTAACAATTGAAGTTTTCCCGCTTCCTGTGGCACCCATTATGGCAAGTTTTTTGCCCGGTGGCAAATCAATGGAGATATCGTTTAAAACCTCTTTATCGCCATATTTAAGACAGACATTTTCAAATCTTATGTGTCCGGTAAAATCGGCAGGGAATACCGCTTGTTCTTTTTCCTTTATTGATGGTCCCAAATCTAGGTAGAAAAAGAGTTTTTCAGTAGATGTGATTGCTTGCTCAAGCATATTGATAAGAAAACCAAGCATACGCATAGGACCTGTAATCATCCATATGTAACCGGTTGATGCGAAAAGCGTTCCGAGTGACATATGTCCGCCGACAACAAGAATACCTCCTGTTATGAGCAAAAAAGCAGGAGTTAAGCTACTTATAAAATCCATAATCGGGAAAAAGTGCGACCAGGTATAAGTGGCTTTAATGTTCTTTTCAAGCTGCTTCGTATTTTCCTTATCGAACAAGTCTTTTTCATGAGACTCTTTGGCAAATGATTTGACTACTCTTATTCCTGCTATGTTTTCCTGCGTACGCGTGTTTAAAACCGCATTTTGCTCACGGATATCAGAAAATATTGGACGTATGACCTTATCGAATCTATAAGCGACAAAACCTAAAACAGGGGAAATAAGTAAAACCGCCAAAGCAAGGCGTACATCAAGGTAAAAAAGCATAGCAATAGAACCTGTGAAAAACAATGCATTTTCGATAAGTGATATGGCTCCTCCGGCTAGAAAGTTTCGAACCCCTTCAATGTCACCTGTCATTCTCGACATTATTTCGCCTATCCTGTGTTCGTCATAAAACTTAAAAGGTAACCTGTGAAGCTGAGTATAGAGATCGTTTCGCAAATCAAATATAAATACTTGAGATATTGTTTCAAACAGATAATTGCGAATATAAACAAGAGCGCCTCTTATGGCTGAAAGAATAATTATGCCGGCGAGTATGTAAAAAAGCAGATCATACATCCTTTTACCGATAACATCATCAACTAATATCATTGTCAGGTATGGTCCTACCATTCTGGTTGACACAGCTGCAAGAAGGAGGAATATACACACAAGGAGTCTTAGTTTTTGCCCTTTTTCGAAAACAAGACGCAGTATTCTTATAAGGATATCCAAACTTGAAACCTCCTCGTTAAAGCAAGAGAACGCTTAAAAATTCCAATTAAAGTGCACTATAAACTTTCGAGAATTAATTGTCAAAACCGAAATGCTTTGCTGTAACGCCGAATAAGTCTTTAATTTAACAAACCACCTGATTATATGCATATTTTATATGTTTTCATAATTATTCGCCATGAGCGTTAAGTTTTCTATTCATTGTCCATATAAAGT
>Ga0209316_100339_pt1 | contig 15747 bp, 21 predicted proteins | sample 3C3metaG_FD_184150 | JGI IMG/M metagenome (GOLD analysis project Ga0209316, IMG submission 184150) | Freshwater bacterial and archeal communities from Indian Creek, Illinois, USA - 3C3 metaG (SPAdes) (version 3) | ecosystem: Environmental > Aquatic > Freshwater > Unclassified | place: USA: Indian... | reverse complement strand
GTGACACACGTTGCTCTTAAATATTTCAAAACTGAAGCGTTTTTGCATCTTATCTCCCCCTGTCCTAATTAATTGATATTATAATATTATATCTAATAAAAATTTAGTCAAGAGCAGACGAGCGACATAACAACACCAAATAAACATGCTTTTTCAGGCACGAAATACATATATCATCACGCCCTTTCCAATAAAGCATTGATTAATAACTCGCTACCAATAGCGTATTCCCATTCACGTACTCCTAAGAAACTAATAACAGGAATACCAATTTTAGCAGCATGAGCAATCTCACCCGCCATCCCACGAGTAATACGTTCACCAAATACCCACACCTCATCGGCAATTTCGGTTAAGGCCAGTCCGGCGGCTAATCCTTGCTTCCTTTGAAACGGACAATCATCTGCCAACAACCCATGTAGCATAACATGACTAGCGATAGGCGCATGTCCTTCCTGAACCACCCATTTACAATATTCCACAGCTTTTTCGTAATTTTCTTGCAACCCCCCATAAGGGGAGCATACATATATCAACATGTTTGTTCTCCTTCACGTATTCTTATAATACTTTATCAAGCAAAACGAAATATTCCTGATCTGTCAATCCTTCGATTTTTAGTATCATTTCTCTTAAAAATTCTTTTGTAAAAGCATCCTCTACGTTATTTAAATTATTCTTAAGCCTTTCAACACACATCTCAACAGGTAACGATAACAACTCCATTTCCTCAAGAATCACCATTTCTTCGCAAGTAAACATAATACATAATCTCCTTTCTTATCTGCTATAATCGTAAATTTTTTCAGGCTGTCTTTTGTTCAAGTAGTCCGTTACATGGCTAATAATAATATTTGCCTCTTTGTTTATATTACTAAGCGTCTTTTTAAGTTCGCTGACATCCTTGTTTTCACACCAGGAAGCAATATATTCAAAAGATGATATTCCAGGATCTATGCCAAAATATGAGCTTACAACATAAGCGCAACTTTCCGCTTCAATCTCTCGCATATTTTTGCTTGTCCTCTGTTCCGGATCGGGATTATATGTTCGCGCATGTGCAATTTCGTGAATTAAGGTAGCAATGGCTTCTTCTTGACTTAATCCCTGCGCAACGTGAATCTGCTTCTTAGTATGAACACATACGCCCTTCACGCTATTTACATCTAAGGTTTCTACGATATCTGCCGGATAGGGGCTACATTCACACAATGCATCCCACACTAGATTAAAGTTTTGCATTTCCCCGCCAAAATGACTAGCCAGCTCTGGCATAGGATCTCCATCTGTTTGACTAGCGTCAAACACGTGAGTCGGAAAAAATCCAATCAGATCTTTCCCTTTATCTACTGTTACCTCTTTCCCCTTACTGTCTTTAACGGGACAGTTGTTTTGGTCAAGTTTTGGTTCGTATTTTTTCTTAAAATTAGGCGCAAGTATAGAAATTCCCTTCTCTCCCTTTTTAACAAATCGTCCCATCTCGTTCCATTTTCTAAAACCAGCGACCATTGATGCTTCTGGTTTTTGCGCCAGTATAAGAATAATGTTATTGTAAGAATAATTGTGGAATTTAGCCGAAAAACTCAGATATTTAACAAACCGTTCACTCGTAAAAACATCTTTAACTCCTTCCTCTAGTTTTTCTAATAAAGCCTGTGTTTTTTCGTTCATAATGGTCTCCTTTCTATCTTCCTCCGGGAATTGCTCTCCGTATCATCGGAGAAATATATGTTCTAAAAGTTCCTGATGCCATTTGTCCCACTCCTGTATGATGAGCATATTGTTTCAACATTGCGGGAGATTTAAAAGCAACATACAGCCACGCTATTGGAAGAATAAGACTGGATAAATGAAGATCTGCTTCCAGATGTGCTATCGCAACTAAAGACGAAAAGAAACCCGTCAAGAAAAACATCTGTACAGCTTGAGACATTGACAACACAATCATTTCCCTCCACCACACAGCCCAAATACCTTCATTTTGATCAGTCAAACCAACAGCCATTAATGGCGCCGCCACTGATATAAACGCCAACTCCACGGCGCGAATTACGGTTTGTATTAGTACGATGTAATAAAATATCACCGCAAACAGCACAACTAATACAATAGCAAAATTAACAACGCTTCTAACAAGCAAGGCCTCGATTATGTTTTCAAACGGATTTACATGTGCCGCAATCGGTGTTTGTGCAATCATTATTGATAGTTGCGCTCCCCAGGTAAACACTTCTCTCGCAATCCAAGGACCGCCTGCAATCATGGCCCCTGCGTATATTGTCCGGCGAATTGCTTTTATTGGGCTTACATCACCATCCCCAGAAGCGAACAGTATATATTGACGTGTAACCTCAACAGCTAATTTTATGCTCAATAATAATCCTGCAATGATTTGTACGCCATGTGTGAGATTGATAACAAAGGCGGAGTCTAAAATATTAACTGCCATTTTATGTTCATTTGCAATAACCGTACCTGCAAAAGCCACAATATCAATCAAAATTCTGCTTAAAAACGCCGAAATACCACCAAGAAGAATATCTATAAAAAATCCCAACCATAACACCACCTTTGTTATAATTTTTTAGCTATTTCATAAATGACATCCACCGCTACCTCTTTAACTAAAGCTCAAAATAGAAGCCGGAAATCAGATATTTATAGTCTGGTTTTCCAGCCTCTTAATGTGCTTGTGTCTTTAAGTTCTAAGCCGCTTGTCCTGTAAAAAATCCTAGTATAACAGTAACGATCCCCGCAGCACTCATGCCAATAGCAGCAGCAACAAGAATATTTTTTATGGCACGTGTGTGTTGTGCAGATTGCCCTTGGTCTCCTTCTTCCATTTGTTTCATCAAAGCATGATATCCGATAGCCGCACCGGCGGCAGCCGGTATTAAGATCAAAAGCCATGTCAAGATTGCTTGTAATAAACGCAATACGTCATTAATAAAATCAGGTGTGCCCATAAAATCAAACCTCTTTCTATAATAAAATTATCGATTAAATATAATTGGTATAGGTCCCACTATTTGATCACGGATAAATTTCTCCAGATCCCAATTTTCACCCGAAAAATGAAGATCCATGTCCCCAATGAGTTTATATTCCTCTGTGCAGTCCAAGAGCGGCTTTAGTGAAATCAATGTACCGACATAATTAACCCATACCGGCTTACTCTCGATAACACAAGGCATCTCAGGATCATCATCCGAACCGCGCATATCATAGAAATATAAAGGAACATCCGAAAATTGTGCTTGAATTGCCTTTTTATCAATTCGAGTATAGCTCACCAAAACACATTCCTCAAACACATCTGTTACATCAAATTTTATATCCATAAAGTTTGTATCCATAAGCTTCCTCCTTTCTGTTAGATATATTGTTGACCTTTAGGCGTTCCCCCTTTTTGTTGCATAGGCGACAAAGAAGGCAACTTCCATGTGTCTATTAAATTATTTTTGTCTACATCACCCCTTTCAGTAATATCGGCCATCTCGAATTTTTCATCGATCGGCCACTCAGTAAAGTCAATTAAAGGCAACCGAGCAGGATTTTGACCTGTTTGGAGAAGCAAGGAATTTCCTTTTTCCCAACGCATAACTTCATCCGGCATAAGTAAGGCTCTGCCGGTAACGCCTTCACTAATACTTCCCCCGCCGCCGTTATTAGATGCCGCGGTTTGTGTTGACCAGCTCTCGGTTTTTACTGTATGTTGTCCCGTTTTTGTAGACAACACTTTAGCTGTTTCAACGTCAGCAGTAGATAAATAAATCCATGTTGCACAGTTTCCCGCAATCGTTTCTTCTTGTTTGTCATACATAGCCTTTATTTGTGCTAAGCTTTGAATGGCCAACATGAACCTGATATTTCGTCCACCCGCCACAGTAAGCTTTTTATCAAAGTCAGGTATTGCCGGAATATTGCCAAACTCATCTAATAGAAAATTAACACGTCTGTTTAATACCCCCTTGTTCTTTAGGGCGATATCGGCTAAGTCTTGATAGCATTGAGCAATGTACATCGAAGCAAGGACATTGCGTGTAGCTCGTTCATCAGGAATTACCAGAAACACAGCCGCCTTGTTTTTCCCAACCAGTCCTGTATCTGTTTCATGTTTGGAATTTAACCACGCGACCGCAGGTTCAGCCCACAAACGCATTTGTGCAGCAGTACCGGTAAATATAGAACCTCGAAGTCTATCTGACGATAGCCCCGCAACTCCGTACGCTGAAAATGCAGGATGCCCTTCTGGATATCCACGCAAGAATGTGTCTAAATCAGCTCCCTCGCCTGATCCATATATCGAAAGTAATTTATAAGCGGATGCCATGTGTGCCTTTTCCTCTGCGGGAGATATATCAACCGTAAAAGGTTTCCCCGTTTTAGGGTGTTTAAAGTGCGGTAAAGAAGGAGATGCGGTAGCCAACAGAAGCGCCGCTGTTAGTGATTCCTGAGCTTGCGGCCAGATCGGATCTCCATGGTGTGGTCGTTGATGTGTAATTAGATGCGCTAAATCCCAGGCAATTTGACTGGCAGCGTCCGTGTCGTTATTCTTAAACGCTTGCTTTATAGGCTCTAATGGATTCCATCTCAAGCCACAATAAGGATTACGAAGGTCTATCCGCACAACCTCATACCCCATGCCCGTAAGATAATCAGAACATCTGGCATATAGTTCTCCTTTCGGATCGGTTATAACCATGTTTTCATCTTTTCTTGCCATGTTCCAAATTGTTGGAATGAAAATCCTTCTGGATTTGCCGCTCCGAGTAGCTCCAATTACTAAGCAATGAGTATCGGATGTATCGATGTAAGCATCAAAGTTATACCCCTTTTTAACTCCACAAATAAAGCCCCCCTTAGGAGAGTCTAATCCTCCTAATGTTTTTTTTAATTCCTTATGTGTTCTCCATCTTGCTGTGCCGTGTTCCCCGCGTCCGGCGCTCGCTATCTCGTAAGGCGATTTCTCCTTATAGCCCAATTTACCCTTTTTAAAAAATATACCAATAAATATTAAAAACGTGATAGTTGCCATGGGAAGTTGCACCCAAAGCCACGGCTCATAGATATATTGTTTAAATAATAAACTGATCCCCCAGAATGGATTTTGTACAATGGTTTTCTCTACCGTGTCTACTGCTATTGTTATTCCAGATTGCGCAATAAGATAAACAAAATATAAACCAACCGGCACAGCAAAAAAGTTTATAATCATCAAAATGATAATAGTAATAATACGTGCCTTTATACTAATCTCCCCCTCTTAATTATTGCCACCCAAACAGTTCATCGTCTGTACATTGATATTCTTCTTCCGCTTCATCTTCTGCTATTGAGCTTTCCTTGTTGTCTCTATCCGGCACGTTATCTCCGATAGCCTTAACTACACTGTCGGCAAAATAAACATCTTGAACAATAACTTCGTATGCTTTATGTTTTTTGCCGTCTTGATCAGTCCACGGCCGAACGGTAAGATAGCCGCTAACTGCAACCCTTTGTCCTTTTTTAAAGTGATTTACAACAAATAAACCCGTATTTTCCCATGCTACCATGTCGATAAAATCAACAACCTCATTGTTGTGCGGCCTTCTAACCGCCAGAGTAAATTTACAAAGCTGTTTCCCTGTCTTAGTAGCGGAAATTGTAGGGCTTGCCACGAAGCGTCCCATAATCGATATTTGATTCATGCTAATCCCCTTTCAAGTTTGATTTTTCCATAATTCCCATACAAATTCTGCTAACCGCAGCAGACCAACACCTGTTAGCATCCACGAAACTACAACCATAACAGATTTAGCATGTTTTAATATCCTGCTAATTAGTGTTAAACGAATACCAGGAGCACCAGTAAAATTAGAAATTTTCTCCATACGCAAAACAAACGCATTTTGTTTTACAGACAGCTCTTGTAATATATTGCTGAAATTCTCAAATCGTGTAGTAATTGTGCTTAATAAGTTCTTTACTTCTTCAATGATTATAGGCATCGCATCCGCTTTTTCGCTATTCGTAATTAGTATCCTTAAATCATCTTCAATGTCTAAAAAAAGCTTAAAGACTTCTTTATCATCGGATAATGTGTTAGTTTGTTTTGTGATTAATCCGAGATCCCTTTTTATGTTCTCTATTTCATTAATGTTCGGCTTAATCGATTCAATATCCGTTTTTATAACAGACATCTCTTTAGCGAGCGCATCTAAACTACCCACAATCTGAGTAGCCAGGGCGGTTTTGCTTGTATCCACAGCCGCTTGTTTTTTATCCGGTACATCCGTAATTGATTTTTCTTTGTCCATTCAACCTTCCCCTCCTATCTTTCCATGGTAAGTTTTTCTTTATTCTTCCATTTCTCGTATTTATTTCCTAGTGTTTTCGCTAGTTTTGCTTTATTGTCGTCAACGTCTACCCCGCCCTCATGTTGTTTAATATAAGACATAGCAGAAGCCATTGCCCATGCCGCATGAGATACGCTCATTTCTTCGAGTATATTTGCACGTGCAAATTCGCCTTGTGTTTCAGTAACCGCTCCACGCAAAACAACCTGCGCTACTCTATCTCGTAAATCATCTAATGCCCGTTGTTCAGCGTTTCTTATAGCATCTTCGTTAAGCGTATGGTGTTTTGTAAGTTCTCGAACACGTTCTAGATATTGCTCGCGTATTTCGCAGAATCCATCTTGATCCATAAGCCAATTTGAAATACTTCTTGCCGCCTCTCTTGTTTCTTGAGGCATTAAAGCTAAAGATAAACGCCCTCTGCCAGGCATTTGGCTTCTTAATTCAGCAAGCATCGCATTGAGATCTTGAGCGTTTTCCCTCGATAAAACAGGTCTTACATTTTCGGTATTTGCTGTAACTTGTCTTGGACGTAGCCCCATTGCAAGAATAGCAGACTCTCGCATTAAGTCTCTGTGTAAAGTGCGTTCCAACATCATTTGCCGCCGTTCAGCGCCGTAAAACTCGCTCATAAAAGCACGGCGCACATTTTTACGCTCTCTATCGTCTAATGCTCCGCGTAAAATCGTTGGTTCGTTTTCCCATACCATCAAATGAACATGAGGATGCCCTTTGGCATCATGAAAAGCGGCAACCCATTTCAGATTAATAAGGTTTATTCCCATAGCGTTTGACATGTTCGGGATGCTTTGTCTTATAACCCTTTCCCAATCTTCTTTAGTGTTATGTCCCATCCTTTTTGCATCATCCTCACGTAAGCTCAATATAAAACGCCAAACCACTCCATTGTGTGTTTTTAACTGCCGCTGAATATCCTTTAACGCTTCAACGCTATCCGGACCAAACAAACCCCTGCTTCCCTTGCGCTCACCTATATATTGAGCGTGAATCTGCGATTCTTTGTCTTGTACTGCTTTGTCGCAAATATACTTCGCGTGAGCGGAGTTTTTACTTCCGTTTGCGCCTTCTGGCAGATAAAACCGCATTTTCATTACAAACGGGGCGCTATACGTATTAAAAGCTTTTAAACCACTCTTTGTTGTTTCTGCCATATAAAACCACCCCTCCAGGAAAACTACGCTTCAAATAAATCATCATCGGTAAATGTATATGTTTCAGATTCACTCTCATCTTTAAGAGAAGGCAAGGGAACATCATTAGAATCAAAAGGAGTTTTAATATAAGCAATAGCCATTTTTAGAGAATCGTCAAATATATCTTGTCCTTTATTATGTCCTATATCCTCAATTATTTGTGTACCCTGATACATGCTTACCGCCGATGCCTTCATTGTTTTAATTATGAGTTTAGCTAGCCTGTCATTTTCGGCACGAGTTATATCATGAATAACTCTACGAAGTATATTGCTAATTGTATTGATGTTATCAGATATAATTTCTTGACTAATATTATTTGATAGTATTCGTCTTATAAGATTAACTATCGATTCACCATTATTTGTAGCCATTATTTGTATTGCCTGGTAATCTTTTTGTTTTATACGTATCCTAACTTCGACATAATCATTAATATATTTTTTCATAATATCTCCTTTAAATGCCGCATATTAACGGCATTAAATAATTGTGGAATATGAACAAAAACAAGATAGTATGCCACATAATAGCGGCATACTATATCATAATCAGAGTGGCATATAAAATTAGCCCAGTTATCAGAAAAATAAGCTATTATGCCACTAAGTTGTTACATAATAAACATAAATAGCCACACTATTGCGGCACTTATTTTTCGCACAGTTGCTGGCTTTGCCAGCAATCTAGCCACTATATTGTGGCTTCTTCTCTTATCCTGCCTTTTAAAACCACGGCGTTTTTTCCCCTGTTAATGGAGTAGACACCGTGGTTTCTTCAATGTTTATCTGTCAAATGTTTTCCTTTGAGGCGGACCATCTTCGATAATAGCGTCTACATCATCAACATAAAATCTACCAGTAAAAGGATTATATATTGCGTGACATTTAACACCGTCATATTCTGCAAGATAATCATTATCGCCTAGTTTTTCGAGTATGGAAGCTTCTTGCAATTCGCCTCCCAATGAATGAATGTGTGCTATGGTGGTGAATGGTTTTTCGACATACATTGTGTTTTTTCTCCTTTCTTTCAACGATCTGTATCAAGGATAGGCATTGATAACTTAAAAGTACTTGATGCGGTAATAGCTTTTAAGTATAATATAGTTGGCGGAAGTGAAAGTTAATTGTGTATGAGGTATTGATGAATAGCGAAACACAATATAAACAGGAAGTAGAAAAAGCCAAGGCGGCATTGGCCGACCTGCGCGAGCGTGGAACGGACGCAATAGGGGGGAGTTGGGACGATTTGGAAAAGGAGTTTTTCACGCCGGAGGAAATAGCCGCCAGCGACTTGCGCGTAACCATGATTATTGATCTCGCTCGTTCAAGAAAAGAGCGTGGCATATCCCAAAAGAAGCTTAAGGAATTAAGCGGAGTCAAACAGCCGATCATAGCCCGCATGGAAAAGGGAAGTACCAGTCCTCAAATAGATACCGTCTTAAGAGTATTAGCTCCTTTGGGGAAAACCATTGCAGTAGTACCTTTAGTTAAACCAAGAAGAAAAAAATAGTTCGCGACACGTTCCCACCAATACGCAAATATACCGCCTTCACAGGCGGTATATCTATATTATTAGGACGACTTATCTGATTAAACTACAATTAAGCGACACAAAATGTCTGTGCTATAAAAAAATTATTTTTTTGTACTCCATATTATACCTTAAAAATCTGCCATTCCTCTTAAAGTAGATTATATTCATCCAATCTTAATTTCCACTGGGGTTTGCGTTATAGTTTTTATTTGTGTAATTATTGGTGTATATAAATCGACTTTGGTTTCCAGCGTGGATATGGAAATAATCAAGGAATAGCGGACTTTTTTATTATAACACTTTAAATGTGCTCGTTCCCGCCACCATCCGATAACAGGATAAACGGCTATGTAATTAGCTTCACACATATCAACGGAATTCTGTTCTTTAAAATCTGAATGAATAGATCCGACATCACGATTATCTGCACCTAAATACCAATATTTGCTGCCACTTGTGCCTTCACCCTTATCTTTTTTATCATCGCCGCGCATTTTTACATTTATGCGTTTTATAAAGTCAGCTCTTGTTTCGTCTTTGTTAATGACTTCAAAGCGTAGTCCGCATGAAGGATAGCGATATTTATCCTTCCATCCTACCTCTCCTGGACCAGGCTCTATAAAATATGAAAGAGTAACTCTCATTTCTGCCGGAATATCTCCAAGCTCTTGTAACACTTCTCGCGGCCAAGGTATTTTATGAACATGCATTTCATTCATAGAACTGCGGATAAAAGGTTGTAATTCAGCTTCGATTATCAAATTGACGCTGTTATTAAGGCACTCGATAGCTCTTTGCAGGTTCGGTATTCCATAGCCGCATGTTCGAAGCAAAGAGCGTCGCCCTGTTATCTTGTTGTCGGGAGTACAAAACTGAGCTTTCATCTTATCCGTCCAACGTGCAGAATGAATCAGCAAGGCACGAACCGTTTCGGACCATATACCAGGGTATTCAGCCATGATTTGTGCAGCCATCCATGCAGCTTGCGCCGATGCTGAGCTTGTCCCAAAGGTTGTACTGAATAATCTTGCCAGAGGTTTATAATGCGTTGTCAATAATGATAAATCCGTGCATTCAGTATAGTTTGTCCCATCTGTAGCAATATTACCTCCATCACACAATATTTCCGGCTTTATTGGCCACTTTTTATCAAATATCATAGAAGTTGAGCTGTACGGTGATAGCTCTCCGTAATCTGCGACCGCTTGATAATCTTTCATTGCAGGATCATCAATTTGAGTATTGTAGCTGTAGGCTCCTACCGTTATTGAATTCCATGCTTGTCCGGGATTTTCCACCAAATGATTAACATTTGCATCGGGATAGGATACCTTCGCCAATACATGAGGTTGTACATTTCCTGCACTGATAACAAACAAGCGTTTTTCGTTGTCGCCGGTTGCGCCTGATACAAGGCTGTCAATAGCTCCTGACCAGGATGTCGGACTGCCGTCATTTGTATTGTACTTGTTTGAAGTAATTGCCATACAGATAGTGCGTTCATACTGAGGGCGGATAATTTCTGCCTTATATACGGCATTTTGCGTTATAGCGCCATATAGATTGGGATCATTTTCACCAGTGGGAGGAAGAATTTTAACGGACTCCAAGTGATGGGAAATTCTATGCTGCTGTGTAGAGAGAAGACATGCTTTTAAGTCGTAGAACAATGCAACACCAGCTATTTCCGTACCATGTCCATTATGATCATGTTCTCCCCATGTACTTTCCACCGATTGAATACTCTCGTCATCTAAAGCTTCAGAAAGTAATGGATGTCCAGAGTTGATGCCTGTATCAAGAATACAAACAGATGTATCGGTAAAATTGTACTCAACTCTCGAAAGCAGATTATCCACCCATTCTTTTTGATCTTGCGCCGGCAATTCATAAAAAAAACTTGTCACTTCTGCCGCACGACGCATTTCCGCCACATACTCAAAACACTGTATCAATTCCCCGAGTTGATCTGCATTAGCTCGGATTAGCTTTACCATACGCTCCGGGAATCGAATAGCTTTATCATTACAGGAAATTTCCATATCTGCACATAATTCTCTAAACAAAGCTTCTATTCGATCATATTGATTATCATAGACTCGCAACCATATTTCACACCATACAGGAGTTGCTTTCGGAATATCATCCTTCTTACCAATCCAAAAAGAATCCAGAAACGCTAATATTACGTTTTCTATGCTGTTGACAAGGTTTTTGTGTTTGATTTTCTCACTTTTAGTGGCAGTGGATAAATAGTGTTCGAAACGATTTATAAAGTATTTTTCTTTTCCTTCAGGAACATATACGGTTGCTTTGATTTTACTATCTTCGGCATCTGTTCGGACATTCAGTAGTCGAATTCCGGTCCGGACATTTTCGAGGCTTTTTACTATCAAATCATAATTTTCTTGTCCAGAAAATTCCAGATAAACGCCTTCCTTGTATCTTATGGCAGCAACTTGATGGGACATCAAATTTTTATTCTGAGCATAAGCTTCTACAAATCTTTGCTTTAAATAATTAACGTGCTGAGCAGGATCTCTGGAAGGAATGGCAGGAGTTGAACCGCGACTGCTTTTAGATGTAAATGGAAGGGGTTCAACCGTTCCCGAGAGAAATATATTTTTCTTTTCAACAGGCATTACCGCACCTCCTTGGAATATACGGCAAGCCTTTCATCCACCAGTTTAACCAAGTTCTCCTGCGTAATCTCACTATCATTTAATATGGTCTGCTTGATGGCATCATCACAGATGCGGGATATTTCTGCATGACTCAATGAGACAGATATTTCAATCAGTTTATTAGAAGGTACAAACTTAGGAGAAAACACACTCATTTTGTTCACAAACAATCTATATCTCTCCTGTTCAGATGGAAGAGAATAGTGAATAACATCGTCAAACCTGCGAAACAATGCCTTATCAAGGATTCGTTGATTATTTGTAGCTGTAATAATAACACTGTCGGAAGAATCCTGTTCTATAAATTGCAGAAAAGAGTTAAGCACACGGCGCATTTCACCGACTTCATTATCAATACTGCGATCAGCACCTATAGCGTCAAACTCATCAAACAAATAAACACCCGTGACACTTTCAATAGAATCAAATATTTGCCTCAATTTAACACTCGTTTCACCCATAAACTTAGTTACCAGTTTATCCATCTGCACAATGAAAAGCGGCAGACTAAGTTCAGACGCAATAATAGACGCAGTCAATGTCTTGCCGGTGCCTGGGTCGCCCTCCAGCAGTATCTTCCGTCGATTGGACAAACCAAATTTCATCAACTTCTTACGATTTATAAACTCATTGAGAATAAGCTTGATTCGATCATACACCCCGTCAGACACAATCAAATCATCAAGTCTATTATCAGGAACAGACATCAGAAGCATCTGGTTTTGATTATTGAATTGAGCAATCTTCGTTTTTGATGTATTTACTTTTTCTAAGAGTGTCTTAATATCGCGGGCCAATGTTGTATGTCCACGTTTTGCTTCATATGCTGCGATCTGTAAGACTGTAGTTTTAAATTTTTCATTATCCTGATCCAAATGTGCTTTAACCAGGCTTTTTATTTGTTCTGCTGTAGCCATCGCAGTCACCTTCCTTAATAAAATCATAGCATGTGCTGTAACATATGTAAATGCTTTTATCGAAAATCTGGGCTATAAATTATGTAATACATAGCTTCACATAGTATTAATGCTCGTATAGCTTTGAAATCGACTAAAAACCACACTATATCTGTCCAAGATAACCTTCAAATAGTAATTCTAAAACAAAGCCTATTAAACAGCCGGAATAAACTGAAGTGCTTAACAAGGAAGTACAGTCCTCGAATAGATACCGTCTTAAAAGTATTAGCTCCTTTGGGAAAAACCCTTGCAGTAGTACCTTTGGTTAAACCAAGAAAAAAAATAGTTCGTGAGCGATACTTGCTCTATCATCTAAGTCATTTTCGCGCCATGCTATGCGGGTATGCTCAATGCCATACTTGTCTATATTTTCCCAACCGGTAGAATCTTCGTTGGCTATTTCTTTTAAAATATCTTCATGGAAATAAATACGATAACTGTTATTGCGAATGTCATCTATCGACCATCCAAAATCTAGCTCATCTTGTTCATGTCCCTCCCAATCGTTAGTAATACCATTTTCCATATAGAGCAAGTAATTATTAGCAGCTTGTTCCATGTTATCAAACCAGTGTGCCCATTTCCCATCAAGCCGAAGTGTAACGCCACCACCGTTATCAAATATTAAGGTAGTGTCAATTTCTTTGTCCATTCTTTTGCCCTCCTTATCGTCCATAATGCGAACGCACATTTATACGTTCATACGTTTTGCTTGGATACTCTGCGTCAATTTGTTTATAAACCTCATACCATGCATCGGCCTCGTCCTTGTCTTTGGTACCCTTAATTTTCTTATAAACATCACGTTTCATTTCATTGCGTACATCTCTGTCGAGGTCAACCAATGCTTCTTCAACAAAATCAAGCAAATCCGCAAGCCGGTCCCTGACTTTTTCGTCCTCAGACATTGCCCTGATATACATTATTTCTGTCCTCACATAATCAATGTCTTTAAAATCAATTACTCTTTTCGCCATAAATTACCTCTCTACCACTCTTCTAGCCCCGTTATTTGGGTCATGACTGGGAAACACGCCCTTTTCCATCATCGATATTGCCGTTTTTCCGGCAACTATAATATGATCTAAAACCTTAATGTTTAACGGGGCAAGCACATCAATTAATTTTTGAGTGAGTGCTATATCTTCTTTTGACGCATTAAGCGCTTCTCCGGGATGGTTGTGGGCTATGATTATAGACATACAATCGTTAAACAAAGCTTGTTTGGCAATTTCACGTGGGTATATCGCTGATTCGTTAATCGTTCCTTCCGAAACCACCGCTGTTTCAATTATTTTTTGTCCTGAGTCCAAATAAGAAATTAAAACCCTTTCTTTTTCCTTTAAGTTACCTAAAAGTGATAAAAAATAGTCCTTTGCAACCTCAGTGCTATTAATTCGCAAGTCCCTGTTTTCAGCATTTTTCAAAATTTCATAAGAAGCATAAAACTCCTTTAAGTATTGGATTTTATCAATAACATCACGCTCAAAGGCATTTGTATAAGGATGGTTGATAATATTCAACGGATTATTGCTTAAGGAATAGTCCTTCATTTTTTCAAGTGAAGCTCCGGTTAATTTCGCAAAACATTTCAAAAAAGTTTCTGTATGATCAATAACCATCCAATTCAACCCCTTCCTTAAAAAGAGTTTCTATGATCGTTTTGATATATCCAACTTTTACGCATATATCAGACGGCAACCCAAACAAATTTGGATTTTCTAAAAAATAATCAATACCCTTGTGCTCTATAGCTTGTAAGACAACATCTTTACATAAATCGTTAATATCTAAAATACTAGCAAGTAGTTTAGCCATTCTCTTTTGCTCAGCTTCCTCAACACTTAAAAAATACATACTTCAATATCCTCTCTTTTCTTAAAAACTATCTGCCCCTATTAAAGAAATCATCATCGAAAAAATCATGTGATTTGCCATAATCGTTATCGTGGTTTTCGCTTACATTCCGCACATCTGTGGCGTCCCTTTCTTTTTCTGCCATCTGTTCTTCCCAATCGAAAATTTCTTCAGTTATGCTGGTCCGTGATTTAAATTGATTACAATCTACATAAAGCGCATAGCCCTGTTGTTTATGCACCATCAGGCTTCCCGTGCCGGGAGTGACAATCCCAGCACCGCGCCAATTGCCTTCGTTGTCTACTTCTGCAAGTACACGATAACCAGAATCCACATCCTGGCTACGTGCTGCTTTAAGAATTTCTGTCCGATTTTTCATAAAGACATCAACGGCCTCTTGAATACTGATACGTTCCATAAAATCCTCCTTCCTTTTTACAAATTAAGCAAATCCTCCATACTGGCAAACAAAATATCCTCACTAATGTCGTTGTTGACAGTTTTCTTGATATCCGCACCCTCCGTATTCTTCGCATCCATAGATACAAAATTGCCGTTAAGCAACTGCTTGATGTGGCTGTTTAACTCCTTTAACCCACCTCCAATTCCAGCATAAAACAAAATTGCGTCTTTCATGTATTGACTTCTTCTGGAAGGAGTCATAGAGCCAAGCAATGCATCTATGTTTTCGTCTCCCTTTCCGATTCTAAATCCGTAATGTTTTATAATGCTTCCCCTCCTTTTTGTCTGCTAATATAAAATATGCTTGATATAAAGATAAAATCGACTACAAAAAAACAAAAATGTTCAACATGGCCCGTTAACACGGAAATTCCGCACCGTTGAGCGAATATAAAGTATAAATAATAAAAAATGTTCAACATATAAATAAAGTAAAATTTACAATGTTCAACAAAAAAACAAAAAAAGCTTAAATTAAACAGCAACGGGGCGGAAAAACAATGTTGGCAGAAAATGTTGCACATTCTCTAGAATAACGACTCGATTATCGTACAGACAAACGGAAAATATGTGTTCAACCGGTCGCCGCCTTGCGTCCTTCTATCTCAGCGACTTTAAGAAATCCTTTAGCATTAGCGAATTGCGGATTCTTAATAGTTATGGTGTCAGGATGCAAGTCACAAAGAATATGTTC
>Ga0209316_100337_pt1 | contig 15780 bp, 17 predicted proteins | sample 3C3metaG_FD_184150 | JGI IMG/M metagenome (GOLD analysis project Ga0209316, IMG submission 184150) | Freshwater bacterial and archeal communities from Indian Creek, Illinois, USA - 3C3 metaG (SPAdes) (version 3) | ecosystem: Environmental > Aquatic > Freshwater > Unclassified | place: USA: Indian... | reverse complement strand
TCCCTGTAACTACAATTAAATATGGCTTTATCAAAAATCTAATCCTCCTGCTGACATATCACAACTAGACTTGAAAACATGATGTCCGAACTCTGTTTAGCTTTTTATTATAGAAACTTGTTTACCTGGGCTAAATTTGTATATCCTAAGCAATATTGGTACAATACTCAATGATAAAAACAATAATCCCCCAAATACAATGTATTGTATACCGATTTCTGATATAAATAGCCCGCAAACAACCGTAGCTATGGTCGTTCCTAAGTTAGCAGCTGATAAAAAAAGTCCATTGGCGAAATCAGGAGCCTCAGGTGCTGCGGAAGTGATCCAATATTGATTTACATTTCCCCCTATGCCTCCTAATGCTCCCCAAACTAAAACGATTACAACCATAGGTACAGTAAAGGCTCCCGCAAAGAATAGCATTACATACACCACTCCCAATACAAATGGAAAAGAAGCTACAGTTTTGCTCGCATTATCTTTAAGTAACTTTCCTGCGATAATATTTCCTAAAATGTTTGCCGCACCATAAACCAACAACATCAAACTGACAGCATTGCTGTCTATTCCAGTGATTCTCGAAAGATAATCCGGAAAGAAGTTATAAACCCCGAATACAGCCCCATTTAACAGAACTACAGCTATAATGGAAAGCCAAGTGATTGATTTTTTAGTTACACTCAATTGTACTCCATATGAAAGCTTTTCACGCACAGGCATAGACGGTATAAAAACTAAAGTTGCAATAAAAACAATCGTATTTAGAATCGCAAAAGATAGCATTGCCATCTGAAGTGAAGTTGTACTTGCAATGAAACTGATTGCCGGCACACCGATTACCATGGTTGCAGATACTCCGACAAACACCCTGGAAACAGCTTTTGGCGCTTCTTCCTTGCTTACTGACGCAGCCGCAACCGAAAAAGCCAGGGAACAATAAACCGGATGTAAAATAGCCGGCAGAACATAAGCAATCAATGCTATTGTAAAGCTTGTCGCAAACGCAGAAATAGTATTACCCAGAACAAAAACACCAAGAACGAGTAACATTACTTTTTTGCGATCAATTCCCGATAGTAATAAAGGCATAACCAGAGCGGATATAGCGGCAACTAATGCAAATAAACTAACCATCAATCCTGCTTCAGATATACTGACATTATGATGTTCAGCTATAAAAGGCAGTATCCCAATAATCCCTATTTGAGTGTTAACCACAGCAAAAGCTCCTATGCTGAGTATTAAGATTATTGCTGATTTTCCAATTGACCCGGATTCGACAGATTTATCACTATTATGTACATCTTTAAAGCTCATAAGCATTCCTCATCTCTATTCATTGGACTAACATATACGCTTTTACAAAGCAACATAATACTACACTTTAGAGTGCACTCTAAGTCAAGAATAATTTTTAAAAATATATCTTAAGACAGCACAACCGCCGCATTTCTGCGACGGTTTTCACGCATTACACCGAGGTTTGCGTATCGTTGGCCAGTTCAGCATTAAACGCAATCCTAACTTCTGTAATCTTACATTGTTTCGATCATTCTCCCACGAAAACCACGGTCGATTAGATATCTTCGAATGGCTGCTACATATTATTCTGATTCCGCCGCAAGCTCAAGCGCTATCCCCATCATCTGTGTGAAAGAATTCTGTCGCTCTTCTGAGGTTGTGGCTTCATGAGTTACAAGCGAATCGGATACTGTAAGGATGCAAAGGGCATTGACTCCGGCTCTGGCAGCGTTCATATACAAAGCGGCAGCTTCCATCTCGACTGCAAGAACACCCATTTTAGACCATTTTTTCCAGCTTTCACGATCTTCGTCATAGAAAATATCAGAAGAAAATATATTCCCAACCTTGACAGATATGTTTTTATCCCGAGCTATTAAGACCGCTTTTTCAAGAAGTTCCCATGATGCAGTTGGCGCAAAAGTTCCCGGAAGATTAAATTGTTCCGCATAATTTGAATTTGTCGAAGCAGACATCCCGATCACTATATCTCTTATCTTCACATTTTCCTGAAGCGAGCCGCACGAACCTATCCTTACAAGATTTTTGACCCCATAGAAGTGTATAAGCTCATAAGAATATATACCTATGGAAGGGATTCCCATTCCACTGCCCATGACAGATACTTTTTTGCCCTTATATGTTCCGGTATATCCAAACATATTCCTAACAGCATTAAATTGCACAGGTTCCTCAAGGTAATTTTCAGCAATAAATTTAGCGCGTAACGGATCGCCGGGCATTAGAACAGTCTTAGCAATCAACGATGCGTCAGAAACGCTGATGTGAGGGGTAGGTATCATAAAAAAATCCTCCTGTTTAAATCATATATTTTGAAGGTCTATTGAATATCTCTATACCAGTCTCAATTATTTCGCGCACAAACGGATCGTCAGGCACAAAATCCTCCGGCTTAAATGGCATTGGCTCTAATCTCAAATCTATGCTTCTTCTTTTCTGCATCAACCAATATTGGTCTTCTGTTCTATCACCGGTAAAGTCGGGCGATATCACAGCAACATCAATATCACTATCAATACTGTAATCGCCTCTTGAATATGAACCATACAGTATAACTTTATTAACTTGTTTTTCTTTGTTAATAGCATCAACAAACCCCATGATAATGTCTACAATGATTCGCTGAGTATATTCTTGAGCCATATTCTTATCCTTTCAATCTTTTTAATGTTAAGTTCAGCAAACTCATAATTGCATTTTATGTAAAATGCCTGCTTATAATCCGGATAACGCGTGCTTATATTAAAAGTCGTAATAAAATCAAGATCATTGGCTATATCATCATTTAGCGTTAAGCCCGCAGCCTTTGCTATTCGGAGTAAATCATGCGTAAACGGAACTTTGTTATCAACATAATGAACATAACAAGCCTTAAGCAATTTCTCAAGGACAATATGGCCAATGAATAATGCCCAGTGAAAATCCTTTGAACTATATAAATTCAGCATTGTGTCAAAATCTTTGTCAGAAGTTTCTTGCCAGTACTTTATCAATTCAGTTCTATCCATAATTAGATCGCCTTCTGTCTTTCCTGAAAATAAATCTAATGCCGAATCCACTTTACTATCTCGCTGAATGTAGCATTTTTCCCGTACATCAGCATACCAGTCTTAAATATCTTTCCCGAAAGCTTAATAATAAGCCATGTAGTCAAAAGAAGCAATACAGCGCTTATTAAGACATCGACGACCGGAACTCTTGCCAGCATCGCAAGCCTTATGGTCATGACCCCCGGCGAGGTCAAAGGAAAGTAAGATGTTATCAAAGCCACAGCGCCATTCGGATTAGTTATTATAGAACTTATCACAAAAAACGGCGCCCATGGCAGAATCATTAACATACCCTGAAAGTTTCCCGCTTCCTGAATATCTTCTATGGTAGCGCCCATACTGGCAAAAAGCGCTGAAAACATCAAATTTCCGACAATAGTGAAAAACAGCATAACAGGCAGCACCGGTACAAAAAGATACTCAAAAACAGGAATATCAAATTGAATAATAGCTATCGGAACCGCAAACACAAGCCAAAGCAGCGCTTGCATTAAGCCCAGCACGAAATATCCGAGCACCTTCCCCTGCATCATAGCAAAAGGAGTTATTGAAGATAATAGAATCTCAGCCATTTTATCCTTTTTTTCCTGTATAGCGCTTTGGAATGTCATACTGCCGGTTATTGCAATCGAAAACAGAATCATTCCCGCAAAAGCTGCAGGGATAATCTTAGCTAAGGGGTCCTCAGCTTCCGGTCTTAGCGAAACAATCGGAAAGTGAAGCTGTGCGGTCAGATGCTGCGCGGTTTGCCTGTCAATACCTTGCTCATCAAATCTTCTTGCCCTTATAACTTCATTAATAGCTATTTGCACACCGCTGATATCGGGAAACCCTTCCTGTGCGGTGTAAACGGATATAACTCCTGAGTCTATAGTCGCCTCGTTAAGTAAGATAAAGCTAGTATCAGGCTCATCTTTAACAATCGCTTCAAGTTCGACAAGTTCGCCTGCAAATCTCTCAAGAATAATATTTTCCGGCATAAGAGGCTTTATTTCATCATAAATTCCTATACCGTCAACCAAATAGACTGTTTGCGTCCTCTCAACCTCAAAGCGGGTAAGCAGCGTAGGAACTGCGCCGAAAGCAATCATCAGAACAGGGGTTAGAAGCATCGAGATAATGAATGTCTTATTGGTTAAATTTCTCTTTATCTCCCAAGCCATCACTTTAAACCAATCACTCATTTTCGTAATCCCCCTTAACTATGCTCACAAAAATATCATGAAGCGATATTCTGTCCATGTGCAGCTCTTTAATATTGATTCCTTCAGGCAGTTTTTTTAAAAACTCCTCAGGTTTAGCGTTTTTCTTAAAATAAATCACCGTCTGATTATGCCTTACATCAGTTTTTTCGATCATGGGCATTGACGCGAAATTTAAATTATGATTCTCCCCGTTGACCACACACTTGAATTCTGCAAACGATTCCTTAATCTCGTCCATACCTCCGTACAAGACCTTCTTGCCTTTATGTATCAGAAATATCCTGTCGCAAAGCGCTTCCACCATATTCATCTGATGTGCGGACAAAAGAATGGACATACCATTTTCAGAAAGAGAGCGAATCTCCTGTTTGAAAATGTCCTGACTCACAGGATCAAGCCCGGAAAAAGGCTCATCCAGAATCAGAAGGTCGGGCTCGTGTAAAACCGATGCGACGAATTGCACCTTTTGAGCCATACCCTTTGAAAATTCCTCGATCTTTGCTTTCTCCTTGCCCTTTAAACCAAATTTTTCGAAATACTCGTAAATTCTCGGGATCGCTTTTTCCTTAGGATATTTTTTAAGGCCAGCAAGATAAAGCAGTATATTCATGACCTTGACATTTTTGTAAAATCCTCTTTCTTCAGGCAGATATCCTATCCTAGAGCGTGGTATCGCGCCGTTTCCATTGAAATTAAAAGTGATTTCCCCCGAATCGGGATAAATTATCCCAAGTATCGTCCTTATTATGGTCGATTTGCCCGCTCCATTAGGACCTACGAGTCCCATTATCTCCCCTTTTGTTACGCTGAAGGAAACTTTATCAACCACGGTTCTGCCGCCGAATTCTTTTGATACTTGATCTATCTCAAGTACGTTTAGCATTCTCCTACCTCCTTCGGGTTTATTGGTTTGTTCTGCCATCTATTGTATTCTAACACTTTTAAAACCAAATCAAAAGTATAATCACAAAGATCCGGGGAAGATCAGTTGTCTTCCCCGCTCTTTTTCCTCTTTTTTACGCATTCGGTTAAAAGGTACTCAATCTGTCCGTTTATAGAGCGAAAATCGTCCTCCGCCCAAGATGCGAGCTCTTTCCACAAAGATGATGAAAGCCGAAGCAAAAGCTGCTTTTTATTGTTATCTTTTTCTTCCATCGAATATCATCCTGCTTAGTACAAAGAACCGCTGTTTATGATCGGCTGGATATCCCTGTTGGCGCACAAAACTACGAGAAGATTGCTGACCATGGCGGCTTTTCGCTCCTCATCAAGCTTTACCACATCATTTTCGTTAAGCTTCGCAAGCGCCATCTCAACCGTACCTACCGCGCCTTCAACTATCATCTGCCTTGCGTCTACAATCGCGGATGCCTGCTGTCTTTGCAGCATTACTGCTGCTATTTCCGGAGCGTATGAAAGATGTGTAATCTTTGCTTCTGTGATCTCTAGCCCGGCGACATCCACCTTTTTCTGAAGCTCAACTTTGAGCTTCTCGGCTACCTCAAGGCTGCTCCCTCTCAAAGACATCTCGGAGTTTTCATTAGGCGTATCGTAAGGGTAATTTCTCACCATGTCGCGAAGAGCAGAGTCGCACTGTATCGACAGATACTCAAGATAATTGTCGACATTAAAGACCGCCTTTACGGTATTAACAACGCGCCATACGACCACAACCCCTATAATAATCGGATTGCCAAGCCTGTCATTCACCTTTTGCTTTTCATTGTTTAATGTGATTGCCTTTAGCGATATCTTCTTGTTTAAAACAAGTGCGGGCGGCTTATTTTCCTTAGCGGCCGCCATGATAGCAGAGGACAGGGAAGCTGTCTGAGCAGCGGGATTTACCGAGCTCACAAAAGGATGCACGAAGAAGAACCCTTCTTTTTTTATAGTGCCGTAGTACTTGCCAAAAAGGGTCAAAACAAGAGCTTCGTTAGGTTGTAGAATTTTAAGACCAAAAAACAGAATGGGACCTTTAACCAAGAGATAGAAAAAACCTAAAATTGTAAGGGCTAAACCAAGATCCGTGTTGTTTCCAGCTTCAAGCAGAATAATTCCGTAAATCGCCATAAGCGCCGATACTATCATCAGTAATATATTGATTATGAGTATCGGCATCCCGGGTATTGGGTGCAATATTTTCTCCTCGTTTTGAAAAACGTTTGCGTTTGATTTTCCGGCTTCGCTCATTTTCAAACATCTCCTTCCAAATATGATATCATATTGATATTGTATTTATATTACAAAAGCAAATGGATGTCAAGGAGAATTTTGAGATATTTTGTGATTAATGTATAACGAATCAGGAAAGGTTCCGGCAAAATTATTATACTTGTTGCAACGATTCACTGTTTTTAGTATAGTAGTATTAACGGAGGCGATATCAATGAGGCTGGAATTGAGCAGTTTGAATAAAGCTGTGTTTTCCTTGGAGCGTTCTGTGAAAGTAGCAGAAGCAAAGCTTTCTCAGGAAATTCAGGTTTGTGATGAGATTGAAACTATAAAGGCTGGTGTTATCCAGAATTTCGAGTTCACTTATGAATTATGCTGGAAATTTATGAAACGCTGGATAGAGGAAAATGTCAGTCGTGGAATTGTGGATGGAGTAACAAGAAGAGAGCTTTTCCGTGTCGGCGCCGAAAACAGGCTTATTAATGATGTAGACGAATGGATGGAGTATCATTATGCCCGTAATCTGACCTCTCATATATATGACCAGGATGTGGCAGAGCAGGTCTATAAAACTGCTGTCAGCTTTTTCCCGGCATCCAAAGAATTTTTAGAGAGGTTGAAAATGCGGAATGATTGATGTAACTGCGCGCCAACTTGAGACCATTCTTGATATTATTAACCGTTTTATACCCGATTGCGAGGTTCGGGCCTTTGGTTCACGTTATAAGCATACAGCGAATAGGTATTCGGATCTTGATCTGATAATAGTGGCGGATAAAAAGATCGATTTTAAGCTTCTCTGGGAAACAAAAGAATCTCTCGAAGAGTCCGATATACCATTCCGTGTGGATATTCATGATTGGAATGCCATTTCGGCAGAATTCCAGAAGTCCATCGGGTGTGAATATGAGGTGATTCAGAAAACAAAATAAATCTATTGGTACAATGGGTACGACTTAAAAGACTAACCCAACCAATACCGAATTTTGCATCCACGCTCAGCGCACCCTATCCGACCGCCGCCAGCGCAGGCACACGCACAGGCGCATGCGCACCCTGCTGCCCTGCCGCCGATAACTGCAGCTCGGGCAACCCTCGACGCACCTACTCCGCCGATGTTGCTTCCCGAATCATAATCTTTTTTACTTAGAGCAGCAACTAGTATAACAACTAAAACTAAAACTGCTACAACTACTAATATAATAACTCCGGCAGCATCATCCTCAGCTTGCCTTGGTCTGTCAAGGATCATGCCATCAGTCAGCTCCGGAAACGAGGTTTTATCCACTGCAGCAATAATCATATCCATTTTGTCACCGGGCTGCATCTCAGATTCTATCCATATAGCCCTGCCTTCAATTATCTGCGGTTTAGGATCAAACTTGGCATCCTGCAGCAAATCCGTCATCAACATCACACGAAGATTTCGTATTTCGGCAAAATCATACCATCCGGGGCGAAACTGGAAAGCGATGTCATCTTCATATCTGTAAATCATATCTTTTTGGAGAATTGAAAAACGTAACTGAAATCTATCCCCCGCCTGAGGCAAACGGCTGAAATTAAGACGAACCCAGGATCCTCCTTGAGTGTTGGCGGAAGCATCGATCACAAGGGCGTCGGTTTTCACTGATTCAATAGAAAATGCGGGATTTGGCACACCCATCTCAAGATACTGGATATCCGAAGGGAAATCAGTCGTTGCCTCGTAATCCAATTCGTAGGATATGTAAAGCGAACCGTCAGGCATCGGAGTAATCTCGACTATCTTTTGGTGTATTATGTCAGGCGGAGTTGAAGCATGACCGACTGTATACGCTAAATAAAAAATCTGCATACCGACGAGCAATGATATAAGCAACAAGAAACTACCGTATCCGATGCGGGCTTTGCAGAAAGATGCGCTCAAATTTCTTGAAATCTTTTTCATCTTCATATCTTCATCTCCTTAATACCGCATTTCGCTTTAGCAGCAATCTCGTTTCTTATTTTTACACAGAGCTGATTTTGCCAGATATTCTCCCATCTGTCTTCAATCATATCACCTAAAAACTCACCGGATAGCCAGCTTTGACATGGCACAACTTTGCCTGATGGCGAAACTGCCATGTTGGACAAACATGCACCGCACAAAGGGGCGCTTGAAATGCCAATCTTCACGATCTCTTCCGAAGACAGCCAGCCCGGAGAAGTATATGAAAGCTCCATCTTAAGCTCACGACAAAGCGATACAGCGCCAGAAAGTATGTTGCTAAGTTGTTCCTTCGTAAGTGCGTTTCCTGTTAAAATCTGATCCTTCGCACCGCCCGCAGGAATAAGGCTTGAGCAATTCACATATTGTACGCCTTCTGAATGCAGAAAACGCAGAGTCCTTTCGTAGTGTCGATTAAGCCCCATAAGCGGTGTGTTCACGCTGACGCTTAAATTTGCCTCCATAGCATTGCGTATCCCGTTAACACTCTTTTCCCATGAACCGTTGCGACCTGTCAATGTGTCATGAATTGTCGAGTCTTCTGAGTACAATGTGAATTGAATACCGTCAAGACTCGCTTGCCGCAAAGCTTTTGCCAATTCCAGCGTTAGAAGAATTCCGCTTGTATTTACTCTGGTAACGAACCATTTGGCATAATCGACCAATTCCGGAAGATCCGATCGTGAAAGCGGTTCTCCACCGGTAAACGTCAACATTGGAATTCCTGCCACTTTGCATTTATCGATGATCTTTTTCCATGCTTCGGTTGAAAGCGGCTCAACTATATCCATAGCACTTGCAGAACTCGCGTAACAACAAGCGCATTCAAGAGGACATTCCCGTACACCATCAATACTCATAGGCGCTACAATAAGATCCATTCGATGAGGCGCAGTCATAATAGGCCGCAAGGCATCAAGATCCATTCCTTGATTAAGCCCTTGTGGAACAGGCTGACCTGTTGCAACATTTACAGCAATCGTCAAGATTTCACGCATATCGCTGATTATTCGCTTTTGGGGCACACCCGGATAACGCTTTCTCACACGCTGTGCCACCCGTCGTTCAACTTCCGCTATCTCCTCATCGGTTAAAGTAAGCTTGTCAACACAGACATCATTTAGCACTTTGAAAAACTCACGCAGGATTGCAGCCCATGAGGAACCTACCGGCAGAAAATACGAACCGTTTAATATAAGAAGGCTTGGCGGATCCTTGAACCGTATAGGCTTTGGCGGTATTAAATGCATACGAACCACACCCGGACCCTCAGGATCCAAAGTGGCATGAACGACTCCTGCTTTGTAGGCTTCGGTCTTGCGCTTCCACGAGTGTAAAAAATTCATATGGAACTCCCCTTCACGCATTTCTTATATTTGAGCTGATTCCAATTCTTTACTACGAAATATATTCTAACATAAAACCAACCAGACATCACATAACTATTGTTTCGAATATTGTAGAAATAACTACTTAGGGCACAACGGGACAAAGAAACAGATTTCTCGCACCTCGCACAAGGATGATAGTATAATTGCAATCTCTTTATCCCTAATTCCTATAATAAAAAACTGCAAGCTGAGTTCTGTCACGTTGATTCAGCTTTTCCAATATAACGCTTATATAGTTTCGCACTGTGCCTTCGCTGAAATGCAGTATTTCGGCGATTTCCCTGTTTGAAAATCCTTCCGCTACGAGCTTAAGTATCTGGTTTTCCTTTTCGCTCAGATTGTACGTACTGAAATCTTTCGATGTTTCTTTTGCTAATAATTCCGGAATCTTTGTAACTATTTCATCTCCGAAAACACGCTGTCCATGCATAACCGCCCTTAAGGCGGAAATTATGCTCTCAAAGTGCTGTTTTAATATAAAGCCTTTAGCACCTATTCTAAGCGCCTTTATAATGTACTCGGTATCTGAAAATGTGGTTAAGAAAAGTATTTTCGCCTCTTTATGAGTCTTTATGATCATTTGCGCCGCATCAAGTCCGTTTAGTTCCTTCATCCTTATATCCATGAGCAGAATATCCGGCAAAATGCTGTCATAAAGCTTTATCGCCTCATTTGCGTCATAACATATTCCTGCCACCGAAATATCGGGATCCGCCTCAAGTATCGTCTTAAGCGATTTGCACACAATAGGGTCGTCGTCAACAACTAACAGCCTCATTGAGCCTCCTTTGGTATTGTCAAGAAAATTTCAAAACCGTTATTCGTTCTTATGAGGAAATATCCGTTAAGCGCCTCAACACGTGAGGCTATGCTTTTTAATCCCATGCCTTTTTCTAAGTCCGCCGCAATTGTGCTCCCGTTATCAGAAACCGTCATCTGATAAAAAGCAGGATGCTCTATCAGATTAAGTCTTACCAAGTCAGCGTCCGAATGCCGTGCAATATTTGAAAACGTCTCCTTAACGGCTGAAATAAGCGCATATTTTACTTTAGCGTCCGGATCTGTCGGTACATTTATGTTTAATTCAACCCGGCAGCAGGTTAGCTTAGCCGCAAGGCTTTCAATCTGCGAGACAAGATCGATTGAAGAATCATAGATATCATGAACGCTTTTTCTGATGCTGTCCATCGCAAGGCTAAGAGTATCTTTAAGCTCTGAAAGCCTTTCATCCTTCGGGTCATGTGCCAATATTGCTCCGATCTGCAAAAATGCGCTTGAAAGCCTGTGTCCCACATGATCGTGGATTTCTCTTGATATGCGATTGCGCTCGTTTAAAGTGGCAAGCCTTATCTTATCGTCCTGGCTTTCTGTGAGAATTCTGTTCTGTTCTTTTATTTCTCTGGCCATTTCCCTTGTCGTATCGAGCAGAGATAAGTAATGTACCCTCAATTTTTCGTGAATTGAAGTCCTGTTTTTAAGTATTAGTGCTACTGCCGAAAGCGCGACCGTCGCAAGCCATATCGGCTGTGCCGCGTCAAAAGCGGCTGCAATCGGAATAAGGAAAATACCGCTTTGAATGAGATGTTCCTTATCGTAAGAGGAATAAAGCATTAAGGGGATAAATGCATAAATGGGCGGATAAATAAGACTTGCGACCGTGAACAAAACGATCATCACGAATTTGTACCGTATATCCTCAAGAAAAGTGACTAATCCCGTTGCGATAACCGCCGCAAGCACAGGTACGACATGCCATACTGCCAAGGGTCTCATCAGACTTATGGCAGTGCAGCAAATCAGCAAAACAGCTTTATCCTCAAGATCATACTTTCGCACATCAGCCTCACAAATCTATATGCTGAGAAGTTTATCACTTCAACCATTATTGCACAACAAAATGATGACAAATGTCATTGTAGATAATGATTTGTGGCACTTCACATTTTTGTGTATTTAATAGAAAATATGCATGGATGATTTGACAGAGCACCACCTGCCAAACAAAACGTCCCCCTGGTTGGTGTGTCCCGCTGGCAGATTTTATTTATTAGAGGAGGGATTATTTTGGTAATCAAGGCGTCAAATATTGTAAAACGATACGGAGAACTTCTAGCTCTAGACCATCTGAACCTTGAAGTGAGAGAAGGCGAAATCTTAGGGCTGTTAGGTCCGAATGGCTCAGGTAAAACAACAGCCATCAACTGCATACTGTCGCTTTTGAAGTTTGAAAAGGGTAACATCAGCATTTTTGGCAAACCCATGACTCCTGACGCTTACGACATAAAGCAGCACATAGGCGTTGTTATGCAAAATGTAGCCGTGTTCAACGAATTGACGACCTTTGAGAACATAGACTATTTCTGCGGACTTTATATCAAAGATGCGGTTAAAAGAAGGCAGCTTGTAAACGAAGCCATAGACTTTGTGGGATTAAACGATTTTAAGAAATTTTACCCGAAAAAGCTTAGCGGCGGTCTTCTAAGAAGGCTAAATATTGCTTGTGGTATAGCGCATAAGCCGAAATTAATAATATTAGACGAACCTACTGTGGCTGTAGACCCTCAAAGCAGAAATAATATTTTAGAAGGCATAATGGAACTCAATCGCAATGGGGCAACTATTCTCTACACATCCCACTACATGGAGGAGGTCGAACAGATCTGCTCAAGGATAATGATACTCGACAAAGGGCACGTAATAGCCTCAGGCACAAAGGAAGCCTTAAAGGATATGATAAGCCTTGGTGAAAAAATAACAGTAGAAGTCTTCGGTTTAACGGACGATCAGCAAAAAGCCGTAAAAGCTCTGCCAAACGTGGTTTCGTCTCATTTCAACGATAAGACATTCGTCATAAAATCAGCAAAGGGCAAAAACAATCTTGAGAATTTATTGGCTTTGCTTAAAGATCAAAATATCAGCTTCGGAAAGATCTATTCCGAGCTTCCTACGCTAAACGACGTGTTCCTTGAAATCACCGGAAAAGAATTAAGGGATTAGGAGGAAGATATGTTCTTTCATGTTTTCAAATATAGGCTTAAAATACTTTTACAGGATAAGGGCACGATGTTTTGGACTTTGATGTTCCCCATACTGCTTGCCACCTTTTTTTATATGGCATTTGGCCAGCTAGGCGCTCTGGAAAACTTTAACCCGATCGATACGGCGATAGTCGATACCGCAGGCGATGAAGCTTTTATGTCACTTGTAGAAACGCTTTCAACAGGTGAACAGAGGCTTTTCAATGTAAAAACAACCTCTATGGATGAAGCCCTGAGGCTTTTATCAGAAGAAGAGGTCAAAGGCATCATCGAAACGGGAGAAACGCTGTCGCTAACAGTAAGTCAGGGGGGTATTAGCCAGAGCATTTTAAAAACCTTTATCGACAGCTATTCGCAGACCGTGTCGTCAATAAACCGCATAGCGGCGCAAAATCCGGAATCGCTTCAAACGGCTATGGCAATTTTAGCGGAGGATTTGAATTTCCTCGAAGAACTCCCTATAAGTCGTGCCAATCCTGATAGTACAATAATATATTTTTATTCCCTTATCGCCATGACCTGCCTTTTCGGCGGATTTATGGGCATGACTGAGGTGAACGCCGTTCAAGCCAATCTTTCATACCATGCCGCCAGAATGAACTTTGCTCCTGTTCACAAGCTCAAGATGTTTTTGTCCGGAATAAGCGCGGCTTTAATTATCCAATTCACAAAGATTCTACTTGTGCTCGCTTATCTGGTATTCGTGCTGTCCATTGATTTCGGCGACAGAATAGGATTGATCATATTGACGATCTTTCTTTGCACAGTTCTTGGAATATCATTCGGAGGTTTTATCACCTCGCTTGTTAAAGGAGGAGAAGGGCTCAAAACCGGCATTTTGATAGCCGCAACCAATGTAAGCTCCTTTCTGGGGGGAATGATGCAAGTTGAAATAAAATATACGATAGACACTTATGTGCCGATTCTCTCAAGGATTAACCCCGCAAGCCTTATAACAGACGCTTTCTATGCGCTCTACTATTTCGACACATACAACAGATTTATAGAAAATATATCAGGAATGATTATTTTAACGATTATCTTTTCTGCGGCAACCTACATTGTGGTCAGGAGGAGAAAATATGTCAGTATTTAGCGTTTGCCTGAGAGTTCTCAAAAAAAATCTCCCTACAATTTTGATTTATTTCTTCGTTTTTGTAATGGTATCAAGCATAATAACCGTTATGACAGCTCCTTCCGAGCCGGGTGAATTCGAAAAAACCAAAATCCCAATGGCGATTTTCGCACAAGAAAATACTCCTTTAGTGGAGGGCTTAAAAGAATCCCTCGGCCAACAGGCATATTTCGTTGAAACAGAGGACAATCGCGAGAAACTTCAGGAGGCTTTGTTTTACAGAAGAGTACATTACATTCTCCGAATACCTGCCGGTTTCACCGAAGCATTTATACAAGGAAATCCAATAATGCTTGAAAGAACAAGCATCCCGGGTTCGACGAGTGCGATCTACATCGATCTCAGAATCGACAGATATCTTGAAACGCTTCGTCTTTATACCGCCGCAATGCCGGAAACCGGAATAAGGGAAAAGGTGAATTTTGTATTAAGCGACTTGGCGGTCGAAACTAAAGTCGAAATTGCCGGTAGTGAGAATCGCACAAACGATACAGGGATATTAAAATACTATTTTAACTTTCTCGCCTATACCATTATGTTTGCTATTATTTTCGGCGTATCCGCGATACTGCTTGTTTTCAACGACACTGACATAAAGCGACGCAACCTCTGCTCCCCTCTTAGCTCAAACAAGATATCTCTTCAATGCTTTCTGGCATGTGCGCTTTTTGCACTCATAAACTGGGTTGCTCTCGCAGCGTTAAGCGCAGTATTCGGATTTAACGAAATTGCATCACCATCAACATGGCTTTATTTAGTAAACTCGCTTGTATTTACGATATGCATCTCAGGTCTTGCCTTCTTTATAGGGAATCTGACAAAAAGCCGTGAAGTGGTAATGGCTGTCGCAAACATCATTACACTGGGAACAAGCTTTTTAAGCGGCGTTTTTGTGCCTCAGGAGATATTAGGGGAAAACGTGCTCAGAATAGCAAGCTTCATGCCGACTTACTGGTATGTGAGGGCAAATGGGCGAATCGCAGGATTGGCGGATTTAAACATTCAAAGCTTAAGCGATATATTTATAAGCATCGCAATCCAATTAGCTTTCGGAGCAGCGTTTTTAATCGCCGCCCTAGTAATCGGAAAACGCAGGCAGGTCACCGCGGAATAATGTGTGTCAAGGGTGTGTCGAGGGGACGGGGTTTGTGACACACTCTACACTCTCTGTATTATCCCTCTGTTTATACCTGTCAATCGCTCAATCTGACGGATCGACAAACCATATTCTTCTTTCAAATCTTTTAAATATGTATCCCTTTCATGTGTATCAAGCTTATGTAATTCAATCCCTTGATCAACTTTGCAGTGATCTTTGATTATTTTCCTAGCATCATCATCCCTTATCGAGTGCCTGTCGTTAATTTCCAGACATTTGTCATCATTTTGTGTGTTTATATACTCAAGAAATTTTTCTAAGCCTTTTTTCCTATCTTTGCTGAAAATATCAATTACAAAATCTGCATCCGTCATATTGCTCTGCTTAATGTAGTCAGCGTAATTTGTCCATCGATAGTCTTCGATCTTGGTAACTATGCCAGCCTTTACAGGATTCTGAAGAATATATCGAAGCGCTGTCACGAAATACTTATCATTTTCCACAGGCTCGCTTTTAAATCGATCCTGAAACAGATTGCCCACTCGGTCGTATTTGTTGTTATAGCCTAAAACATAACTGCCACATATCCTCCGGATCACAGTCTCTAGTGGTTCTTTATCTACCATTAGCAGCAGATGAAGATGATTATCCATCAAACAATAGGCGTATAGTT
>Ga0209316_100335_pt1 | contig 15813 bp, 17 predicted proteins | sample 3C3metaG_FD_184150 | JGI IMG/M metagenome (GOLD analysis project Ga0209316, IMG submission 184150) | Freshwater bacterial and archeal communities from Indian Creek, Illinois, USA - 3C3 metaG (SPAdes) (version 3) | ecosystem: Environmental > Aquatic > Freshwater > Unclassified | place: USA: Indian... | reverse complement strand
AATACCTTTTAAGCTGTATATTTCTTGTCTTGTTAACCCTTTCACGAATTTGCTCCGAAGTTTCATGTGTTCTTGCACCGCTCAGTTTTTCGAATGGAACGGCCGAAGCCTCAACCTGTATATCTATCCTGTCAAGCAAGGGTCCCGAAATCTTTGAAAGGTATCTGGTTATTTGTAAAGGAGTGCACGTGCATTGCCTTGCCGAATCGGAAAAAAATCCGCATTGACAAGCGTGCAGATAACAACCTTGAACTTTTTATTACAAGACGGACAAGCTTTCCGGTGTGGTTATTGGGTCATCAATGGTCGGGAAATAGTCCGGGTGCTCGTTTAAGACAGGCTAGGGTAACGAATAATATGACAATTCGCGACCTATGTGCAGTAACAGGATTATCTGATGTTACCATCAAAAACTTGGAGTCGGATAAATTTAACGCTTCACTACCTAACTTACGAAAGTTTGCCAAAGTTTTAAAAGTTTCCATCGAATATCTTGGCTGTTTTGAAATACTGCCTGAAAACACATTGGCTCAGCGCGTTACGAAAGCCCGTTTGTTTCATGGCTTAACGAAAGAAGAATTTGCCCAAATTATAGGAGTTGATGTTAAAACTCTACGGAACTGGGAGCAAGGAAAACATGTACCTTTACCTCGATATTCTGATGTGCTTAATCAGTATTTGGAAGTTTTAAATGAATAATTTCATCGATCTCTTGAAGTTGGAACTCGAGTTCACGACCTTCTGAGTCGGACAGGGCATATTTATAACCTTCTGTAAAAGTCTAAAACGTTGATTTCTCAGGGAAAACGAGGGATAACGGTCTGTAGATAACTATACCTATTTATGAGCGTTAGTGGCTCAAAATTTTATGAGCGAGTGGCTCACTTTTTTCTGGATATTCGCAGTAAATGAAGGTTTTAAAAATCTATTTGTCCAAGCAGAGGACAAAAACCGAAGTTCTCTTCCTTTAAGATAAACAAATTCGGTAAGCCAATCTGCATTGAAAACTTAGAGATGATCAATTGCGGTTTTATTTTTGAAGGCACACAATCCGGCTATACTTCCGGTTTGCTTCATGCTGCCTTTTTGTAAGCTCATACAAATCTATTTTCCTGTTATTGCTATTAGAATGCTATATAAAGTTGCCAAGGAACAGTTTCTATAGTTCGGATTCTCAGTATTACCATAATTTGTTATTCTATATTATGGTTTACGAGAACCTATTACTTATATTTCCTGAATAGCAACAAATTTTAAAAAATAATAAATTTAAATTTGCACCGGCAATAACCGAAAGGCTACACCGTCTCACACATCGCAAAAACAGATGGTTATTGACACTCGCTAACGCTCGCCAAAATTCAATTAAATCTTTGCTGCGATAGAGCTGCAAAGCGGTCAGGGGATCCTTGATATCATTGGAGAGCAGAGCAAAGTAGCCATAGTTTTTTTTCAGCTGCATCGATCGCCTCCTGCTTCGGAGTCAGCTTGACTCCGCGCACCGGGGTCTTAATGACCTAAAAGTACTTGCTATAGAGCTTTTCATGGGACGGATTTGGATTGCCCGAGATCAACTCGAACTCGAGGCGGTCAAGCAGATGGTTAAGGCAATCTTGTCGTCTGTTGCATACTGATCGTTGTGGAACAGGTGCAGATACATTCTGCGTTCAGACGACGCCACGATACGCAACATCTGCCATATTTCTAATCGTAAGACGGACGAAATTCGGTATTTCGTTTAAATAAATGCTTCTTGGTTCAACCTCCAAGACAATACCACATCGCACTTCATCGGACAAATAACTCTATCTTTCATTTGGAGCAGTAGTGGGTTCATGCGGCTTTTCATTGGAATTAGTGCATCCTCATTCTAGCTCTACAGGCAATGCAAGGACGAACTTGATTAACTCACCCCGTATAGCATCATAGAAATTGAGTAGATGTCCTCCTTCTTTTTGGACATCGTGAGGAGCGTACCTGATGGTTGCCGTGAAACTACGCCAATAACCGTCTGTCCAATCGCACCAATAGCGATCACCGATAACAACTGGAGTTGACTGTATCAACCGCCCGCCTTCGAGATATCTGGGGTGATCCCAACGATAAAGATATCCTTTCAGCTCCACATTAAACTCACCTTCAATAAACCCCTCTCTCACTCTTCCGCTTATGGTGATTGGACTTGTAACAGTCTGGCGAGCAACAGGGGAATCAACAATCAGTTCTGCTGACATGCCAGTCGGTGTTTTTCCTATGACCACAGGGAATTCGTATATCAATTTCCCGTTACCTCGTCCTTCTCTTGGGTAGAAACCGAGCATTGCTAAAAATTGTGTCTTTCCGCTTACTTGCTCTGCGGTAAAAGATAGCTCGGCCTCAAAATCAGTCCACTCTCCCGCCATCCAGTCGTCTGTTTTTGCCCGGGCGATCGCTTCGTCTAAGGGTGCGAGCCTTACAAAAGTACCTCTATTTTCGTCCAAAATAAATCCAGCCGGTCTTAATGTGACGAAAAATTCACCCTCATTGAAAATGCGCCTGGCCTGACCGGTAACCCTTATTGGAGTTACATCGCCTCTTATTATCGGAGGACCGGTTCTTGATGGTAATAACATAATACCCCCTACATCTTCTAACAGTTGAGGGGTATTTACAGTGATCAAGGAATCGCCCGTTATAGAAAAATAACCCTCGCTCCGGCCAGTCAACTCTTCAATAGCTGACGGAGAGATCTTTATCTTGTACTTGCCGTCAAGCCGCTCCGAATTTACCGTCCAATTATAGACACCATCGGCAGCGGCAGGGACATTTTTGTCGATGATTCTCGTATATACTACTCCCTCGGGCGTCGTTACTTGTAGGGAAACAATAAGAGGCTCCTTACCGAGATAATTCTCCCAACGTATCTCGTAAGTTCTGCCGATTTCTAATGTTTCCCCTCCCTTCGGAAATAGTACTCGAATCTTTTCTTCTTTGATCATATCTGCTCCTGAAGCAGGAAGGGACTCTGGTTGATTTTTTAATTGTTGGTATAAATATATTGTTCCCACCCCAAGAAAAAGGGCCCCAATAACAATCAAAATAATTATTTTCGATGCTAAACCCGATTGTGATTCAAAAATTTTAAGCATGTCTTTACCTCCAAAAATTAAGGCGATGAAAAAGATTATCTAACGCGTCCACATTTTGGGCCAGTTCGGCGACCAACACCGGGAAAGGTGAAACATCTTCATGGTGCAAGCTGATAAATGTGGTTTTTCTCTCGCTCACAAAACCTGTGGTCACCTCAACAGCGGCCCTTGCTGAATGGCTTGGCAGCATAAGTTCTGCAAAGATTGATATGATAAAGAAAACTTTGATTAATCGAAACATTTTATCACCTCGTTTAATAGTTTTTTTAAGGTTTTAGAATAAGAGTTTCCACTGAAATAGAACATTCCCAAAACTCCTTTAGAATCTGATGCAGCATTTTTAATACGGGAGTGCGGACGTTTTTTACTCAGGCATAATTCTGATAACTTCAGTAGTTCTCCCAAGAATCCTCAGCTCGTAAGCTATGCCATCATAAACTTTGACCTGATTAAGAATATACCTCTGTTGTTCTTCCAGCCTGCGGACAAATATTTGACTGCCATCGGGGAGAATTTTTATAATGTTTCGTTCAAAACCGGAAGACCTGTCTTCTTTTGTTACTTCCTCTGTTACCTTAACCCAGTGGTTACCCTGATTGTCTTCCCCAAGGTATTGCACCCCGAAAAGAAGTGTCTGTGAAGAAACATTTATCACGTCTGTTTTACCTGTCCTAATATTCCTGACGGAAATTTCTGCGTTTCTGCCCAGGCTTTTCCCCTCTTCCAGGATAATTGTGGTTTTATACATTGTTTCCTCATCAAATATCCTTTCATTGAAGCTTTCTATTATATCCGCTATGCCGGTATCATCCGCCAACGTTATTTTATATGTTTTTTCGCCTTCAATCTCCGCTGCGCTTATATATAGATAATCTCCGATCGCGGCAAAATCGCTTACAGCCTCGCTTATTGTTTCATCAAGGATAAATCTGGTCTTATTCCCATACGGATCATGCCTTGTGATCGACAAATCATTATAAAGCACATAAAAAGATCCTCTTCTGCTCGTTATTTTTCTGGCCGGCGCATCAAGCTCGATCTCTGTTAATCTTCCGTCACTGTATCTCACCACTTTGTCTCCTGTTGATTCTAAGAAGAAAATATCGTCTCCATCGATACTGAAATCCTTGGGATCGACATACCTTCTTAACCATTCGGCAAAGATTTCATATGCCGCAGCCCTGATTTCCGGAATCGTCATAAGTACGCCGAAAGACAATGCAGCAACCAATATGATTATCGCGGCAATTCTTTTAGCCCATATCGAAGCAATCTTCAGGCTTGTTTTTAAGTTATCCCTGGCAAATACCCTCCTCATTCTTTTTTCGTGCGACTCGGAATAAATATACTTTTTACCCGTCTCTTTGTCAGAGCCAAATGATAAAAACTCATCGAAGAAATTATCAATTACCGCCTGCTTTATAATAGCCTCAAAAACTATGTCGTTTGTTTTTTCTCTATTCATACGCTTCACATTCATCCTTAAGAGATTTGCGCACCTTTGATTTTGCGCGTCTTATTCTTGTTTCCACATGCTTTGGTGTTAGATCAAGCTCTTCGCCGATTTCCTTGTATGTCTTACCGAGCAGATATTTCATTTCAAGCACCAGCCTGCTAATCTCATCCAACAAATTTAGTTGCCGTCTGATTCTTTCATAAAATTCAGAAGCTATAATCCTTTCCACTGACGGCAGTTCTTGCAAATCATCGGCGTATTCCTCAAAATCAAATTCAAGATTTGCTAATGATTTGTTTTTTCTTAGTATGTCGATGCATTTGCATTTTACGATTATTATTGTTCTTGTCAAAAAATCTTCGTTTGACAAACATAAATACTTGTCTTCGTGCTTGATAATCGATAAAAAAGCGTTATGCACCGCGTCTTCCGCCATTGTCTGATTTTGCGTTATTTTCAGCGCATATCTTAACATTATGGCTTTATTGGCTTCATAAAGCTCACCCATTTTATTCTTTTCCTGTTCGGTATCAAGAATCGAAAGATAAATCGCAAGCATCTACTCCTCCTTTTGCCTTGTAACCTTATCCAATACCTCTTGGGCAAGATCAAATCTTAAGGATTCTCTTCGTATCCAGAAAGGCTCTTCACCGCTCGGAAAAGCAAGCTTATGACTTCTTCATTTATTCTTACCGGCTCTTTATCATTTTCAGCATCTTCCACATGGTTGACTCCTTGATTTGTTTCAGTTTGCTTTGGATTGTTTTGAATATCTCTTGCACAACTCGATAAGAACAGCATTACTGATATGATTATTAATAATGATATTAGTTTTGACAGCACTATAACAAACAAAGAAAAAAGCTTCAGCGTTTTCTTAGCCTTTTGTTTCATAAACATACCCGAATTCCACCATTTCTTAGAATAACTTTTTCTTGTTTTTACCAATTCTAAGCAGCACTATAATGCGGACAATACGCCGTTGTCCATTTTAAATACTCGATCGCTTAAGGTTATAATATCTTCCTGAATATGACTTGTTAAAAGTATCGTCACGCCTTGCGCCTTAAGCTGCCTGACAAGGGCATGCAACATTGAAAAACCTCCTTCGTCAAGTCCGCTTGAAGCTTCGTCAAGCAAAAGAAGTTTTGGTTTTTCCATAATCGCTTGTGCTATACCTAATCGCTGTTTCATACCGGTTGAGAATTTATAGACCCTTTTCCGAATCGCATTATCAAGTCCTACCTTACGCAAGGATTCCATGATTTCTTTTTCGCCAATCTTCGCTTGAATCGAGGCTAGGATCTTTAGGTTATCGTATGCAGACATAGAGCCTATGAATCCGGGCTTCTCAATCAACGCGCCAAAATCTTTAGGAAAACGTTTCTCGCGTACAACGGAAATATCACCTACCGTGATCTCTCCACATTGAGGCAATACAAGTCCTGCTATGCATTTGAATAACATGCTTTTGCCTGAGCCGTTACGTCCTATAATACCTATAACCTCACCCGGATAAGTTTCAAGTGAAACTTCTTTCAAAATAGCTGCATTTTTTAGCTTAAGTGAAACTTTGTCAACCTTTAAAAATGGCTCTGTCATATTGGTCAATCCTTTCGTTTTATTACTGTCATTGTTGTGAATTTAACAAGAATGATCCACATATTTAATAAAATCAATCCTATAATAACCATCGTCGAAAATATCCCTGCCTGTTCGCCTATGAGAAAGTATTGCATCGTATTTGGCAAACCTCCCCCATTAAACATAACATTGATTGCATGTAAAAGAAGCGTGAGGGAAAACGCATGCGGCGTTCCTATCCCAATAAGCATTAGAATAAAAAGAACCAGCGATAAATGTATGTTGTAGAGTATCAATAAAGCAAGCAAGGAAAAAGCAGAAAAGATCTCGCCCGGATAAAACGTCGGAAGAAATGGCAAAGGACCCAAGCCATACAGTACCGTATTAAAAAAACATATAAACTGAAGCTTACGCCAAAGCCATTCTTTGAAGGATGCATGACGCCATACTTCGAGAAAAAATAAGTCGTTTAGCTCGCTTGTCCAGAATGCGCCAACCCCGATAAGGCCGTTGGCTGCAAACCATACCCACATAAACTGCAGCCAAAACATACCAACAACACCGTCAGGGATCTTGGCCAGCCAGCTCTCTCGTATAACAGATGAATATCCTAAGAAATAAAAGGACGCCGCACAAGCCAATATCTGCAAACTTAAAGATGTCCCCAATATAAACCGGTATTTTATCAAATCCCTGATCACGACTCACACTCCTAAGACCGCTTTTTGCGCTCTTAAGCTTCCAAAGATAGCAAGCAGCGCAAGAACGGAAACAAGATAAAAAAATGAAACAATAAACGGGAATTCAGGCGATCGCCCATTCAATAAAAGGTGTGTAGCCGGCGAAAGAAATATCAAAGTCGGGGGTAACATATAACCTACCAAAGCGACAATCCAGTATAAGGACACGGCGACAAACGCAATCATTTGACGTTCAATTATTTGGACGAGTACTGCGCTTAACACTCCGACAAGTATAAAGCTTATCAGAAAAAGCAGTGCTTGCAAAATCGCCACTGATAACGGATTGTATGCCCGGTAAAGATATGCAAACCCGCATAAGCCTATCATTTCGGTGTATTCTCGTATGTATTGTCCGTGAGCATCGCTCCACTCAAGCGAAAAAGGAAAATTAAGCATTGCGGATGTCAATACTATTAGAAAAGCAATACCAAGATATATAAAAGCGATTCGCACAATAGCCAATACTCTCGCCGTCCAGAAATCTGAGCGGCAAAAAGTCCGGCAGACAATTAGTCGTTCAAGGTCTTTAGCATAAAACATTGGGAAAATAATGAACAGAAATGGAAAGAACAAGCCATAGGTGGTATATCGCTGATTGTTAAAAATTGAGAATACCACCTCCGGCACATTTAGTTGTACTCGATCGTGATGTAATATGGCAATGTCGTCCATACTGGTCAGCACCGAATAAGCAATCATTCCGCCCATAGCAAAAAGGGTGACGGGATTTCGTAGCGCCAAATTGGCATAAAGCCGAGAAATAACATAAATAGCGCGATTCATTTCATTCCTCCCTAGCTCTAAAGAAGCGTATATAGACAAACAAGCTGACAACCCATACGACTAAGTATTGAGCGGTAAAGGAGATCGTAGTGGCGTTAGTGTTTATACCTGGGTTCCACATAACAAATGGGTAAAGACCGTGGAGTCCTGCAAAAGCAAAAAGAAAGGCAAATACACTATAGAGAGCGAAAGGAACAACGTTGGCATAAAATGAGTTGCGAAAAAGCACGGAGGCAGCCAGTCCAAGCGTTGAAGTTGTTGCACCAAACATAAAAGCTGTGACGACCTGTAATCCCATATAAACAAACGGTGCAGGAGGATTAAGATCCCAGAAGAAATGTGAAGGCGCAAGTTCTATTCGTGGAGTCATGGGAAACATTGCCGTTACCCAAAGCATGGCGCCTGCCGAAGGCAGCGCGAGCACCAACCCCCCAGCCAAAGCATTGCTCACCAGTCTTATAACTGAATATCGAAATGTTGACAGCCGCTGAAGCACGAATCTTGAAAAACCGCTGTTTCGATCTTGAGCGTAGGAGCGCGCGAATGGAATGGTTGCGAGAACCGGCGAAAACAAGGCGACATACCCCTCGTGCAACCAAACAAACCAATACAGCGATCCCGTTCTGCCCATCTCAAACATATCAGGATAATTTTCAAATTTCGGAAGAATCCATAGTACCATACCTATAACGGTCAAAGCAATGCCGACAAGGAAAGACTGTGAGATAAGCGCACGCTTTATTTCAAGCAAAAAATAGAGCTTCATAGTTTTATTTTGTACCTCCATTATTGAAACAATAAACCCAGATGAGTAATATTAAGATAAAATCGCCAAACTCAGGTTGGTTCTTAAAATGCGCGCAAGGCTTTAAGTTTTACAAATCCGGACTCCATGTTCCTCGTGCCTGAACTCTTACAGGCGTAAGAAGCCCACTTGTATGACCCAGCCGATAACCTGTTCCCGGCAGGTTCTGGCCGGGGAGGAAACTGAGAATAACCCGCGAACCGGCGGTGATTACCACTTGCTCTGTTACCATATCAACGCCACGATAAATTGCAGTCCGATGCCTGTATCCCCCGCCGATGTTCGTATTATTATCCACAGCGCTTGTGGTACTGACCTTTGTGAGCGGTTCTGTGAAAGTAGTCTGGTTAAAGGGCAGAACAATCAGATCATAGGATGCGATATTGCGCGCGAATGCATAACTAAATCCCAAAAGGATCATACTTACTGATATCATCAACAACACTAACACTTTTTTGGTACGACCGGAAATAATCTTTGTCATTTTTTACTCCTCTTTTCTACAATTATATAATAGTTACCCAAGTTTGGCGACAATTAGTTCCATTATCAGATTCGTGTCTGAATACTCTGCTGATTTCATTTTCTTCCATGGTCACTTTGATTTGTATTATTCCTCCATTACCCCTTCCTTTTTATACATGCTCCGTATGTGTTATGCTCTCCTATATAATAAACGCACGAGAAACCAAAATCCCTACAACAATTTAAAAATTTTTTACAATTCATTGTTCTATCCGTATGTTATAAGCTTTTTTTGCATAGCTGGTATTGTTTTTCATCTAATTTATCAAGAAGCGGAAGATAAATCGCAAGCATTTAGTCCTCCTATTGCCTTGTAACCTTATCCAATACCTCTTGGGCAAGATCAAATCTTAAGGATTCCCTTCGTATCCAGAACGGCTCTTCACCGCTCGGGAAGGTAAGCTGAATCCAGCCATCTTCACGTCTTTGAACACTGCCGGTGCCGGTTCTTAATCCTAATTCTCTGCCATCTATGCTATTATAGGTCATCGCGTCAATTATCCTCCCCTGATTGGCATTTTCAAAGAGCCGCTCATTAAAGCTAATGGCATTTTTAGGTATGTATGCAATTGGTGCCGGAACATCCCCATGAGCAAAGGTAATTCTGTAGTAATCACCGTCTTCTCCAATCACTAATACAATATCGTTTTTACTTACAGGAACAGTCGTTCCTTTTGGAACATAATCTGAATCATAAGTTATATAATAAGAATTACCTTCAGCATCATAATGTATAATACGATCCGAACTCATTTCAAACTGTCCTTCTGTGAGTATGGAGTAAGAGTTTTTTCGCACAGTATCTTTTGTTATTATAGCAACTTTTGTCTGAAATTTCGCAATACCTATAACTTCTTCATTGATTCTTCCCGGCTCTTTATCATTTTCAGCATATTCCACATAGTTAACTCCTTGATTTGTTTCAGTTTGCTTTGGATTGTTTTGAATATCTCTTGCACAACCCGATAAGAACAGCATTGCTGATATGATTATTAATAATGATATTGGTTTTGACATTTTGCCCTCCATTTTTTATATGAATTTGCATATTTGCGCTCAGCCATCAGAAGGATTGATCAGCCTGAACAAGATTTGTGCAACATTGGTCAGCATGAAAACCATTGACAACACTATAACAAACAGAGAAAAAAACTTTACTGTTTTCTTAGCCTTTTGTTTCATAAACATACCCGAATCCCACCCTTTCTTAAAATAACTTTTTCTGATTTTTACCAAACAACTTTCCCAAGCCATTAGCAGGTCATTGCTTATTTCGCGCCTGCTTATATCCCTTCCTTCTTTTTGGTTTCAAAGTATGATTTGCATCACTTATACGCGTTCCAGTTTATCACCTCCTATATAATAAACGCACGAGAAGCCAAAATCCCTACAACAATTTAAAAATTTTTTACAATTCATCGTTCTATCCGTATGTTAAAGCTTTTTTTGCATAGCTGGTATTATTTTTCATCTAATTTATCAAGAATCGAAAGATAAATCGAAAGCATCTACTCCTCCTTTTGACTTATGACCTTATCCAATACCTGTTGGGTAAGATCAAACTTTGATGGATATTCGTATAATCGCTCAGTCAGCAAAATGTTATGATGGCTGAACGATCATAAAAAAGTATTAGATTTTATAACCGCATAATAAACGCATAAGGAGTCAAAACCCCCTAATGTATTTTTGATACTACAGACCGAAAGCTGAGTTAGTTATTTTTTTGTACAACACTTTTAAGTTTTAGTCCACTTCCGTCAGCATTAATGATCCACTGCGCCTGCCCAAATTCTTCTTTGACCTTATTTCTGGCGTAGGCTTCAAGATACTCACCCTCAGATACTGCCCGTTGAGCAACAGTGGTGAACGAAAGAGTATTATCCCCAGGAGACCACTTTAAGTTGCTAAACCAAGGGCGGAAATCAATGGTCGATCTGATGGCCCAGTCCAGACTGCCCCATCCCCCGAAATCAGGGGCTTTGTATTTCTCTTTGGCTGCCCGCACTTCCTCCGGGAAAAGCAACGTGACCATTTCAAGGGACGGGAGACTAAAAGAACGTTGCCCATTGACAACACTGTCCACAGCGAAGTCGCCTAACACATCTATATTGGCGGGCACCATAGGATCATCCGCCCGGGATATAGGGCTGCCATAGTAGATATATGCGCCTGTCGGCGACCATCTGGGCCGCCAAGACGTGAGATCATAGAAAAAAGCTCTTCCTGTGAAATGCGGCGTATTTGTTTGAAGATCAAGAAAGCCTACAATCGATGTGTGATCAAAACTTCCGCCGCGGCGGCTGTGAAGGAAAAAGCCAAGTCTATTCCCATCCGGCGACATGCTGAAAGGCTGTAGAATACCAAATCCATGCCAAGGACCTCCTTCGACTCCCGTGCCTTTATTCAATGTGCTATCAGCTGGCACAAGGCGCTCCCATTGTTCTTTGAGCATTGCTTGCCCTTGTTCGGCACGCAGTAAAATAGTGCCGTCACGTATGAAGAGAGGCACAGAAGCCAAGAGGTGGTAAGCTTTTTGAAAAAACGTGATGCCAATTATTCAGATAAGAACCGCATCACCGTAGTGCTGGATAACTACCCGGATGATATCCGACCAATTTCAGGCCTTACACTCCCCAGCCTCATTATATCCTGCAAACCTCTATTTTACCGCTACCGTTGCGAAATTGCGTTCTTACGAATAATTCTCCCTCATTCTAATTCAAATTTCAAAGGGATTGTAATATCATCAAATTCCGTACTAACTCCTAAAATTAAATCCGCGCCGTCCGCTACTTTTTCAGGCACTTTTAAGTCAAAGTTAAAATATGTCCAATATCCCGGCCCTAGAAGATGTTCTTCTATTATAACAGGATGTCTTGTAAAACCAGAGGTCTGCGTTCCCATTGTTAAGCCGGAAACCAACACATTTTGGTTGGCATCAAGCAGCCAATAGCTAATTTCCTTAGCATTATCCACTCCGGATACGCTAAACTTACGACCCACCATCTCACCCGGCGCAGGCGCGAAGATTTTTATTGACCGTGACTGCGCAACAATATCCGGAAGATAATGAATATAGGCAAGAGATTTAATAAAAATTTCTTCATCAGCTATGGGCACAAACCTGACCGGTAATCCTGTCGCCTTGATGTAAACCACATCATAAAGGTCATCTAACATTATTTGTTGAACTGAAGAAGGCTTGACAAAGCTTGTTTTTACCACTACTACTTCTACTTCTTCTTCTTCTTCTTCTTCTTCTTCCATAACAAGTACATCTTTGATTTGCACCAGATGCTCGAAGCCAAATTGGATTCCACTTCTAACAAAAAGATATTGCTTACCGCCAAATTCTTTAGCATTAGCAAAATGTCCCATGTCAAACTTTAGAGAATTTTCAACCCATTTCCTAATCTCTTCTGGTGTTGCGGCTTCCGTGTGCAATTCAACCGGCCAATATTCCACTTTTTTCCCGGTAACAATCTCTATCCAAATAGGCTCGGCGTAGATATGCAGCGAGTCGGCAAAATTCTCATCCATGCTTAATTCAGCCCAAGCTACTACTTTGTATATGCCTGGCTGATCTAAGGCGAAAAAATAATTTTCTGTCCACGACCCTCCACGATCAAAAACGCCGGGATTAAGGGTGAATTCTACCGGACTGCCTGGTTGCGGTTCCGGGATCTTTGATATAACAACTTGATTCTGCTCATCATAAACCCTAAAAAAAAGAATAGAATCAGCACCCCAAACAACAAGCGATTTATCGCCCAAATTGTACAAGTTTTTACTTAACCAGATTCTCTCTCCTACATGATATTGGGGCGCGAGAAGCCTCGCAACCACTTTTAGCTCAGTCATTTCACCCGCAATTTCTTTTTGATCAGTCATCAAAAAAGCCGGCTCATTTGTTTTGCCTGCATTTTCGTTTCGGTCGGTCGCCACAACCTCCGGCTCATTCCGCGTGAACAATTCTATTCCGACAAGAGTGCCAAGCGACAATACCGCTGCAATCAACACGCCTGCAATCAACATTTTGTTTTTCATATTCGTTACCTCCGGTTTAAAACTCGTGATCAGGGGCTTTCAGCCCCTGATCACGAGTTTTCTTATTTTATTTGGGTTTAGCGTTTCCGATTCTGAATCTTGAATTCTTGCGGCTTGCCGCAAAATGTTTTCGAATCACGAGATTCCTTGATTTTGTCTGCTACGACTTTTCGCCATTTCCATGGAATCCATCCTTTTTGACATGAAAGCCGTTGCAACCAATACCTTGAACTTATGAACCATCTATTGCTGTAGGTGATGCAAGTGGCGCTGCAGTGGTAACAGTTAGAGTAACCCTTACTGTTGCAGGTGTACCTGTAGCCGGAGAAGCACCAATAAAGGTAATGGTTCCAATATGAGTGCCAACTCCTAATCCTGCAGCAGTTGCCCGTACAGTTACAGAGTCTGTTTCTGTTGTGGTTGTCCCACTACTTGGTGTTACGCTTAACCAAGCTCTATTACTCGTTGCAGACCAGCTTAAAGTTCCTCCTCCGGGATTGGTTACATTTACTGTTCCTATAGTGGTCAAACCAGCGCCTGGGGCCAATGAACCAGCTACTGTTGCAGGTGATACACGAAGTTGGGGAGGTATTAAAGCGCGAACATTTGTTCTGATTACAGGAAGCAAATTCCATAAATTATCCCCCGGACAAGCCGTCCAACCGTTCCTAGCACCTACATCTCGATGTCCGGCAATTCTATGAATATTTCGAATGCCCCAAAAAGTAGCAATATTAGCCATCCCCAGAGGATCCAGGTTGTGCTGGTGAAATCTCCAAGTCAGTAACCTTTCCAAGTTTTGACGCGCTAATTCGCTGGGATGGCCTACCGCCGGTGTAGGATGGGGTTCCCCTGGTTGGAATTGTCCTATGAGTGCAATGCCTACACTGTAATGATTAGAATAAAATGCATGTGCTCCCAAAACATCTGTTGTACTGAGCCAAGGATTATGTCTCCCTTGGAATATCCTTCCTTCTCTGTCAATAACGAAGTTATAGCCGATGTCACTAAAGCCTTGGGCTATATGCTCATTCCGAATTGTTCTCATTTCCTGTTTGGACTGACTTAGGGTTCGAGCAATATTGTGACCAGCGGTGTGGTGAACGATAGCATGGGTAATTGGTATCTGTGAAACATTCCAAGGGTGCTCGGTGCCCAGCCACTGGAGGCGGGAGATAATGGGGGGTTGAGCGGGAGCACCAAGGGCTGTGGTGGCAGCAATTTCCATGACAGGTTCACTTGGGTTGATTTCCTCGAGTATCTCGGGGATCTCGGGGATCTCAGGGACAGTGCTATTATCAAATACTACAACTCGAACAAAAGTAATTGGCACACCAGCAGGAGGCTGTATTCTTATTTCAAAGTCAGTGTGTATACCGAAGTCGATCGGTATATATAAATGGCTCCAGAAGAGACCGGAAGGGCTATCACCAGGGCCAATATCTCCTGGGAAGCGAACCCATTCCATCCAGGGTGCTTCATCTTTTCGAGTGCGGATTGCTACTTCAAAACTTTTGGGATTGGCAGTATGGTCGACGACTAACCACCCAACCGATAAACCGGTAATGGACACCGGGCTCCTGCCGGTGAAGCTGTATATTCCTTCAACTTCAAACAACTGATCAGTTTCCCACTCAAGATAAACTGAAGGAACACCAAATTTAGCGGTCTTACAGATAACACGAGGAGCGTCAAAGAGCGAAATGGATGCGCTTTGCGCTAATGTATTACCAATCATTGTAAAGGCAAACAAAGCATAAACTAAAACCAATAATTTAGCAATTTTCTTCATAGTTATCCTCCATTAAAAAATTTTGTAGATATAATAGTCGTTGTGGGATTTTGACAGAAAATTTCCAGTTATAAACCCCCGGGAATCGACCCAAAACTCGCTGGAAATCACTTTTATAAGCTTAATACTGCATATTAAGTGGCCACGTTTACACTGTAGCGCTGCTTTGAAACTTTTTGATTTTTTGCGTTCCTCCTTTCCTCCCGGCTTTCCCGGGACAGATTAAGCATTTTGTTATAATGAACTAACAAGCAATAAATAACTTCTGTTTACAAAACAAATGTATTGCTTAATAAGTGAAAGTACTCTGTTTCTTGTGGATAACATAACAACACCTTCCTTTCAAATCTTTTGTTACGACTTCTTTTAGTTTTCGACTGCACAGGTCGAACTTTTTTTGCATAGCTGGTATTATTTTTCATCTAATTTATCAAGAATCGAAAAAATAAATCGCAAGCATCTACTCCTCCTTTTGCCTTGTAACCTTATCCAATACCTCACGGGCAAAATCAAATCTTAATGATTCCCTTCGTATCCAGAAAGGCTCTTCACCGCTCGGAAAAGCAAGCTGAATCCAGCCATCTTCACGTCTTTGAACACTACCGGTGCCGGTTCTTAATCCTAATTCTCTGCCATCTATGCTATTATAGGTCATCGCGTCAATTATCCTCCCCTGATTGGCATTTTCAAAGAGCCGCTCATCAAAGCTGATGGCGTCCTTAGGTATATATGCAATTGGTGCCGGAACATCCCCATGAGCGAAGGTAATTCTGTAGTAATCACCGTCTTCTCCAATCACTAATACGATATCGTTTTTATTTACAGGAACAGTCGTTCCTTTGGGAACATAATTTGAATCATAAGTTATATAGTAAGAATTACCTTCAGCATCATAATGTATAATACGATCCGAACTCATTTCAAACTGTCCTTCTGTGAGTATGGAG
>Ga0209316_100334_pt1 | contig 15887 bp, 13 predicted proteins | sample 3C3metaG_FD_184150 | JGI IMG/M metagenome (GOLD analysis project Ga0209316, IMG submission 184150) | Freshwater bacterial and archeal communities from Indian Creek, Illinois, USA - 3C3 metaG (SPAdes) (version 3) | ecosystem: Environmental > Aquatic > Freshwater > Unclassified | place: USA: Indian... | reverse complement strand
TGTAATCAACATCAAATATATTTGGAAACTTAAATCTAACCGCTTCAACGCCATTAATTGTTCTAATTTCTCTAGTAATCAAGAGAGCATGGCCAGGGCATGGAATATCTACTCTTAATGCCAAGAATCCCGGCTCGGACAAGGAGGGCGTCCCTCTGCCAAAAGCAGTCAAAACAGCGGTAGTAAAAGGAACTTCAGGGTCAAAATTCGCCGTGATAGGAAATATAACCATAAACAAAATGAGATTGATAAAAATCGTTACGCCGTAAAGAGTGGATAAATACTTCCATCTATCTTTTATCCCGCGTATAGACAAAGCTTTATTATGCCTTAGATAAATAGCGGCTGAAATTGTGGCGAAGATTAAAGAAAAAGCAATAAGCAAATAAAAGAAATATGCATTAAGCAATAAAGGTTTTAAAATAGCGGTTGCTGTTGCCATACCTAGAATTGTAAATACAATAAAAAGAATGCAAAAAGTATGCGGTAGCACTCCGTATAAAACGCCGGACCACACTCCCTTTGTTTTTTTACTCGCGTCCCTGGGCGCGCAACAATTTTTTTGGTTATTTAAGTTTGTCATTGTTATTTTTAATGTGAATTTTTAAATAATTCTAAAATTTCTTTAATTTTCTTTTTTCTTTCTTTCTCGTTTTTGCCCTTAATCGTTTCAGCGACGCAAGTGTTAAGATGGTTCTCTAAAATCATTTCGTTGACCTTTTTGATAGCGGCAATCACAGCTTCGTTTTGTTTGATAATATCAATGCAGTACTTATCATCTTTCAGCATTTTTTGAACCCCGTCTAAGTGTCCGATAAGATAACTCATTCGGTTTACAACTTGTTTTCTAATTAGTGGTTGCATAAATTTTATTTTTTGTTTTTAGCTTTTGATTTACACATACCCACCCCAGAGGGGTTTGTGCAATATAATAATATTTTGGGAATAAAATAATGTCAAGAGGCGCCTTTTGGTCTTTAAAAAGACTAGAAAGCGCATAAAAACAAAGAGGATGTGAGCTCCTTAAATTTATAAAATAAATATTTATAGCCAGAGCTACAAACAGGACTTAGATAATCCTATCTAAAAAGAAAAGAATCAAACCGGCGCTTGTGGCAACGCCGGAAATTATCCAAAAACGCATAGTGATTTGCGATTCAGGCATTCCTATCGCTTCAAAATGATGATGTATAGGTGTAGAAAGAAAAAGTTTTTTCTTCATAATTTTTTTATGGGTCATTTGGATAATAACAGAGAGAGATTCAATGACCATAACAGCGGCGAAAAAAGGAAGTAAAAAAACCGTGTTAGTGAGCAAGGCGATAACGCCCATAGTGATTCCAATCGCCATTGAGCCGGTGTCGCCCATAAAAAATTTTGCCGGATGCACATTGTGCCACAAAAAAGCAACCAGTCCTCCGATAATAGCGCCTATCATAGCAGCAAGGTCGTAGCGTTGAAGAGTAAAAGCTATAACGCCAAGCGCGCCAAAAGCAAAAATTGAAACACCTCCTAAAAGTCCATCCAGACCATCTGTTTCGTTCGCGGAAAAAGCGCTCGCGATAATAATAAAAATAAAAACAGGGATATACCAGAGTCCAATATCAATAACGCCGATAAAAGGGATATTTAATACATGCCAATCTAAATAACGCGGCGAATAAAACCACCATGCGCCAATCGCGCCAATAAACGCGTAAAGCAATAGTTTGCCTCTCATAGGAAGACCTCCCCCTTTCGGACCTATTCGCAAAACGCCAAGCACATCATCCGCAAGCCCAATAAGCGCGGCAATAACCATAGCGGCAAGAGGCAAGTAAGTCTCTGCTCTATCTATAAAATTGAGATGAGTGTAGATACCGCCTAGAGTATAACTTGCAAGCCACATTATAACGGCAGTGATAAGAACAGAACCCCATATAATAATACCTCCCATCGTCGGCGTGCCTGATTTTTTAGCGTGTAAAGCAGACATAACCGGCGCGGAAGAGGCGTCTCTGATTTGTTTTTTGATTCCGTATTTTTGAAGAGCTTTAAAAATAAGCGGGGTAAGAGCTATGGCAATAAAAAAAGCCGTTGTCATAACGGCAAGTATTTTAATGACTTGCGTTGGAAACATTGTTGATATGATATATTATTTTTTCCGTTTCTTTAATTCTATCATCAGCTCCGAGAATAATGATAGCAAAATTTTCTCCGGAAATTGAAAAGATAGCAATAAGATTTTGATTCGCGTCTAAGGTAGTGCCGGTTTTACCTCCCAAGAAATCATTTCTTGCAGCAAGAGGATTGATGTTGTTTAAGCGGACGCTTTGGTTTAAATTAAGTTCTCTAATCACCATTGACTCTCTCGCGGAAATAGAAAAAAGGTCTGGAAAAGCGTTCCAAGCGTATCTTATAAAAATCGCCAAATCATTGGCGGTGCTTTGGTTTAGCGCAGAAAGGCCAGTGGGCTCGTGAAAGCGGGTATTATTCATACCGATTGCAGTGGCTTTCTGATTCATTAAATACACGAACTGATGAGCGGGCATATTTTCAGCAAGCGCGACAGCAGCATCGTTTGAAGAAACAACCATCATTGTAGAGACAAGGTCTTGCACGGAATATGAATCCCCCGCTGTGAATCTCCCAGCGGCTCCTAATGCTTCAATAGCAGTAGGAGAAATAATTATTCTTTGCTCTTTGTCCATATTTTCTAAAGCCACAATAGAGCTCATAAGTTTGACAACTGACGCCATCGGCCATCGGTCCTGTTCTCTTAGCCCAAAAACTTTTTCTCCTGAAGAGAGATTAATGACAACGCTCGCCTGCGCGGCAAGAGTCTCGGGAACTTTTGGCTTTCTCCCACTCGGGATTTCTGTAACGCTTAAAACTGCTGAGTTTTGCGGAGACGCAAGAGCATCAAGCATACTAGCGGTAGCAATGGGATTTTTATCTCGCTCTTGTTGCGCTGGAAAATAATCTGTAAAGCCAATTCTTATAGACAGGCCAATAAAAAAAATCACAACTGTAAAAATTAAAATTTTTATTTTAGTAGCGTTATTCATTTTCTAAATTTTCTTTAAGTTCTTGGTATTTAGCAAAATCGGGAAGCTCTTCTTTACTCTTTATTCCTAAATGCCTTATTAAATCAGAAGTTGGCCGATAAAGGTAGGTATTAGATTTTTGAGGATGAGGAATGCGTTCTATTAGTCCTCTTATCATAAGATTTCTTAAAGTGAAGCTTGAATTAACTCCCCGTATATATTCTAACAAAGACTTGGAGATAGGACCAAGATACGCGATAAAAGACAAAGTTTCAAGAGTCGCGGGAGTTAGGTTTTCATGAGTTTCTGTTTTAACAAGTTGTGCGACTATATGAGCAGAATCGGGTTTTGTAGCAAGCTGAATACCTCCTTCGTGTTCAATGATATGAATACCGCTTGAAGAAGAATTATATTTTTCTTTAAGAGAAAGAATAGCGTCATTAATCGCCGGCTCTTCTTCGGCGATAATACTTGCAAGTTTTGCAACACTTATCGGTGAATTCGCCACAAAGAGCGCCGCTTCAATTTTAGCGTGAATATCGTTCATTGTTGTTTTGTAGTAATCATTATTTCAGAGAATGCCGACTTTTGGTCTACGAATATTTTATTATCCTTCAAAAGATGCAAAAGCGCGAGAAAAAGAATAATCACTTCTTTTTTATTTCTATTTTTAGCGACAGAATCAAACCTGGAAATATTTTGATTGATTCTTGTAATTAATTCTGAAACATAATCCTCAAAATTAACGGCTTCATATTTTTCGTATTGGGTTTTTAAAGCAACAATAGAAGATTGAGTCTTACGCAAGGCGTCAAGGAGAGAGGCGCAGTCAATTTCAAGAGGAGCGATAAAGACAGGGTTTGATTCTAGCGGAAAAACATCTTTGGTAAAAGATATCTTGTTCGCGGACCAAAGCGTGAGAAAATTTTCTTCGGCGACTTTCAGCGCTTTATAAAGATTAAGGCGACTTTGTAATTCTTTAATCCCCTCTTCTTCTTCAGGGGTTAGCACAAAATCAGGAACTAAAGATTTAGATTTTATAAGAATTAATTTAGCGGCGACAGAAATAAAATCCACTAAAAGACGGGGTTCCTTATCTTCCACGACTTTGAGATATTCCAGAAAATCACCGGTGATTTTTGCAAGATTAATTTCGGTAATTTCGTATTTTTTCTCTTCTATCAGTTCAAGCAGTTTATAAAGCGGACCCGCAAAACCATTTGTTTCAATTTTGTAAGACATTTTATGTATAAAGGGGATTAGCTTAAATGTTTAAAGGTTTAAAAGTTTAAGGGTTTAAAGATTTAAAAATCTGGATCCTCGCTCGTGGGCGAGGATGACAGAAAGGATGTATCATTCCCGTAAAAGCGGGAATTTAGAGTCCTCTTCCGCGAAAGGCTTAAAGGTTTAAAGGTTAATAGTGGATTGTAAGCCATTCTAAAATTTTTTCCGCGTCAGCGCGATTATCGTCTGAGCCCAAAATAATAATAGCTACCGGTCGTTCTTCTCCGGCAAGCTCAAGTCTAAAAACTCCAAGAAAAGTTTCTTTAGCAATATTTGTCTTACCGGTTTTGCCGCCAACGAACGACGGATTGCCTTCGAAAAGATTGAAATTTCTTAAATTCGGGAAAATAGGTTCTCCATAGACAGAGTCCGTAATTTTCCCAGCAGACAGTCTCAAAATAAAGCTTCTGTTATTGTAAAGATACCTGGCTAAATTAAATAATTCCGAGGCGTTTGATTTATTCTCTCCGCTAATCCCGGAAGGGTCGGCAAATTGTGACTCGCTCATACCAATCGCGCGTGCCTTCCGATTCATTAACGAAATAAATCGGTTACGTCCCAAATGACGCGCGAGAACTTCAGCTGCTTCATTAGATGATTCTAAAAGAAGCGGAAAAAGCAGATTATAGGCGGAAACACGAGAGCCCGCTCTTAAACGAGGATGTGATGTTTGCACTAAAGATTCTTGCGAAATAGAAACATTATTTTCAAGTCTAATATGTCCAACCGTAACAAGAGCAGTCATTATTTTAGTAATTGAAGCAACGGGCAAAATCTTATTGCGATTATATTCAAGTATAATATAATTATTATGCAGGTCAGCGACTAAATAAGCGTTTGCGGAAAGTTTTGGCAGATTAGGATGATAAATAAAATCGTCTTTAATAAAACTTTCTTCAAAAACAATGATTGGCATTCCTACGCGGGCTAAATCATATACTCTTCTCGCAGATTCATTGGAAAGCCTAATGCATCCTCCGGAAAATTCGGTTGCAACTGGTGTCCCTCCTGGATAATGCGGCCAGCCGTGAATAAAGAAATTACCGTGAAAGGGAAGACTCCATGGCAGATGCACATTTGCAAGACGAGAAAAATGATTTCTAATTCTCATATCTACCTGATATATGCCAGCAGGAGTTTCCCACCAAGACCCCTCTCTTCCTTTTGCAAGAATAGGCGCCTCATATGCCAAAACCCCTCTTGAATAAACGCGAATTATCATCTCGGAGAGATTCGCCTCAATAAAATCAGACTCGTTTTTAATAAGAGCGTCTCTAGCTTTAGCAAAGAAATCAAAATCACCAAAAGCAGGCGCTGGTCCGAATTGAAACTCTGTTGGAGGAAGCGATGTATCGCCGAAAAAAGGCAGGGGCTTAGGAATGTCTCTTAAAAAATAGTAAGCAATAGCGCCTCCGGCGGTAAGCAAAATAAGGCAAAGAATAACAATAACAAGCGACACTTTAACGCCCAATATATTTTTTATAATAGCCATTATTTCAATAATTTTTTAGTTTTTTGAAAAGCTGTAACGAATAGAGGCGATTAGGATTTTACTTCTTTCATTTTACGCGCTTTTTGTGATATAATCAAGAAATTAAAATGGTCTTCTCAATATATAGGCGGTACCGTCCGCGTAAAATATCGGAGATAGTGGGACAAGACTCTATCTCTAACGTGATTCAAAACGCCGCTAAAGCAGGCAAGTTATCTCATGCCTATCTTTTTTATGGTCCCAGAGGTTCTGGAAAAACCAGCATAGCAAGAATACTCGCGAAACTCGTAAACTGCGAAAAAAGAAATTCGGATTTAGATTTTCAACAAATAGGAGAGCCGTGCAATGAGTGTGCGCGCTGTGTAGAAATAGATGCAGGCAGATCATTTGATGTAATTGAAATAGATGCCGCCTCAAACAGGGGGATAGACGAAATAAGAGAATTAAAAGAAGGCGCAAGATTTACTCCTAGTTATTCCGCCCGTAAAGTTTTTATTATTGACGAAGCCCATCAACTTACTAAAGAAGCATTTAACGCTTTATTAAAAATACTTGAAGAACCGCCCGCGCACGTGATGTTTATCCTCGCGACTACCGAATACGACAAACTTCCGGCAACGATAGTTTCAAGAACTCAAAGATTTTCTTTCAAGAGAGTTCCTATTGCGAGAATTACGGAAAAGCTTGCGATGATATCTAAAATGGAAGGAATTAAAATAAGCGATGAAGCGATAGAGGTTATAGCTTCGGCGGCGGAGGGTAGTTTTAGAGACGCGGAATCTCTTTTTGAACAAGTCGTTGCGATGGAAGACGATGAGGTCACTCTTTTAGACGCGGAACGAATATTAGGAAAAGCCGGCGCCACTAAAGCTGAAGCTCTTGCTGACAAAATAATCAGCAAAGATTTGCCTGGTTCACTAGAAGCGCTCGCGCACATTAACGAAGAAGGATATAATCTCTCGCAACTCACAAAAGACCTTATTCATTATTTAAGAAGAGTGCTTGTCGTCTCATATGACGATAAAATGGCAGACTTGTTTAAAGAGGAAGTAACTGCAGAAACGGCAAATAAAATCATAAATCACGCCAAAGACTGCGATAAAGAAAAAATAATAGTTATATTAAAAGCCTTAATTGCCGCGTATGGAGAAATTAAATACTCCCCTTTCGCCATTATTCCGTTAGAAGTAGCGATAATGGAAAGTTTGAAAGATTAAGCTTTCTCTGCGAGAGGCCGCTTCGCGGAAAGTTTAAGCTCGCTTCGCGAGAAGTATCAAAGTTTAAAGTTTAAAAGTTTAAAAAACCTGGATCCCCGTTCGTAGACGAGGATGACAGAAGGGATGTATCCCCGCATCTTCCTTGTCATTCCCGCGAAAGCGGGAATCCAGAGTTTTTCGAGAATCTATAGTTTGAAAACTATATAATTTTGTTTTAGGCTTATTCAAGATAAAGATTGCTGATTACCTAACTTGCTCCATCAAGCTTATTTATCTAAAATATAAAAGTCTTTTGCGTAACATTTGGGGGATCGTCTAATGGTAGGACAGCGGCCTTTGAAGCCGTCAATCTAGGTTCGAGCCCTAGTCCCCCAGCCATAAAGAGCAATAAAGATAAATTTGGCGAGATGAAGCAGGATAGCCAGCCTTTAAAGAAACGATTATTTTGTTAGACAAGAACAACAATAAAAAAGCATTTAGTGAATTTAAATCTCTCTTCATGGCTTGAATATAAATATGCTTAAAAAACTTGATAGTTTTATAAAAAATAAGGGTCGCTACTTTTGTAGCGACCCTTTTTTAGTCTAGAGGAATAAGCGTCTTAAGATGCTTAACCTCTTCTTCGGAAAGAAAAATGCCTTTAAGGTGCTGCCTTCCAAACCTTCTCGCCTCTTTACCGGTTCTAACAGCGATATCTACATTACTAGAACCAATACGGCCTCCTCTGTCGTTAATTCGCCAGAGGCCAATTCTTTCTATCAGGACGTAGCTTCCAAAAGGAATGTTGCGTCCGGCCGCGGCAGTCTCCCAAGGAACAACTTTTTCACCGCTTGCGGTGATTGTGGGATCCCCGCTGTAATCCCATCCTGTTATTGCAGAAGGGCACAGCGGAGCATATGCGGTCACCTCCACTTCAGTTGCCAGGTCAAAAAATTCAGCTAACATTGTGCTTTGTTCTTTTAACTTATTGTTTTCTCTCCTTAGAACACCAATCTCTTTGATTAAAGATTGGTTTCTTTCTTCTAATACATCTATCTTTTTTATTGAAAATTGATTCTCTTCTTCTAATAATTCAATAATTTTTTGTGAAGATTGATTTTCCTTCTCCAACAACTTAGTTCTCTCTTCAGAAAATTGAAGTTCTTGAAACAAGAAATTCTCGCTTCTTTTTAGATAGACGCTAGTAAAACTTAGAAAAAAGATAGTCGCTGTTACTAGAGATAAAAAAACAATTTTTTTAGTCCCACTTTTTCTGGTTTTACTGTTCGCATCCTGTGGTTTTGCTTCCATAATAATATCTCCCTTTCCCTTAATTAATTTATTAAAGTCCCTTCTACGCTTTTCTACTCCTTTCTGCTTTTTTGCGTAGACAACGTAAAGTAACAAATTAAAATATTTTTGTCAAATTTTTGATATGACGATAATTCATTCCTTGTCAAAAATATTTTTTTAATGTACCCTTCGGAAGTTCAATGCCTGGAGAAGATGTAATATTAAGATTTAATAAAGTATCGTTTGGATACAGCTATTCAAAACCCATTATAAATGAAGTGGATTTTTCGGTGCGTCGGGGAAACAAAATAACTATTATGGGGCAAAACGGCGCCGGAAAGACAACGCTATTTAGATTAATAACCAGCGAAGAGTTGCCAGAATCCGGGTCTATATCTATAAACGAAAAAACGTCTGTTGCTGAGTCAAAACAAGTTATACCAAAAGATAAACTCTCAAAAACTGTTCGTGAATATTTTGAAGAAGCTTTCGCGGAAAAAATATACGATATTGAACCAAGAATTAATAAAGTTTGCCAGGCGATTAATCTAATCGCCCCACTTGATAAAAAGATCGGCGAATTCTCCGGAGGTCAACAAGCAAGACTCTTGCTCGCTTTTGCAATGATACAAAATCCCGATATTTTACTTTTAGACGAACCTACAAACAATTTGGATAAGAGTGGAATAGTAGCTTTAAAACAATTTCTACAAGATTATACAAAAACCTGCATAGTTATCTCGCACGACGCTGATTTTCTTAATTCTTTCACGGACGGCGTGCTTTATCTTGATTCTTCAACTAATAAAGTTGAGCAATACGCAGGTAATTATTTTGATGTTATAAAAGAAATAGAAGCAAGAATTGAAAGAGAAAGAATGCAAAACGTTAGACTTGAACGCGATATACAAAATCGTAAAGAACAAATGAATTTCTTTGCCCAAAAAGGAGGACATTTACGCGATGTCGCCTCTAAAATGAGGCAAAAAGTAGTAGAGCTAGAAACGCAAAAGGTAGAAGTTCGACAAGAAGACAAAACCATACGCGATTTTGCGATACTTACGCAAGAAGAAGTTTCGGGAGAAATAGCTAAAATCACCGCAGTGTCTATAATAAAAGGCGGAAAACTTCAAAAAAAGAAAGTTGATATTTCATTAAAAAGAAAAGAAAAACTTTTAATTAAAGGCCCAAATGGCGTGGGCAAAACTAGCTTTCTAGAATCAATAGTTTCCGGGAAAGCTAAAGGAATTGCAGTACATCCAGGCGTCCGTATTGGATATTACCGACAAGACTTTTCTACTTTAAATCCGGAAGACACTGTGTATAAAACACTTGCTGATTCTATGGCGAAAGGAGGAGAAGAAGACCTGCGTTCAACTGCCGCCGGATTTTTAATTACGAAAGAGCTTATTAATAATAAAATAGATTCGCTTTCCGAAGGACAGAAAGGATTGGTGCTATTTGCCAAATTAGTACTTGCTCGTCCCACCCTTTTAATACTTGACGAACCGACCAATCACATCAATTTTAGACACATACCGGTTATCGCAAGAGCCATAGATAGGTTTGAAGGAGCGATGATTCTTGTAAGCCACCACGCGGATTTTGTAAATCAAATTAAAATCACTCACACTATTGATTTAGGCGAGAGCGATTAGAGACATAAAAGTTGGTAAAATAGATCTCTGTTTCTATAATAAATAACTTATAACCAATTCGGTTTAGAATGCATATACTTTTCTGCTTTACGGATAATTTTTGCCATAGTTTCCACTACTTTAACAGGATGATGTCCTACCGCGGTCTCGTCAGATAACATTACCGCATCCGCGCCATCAAAAACAGCATTTGCCACATCTGAAACCTCAGCCCGTGTTGGATGGTTATTTTCAATCATAGAAAGTAACATTTGAGTTGCCACAACAGAGCCAGTATTATGCCAAGCGGCATGCCTTATAAGATGTTTTTGCACGACAGGAATATCTTCAATAGGCATTTCAACTCCAAGGTCTCCTCTTGCAATCATAATCGCGTCAGAGGCTCTAATAATAGAGTCAATGTTCTGAACTGCGATAGGTCTTTCTATTTTAGAAATAATTTTTGCTTTGCCATTAATAAGAGTCCTTAATTTTTCAACATCTTCAACGGTTTGCACAAAAGAAAGCGCTATATAATCTACATTTTGAGACAAGCCAAATTGCACATCTTCAATATCTTTAGGAGTAAGCCCAGTTGTGGTTAAAGCCGTCATAGGCACATTCACTGCTTTTCTGGAAAATAAGATTCCACCGTTTACAACAAAGGCATATATTTTTGTGCCAATTATTTTATTAACTGAAAGTTCTATCGCGCCATTTGCAAGATAAAGAGGTTCTCCTGGCTGTATATCATTATGCAAATGCAAGTCATTAATAAAAATAATCTCTTCGCTTTCTTCTTGTTTGTCGGTTGTAAAAATAATTTCTTCGTCATTATGTAATTCGCGTCCGTTTTCCGGTAAGTCCCCTACTCTAAGACGAGGTCCTTTAAGATCAACTAACATTTTTACTTCTTGTTTTTCTTCTTCGCAAATTTTTATTAAAGCATCGCGTCCTGCAATATAATTATCATAAGAGCAATGAGAGAAATTCATTCTAGCAATATCCATACCAGCTAGCACCATTTCTCTTAATGTCTCTGGAGAGTTAGATTTAGGTCCTATAGTAGCTATAATTTTTGTTTTCATTTTTTATTTTGTTTTTGCGAAGAAGATAAATCTGTCGCATCTATTACAGAATAGCGATACTATGGCGATCGGGTCAAGTAAAACAAAAAACAAAAACCCCCTTGAAGGGGTTTTTGTTTGCGACCGGATAAGCCGGATTCTGTAATCCGCCAAAGCGGACGATGGCAATTTATCTAGGTCCTCGATTACTCTCGGACTCAAGCGACTCTCTTAGTTATAATTTTCACAAACTATGACTAAGCGCGGTCTTGCATTCCACAAGGATTTAGCCGTTTCACTTCCGTTTTTTATATGTCCCTATGACGGAACTAGGCCTTGCTAATCGGGACAGGCCTCTTTTCATCTTTCGGTGAAAAGCGTCACTGTTCGCACCTCTATTCATCTATATTAGAGATGAACGGCGGCTTTTAACCGCTGTGTTTTATCCTTTTTTTAAAGAAGGAGAAAGTCCAGACTTTCCTCATCCTTTAGTGTCTTGCCTATTGGTAAAACAAGAAAAGACGCTGCCATCCGGGTCGCAAGTTATGAATAACATTAACTAAGCAAAGCGTCAAATAATTGACGCTAAATATTTTTTATCAAAAAACTTAAGAGTTGTTAACTGATAACTATGTGTTATAATTTTTGATATGACTTTCATAAAAAATAAAATATGGTTTATTAGTATTGCTATAATAATCGCAGTGATGTTAGCTTTAGTAGTCGTTTCTCAAACACAAAAATCCTCTCCTGCTTTAGAAGAAATGGAAAATTTTCAAAACACAGTTACTCTTGAGACGTCTTTAGGTAATATAAAAATAGGTCTTTATGATGCAGACGCGCCACGAGCATCCGCGAATTTTATAGAACTTGCGCAAAAAGGATTTTACAACGGCACAATATTTCACCGCGTTATAAACGGATTTATGATACAGGGTGGGTCCCCAGATGGCACTGGAGACGGTAATCCTGGATATTTTTTTGAAGACGAACTTAATCCAGAAACAAAATCAGCCCAAAAAGGATATATAAAAGGAACTGTTGCTATGGCAAATTTAGGTATACCAAACACTAACGGCAGTCAATTTTTCATTATGGTTGCCGATTATCCTTTACCTCATTTATACACAATATTTGGAAGAGTACTTGAAGGTCAAGAAGTCGCAAACGCGATAGCACGCGTACAAACTGGCGCAGAAGATCGTCCGTTAGAAAACATAACGCTCTACAGAGCATTGGTGGAGAGCAGATAGTTATTTTATTGCACGCTTCCACGGCAATTTAATAACAGAATCCACAATATCTAAAGAAAAACTTGCCGCTGATTTGTGGCCTCCACCACCTTTCTTTACGGCAATTTTTGATACATCTATCTTGCCATTGGAACGCATAGAAATTTTTAATTTATTGCCTTTTTTGCACCAGATTATACCCACACTTTTACTCTTTAGAGCTAAGACGTGGCCAATTTCGGAAACAAATACTGGAGAATTTACTGCTAGGCATTTACGATTATTAAACAATATGCGTTCTGCGGAAGAAACAAGCGTGTCTATTTGTTGCTTGTTAAAACTTGTAATAGCTAATCCTTTTTCATAAAAACTTTTTCGCTTAATAATATCTTCAAAATCTTTAATTAATTTATCCCAAACTTTAAAATCAAAATTATGAGTTTCTAAAAAAGCTAAATATTCTTGCGTTCCCTTAAGAGACCACTTCCAAATATCTTTGTCTTCAATATATAAAAGAAGTTTAGGTACTTTTTGTTTAGGAAAAAAATATTTCCATGATAATACGGCGCCAGAATTATTAATATTAAATATATAGTCTGTAGAAAATTTTATCGCATCTTTTTGACTAATATGATGATCAAGAACTATAAGTTTTTCAGCATCTTGTAAAACTTTTCGCATTTCTCTCGCTGAATAACAAAAATCAAGCATATAGACTTCTTTGCCTTTTAAGTTTTTTGGAGGAAGAGATGGATGAGCGACAGCGATATATTCTGCTTGATTACCAAATTTTTTCCAAGCAGACCAAGCCGCCCCAAATCCATCGGAGCAATTTTTATGATAAATAATTATAATTTTTTTCATCTATATTTAATTCTTAACGCTTCAAAAGCCGCAAGTTTTTTTCCGGCTAGAAATTCTAACATTGCCCCGCCGCCAGTTGAAAGAAAAGAAAATTTCTTTTCTAATCCATACAGAGTTATGGCCGAAGTGGTTTCTCCTCCTCCAGCAACAGAAAAACAATTTGTCGTAGCTATAGCGCGAGCGATAGACTCTGTGCCACGAGTAAACGTTTTTTGCTCAAACATGCCTAAAGGGCCTGCCCAAACAATTGTTTTAGAAGCAGAAATAATTTCAGAAAATATCGATTCAGTATTTGGGCCAATGTCTAAAATACGTTTTTTAGAAACTCTAAAGTCTGTGGGGTAAAATACTTTTGGATTATTTATTAAGCTCTCTGTCTCAGAGACGAGAGATTCTTCATAAATAGAATCCATTACATTATATCCCGCCGCTTTGAGCGCAGTATTGCCCGCTCCTCCTCCCAAGAGAACATAATCTACTTCAGGAAGAAGATTTTGTATAACCGATAATTTATCGGACATCTTACTGCCACCAATAATCAAAGTAAAAGGCCTTGCCGGTTGCGTCATAATTTTTTGAAGAGCGATAAGTTCTTCTCTAACTATTGGCCCTTCTAAGCTAGTTAAAAAACTAGCAATGCCGACATTAGATGCTTGCGTTCTGTGCGCAGTGGCAAAGTCATCGTTTATAAAAACATCGCCAAAAGAAGCATAAAGTCTCGCAAGCAACGCGCTATTTTTATTTTCTTCGGGCAAGAACCTAGTGTTTTCAAGCGCAAAAACGCCTTTTTTCATAAATATCTGGCTTAGGCGATGACTTGGGTCTCCGTCTAAAAAGATAATCTTTCGCCTTAATTTTAAGGAAAGCTCGGCAATGACAGGCTCTAAGCTTAATTTTTTATCTATTCCATCAGGACGACCACGATGGCTTAAAATAACAATACGGTCAAATTTAGGATAAAGAACCTTAAGGGATTCAACCGCTCTTTTGAGACGCAAAGAGGACGAGATTTCTTTCGTGTCAATATCAAGGTTTAAGCGAAGCACCGCATTCATATCTTCTAAACTATATAACGAAAAAAACAAAAAGCAAAACTACGGCGAAAAACCAAGCTTCTCCTTCTATACAAAAACCCGCCCCTCCAATAAAGAAGGGGCGGGTAAAGGTCTTGGGGCAAAACAATCCTCGATTTCACGCTTTCGCACGGATCGGAGATTATCTCACTCGCAAGCATATTATACATTAATCACTCTTATAAAGTCAATAACTGCTAACGCGCTTAGCAACACATTATTTATTCTTGCGCTATAACAACTCTGTCTTTTTTTCTACTAATAATCAGATAAATAATCGTGATAAACATTATAATAAACAAAAGAAGGAATAGCCAACTACCAGAAATAGATCTCGCAAGAGCGTTAAGCGAAGCAAGAAAACCAGCATAAGGTTCTGTTACCGTTACGGCAATATGAGAATTAACTGTTTGGAATTGATTGCGAGCGTCAGTAAACTCAAGATTAGAATTAAACATAAGACTGCCGCCAACAAGAGCGTCTTCTTTCACTCTTACTTTGATGGTAATGGCTCCTTGGTGTCCCCTTTCAATGTCGCCAATATCAAAAACAAGATTATTGCCTGTTCTTGCAGAAGGCCTAACGCTTGAATCAATGTATTCGGATTCAAAAGGCAAAAAGACATTGATAGATGCATTAGCGATTCTATCCCTAGAGGCATTGCGATAAGTTAAAACATAATGAATAGTTTCGCCTGCTCTTGCTTCTAAGGCGCTAACTGAAGAATCGAGAAAAACATTAATCTCATTATTTATTGCGACAGGACAAATTTCAACTCTAGGCTCAGGGACGGGATCTCTCGCAACAGGAACTCTTGCAACGGGAGCTCTTGCTCTTGCTCCAGTCGTAGTAAAGAACTTAACTTCGCCTACATCTGTGCCATGAATATTTTGAGCAACCGCGCGATAGAAATACAGAGTATTAGCAGAAAGCCCGGAAAGACTGATGGAATAATCTCTAAGTCCAATATGAGCGGGGACAGAAACGCTAGTTGATCTCCATCTAAGATCAAAAGCGGATGTGCCATATTCAAACCACATAGTCGCGTTTCTAGTTCCTGGATCTATCCTTCCTTGGAGGATAACGGCATTTGGTCTCACATTAGAAACTCCTACAGTTGTAACCTGTGGCGCGTCTCTATGCGCTATAATTATCGCTCCGTGCGTTGTAAACGAAATAGTTTCGCCACGAGTAGTGCCGTGAATATTTCTTGCGATAGCGCGGAATGTATAGCGAGTATTAGCCGAAAGTCCTCTTATATCAATAGCAACAGCTCTAGGAAAATCTCTCGCACTTATTATGGAAACCGCAGATCTACGATTTAACGGATGACCAGCATAACCGTATTCAAACCAAACATCGGTTTCAACATTATTTGTAGTTACTTTAGCATTTAAGATAGCGAAATTAGAACTAATGCCCGTAGCGCTTATAGTGCGAATAAAAGGAGGATTGCGATGCTCTCTTCTAAAATCATCATGCGTAGTAGTAAAGCTTAAAATTGAACTATGAGCGGTGCCATGAGAATTATGCGCGACTAATCTGTAATAATAAGTAGTATTTGGAGATAAGTTATGCCGAGAAGCAGAAACAGCCACATTTCCAACAAAGGCATTTATAGTCCATCGTGGCGATTGCAAGTGAAGATTACCGCTCCAAGTGCCATATTCAAACCAGTAAGTAGTTTGGTCGTTATTTGGATTAACATGTCCTCTAAATACAA
>Ga0209316_100332_pt1 | contig 16122 bp, 17 predicted proteins | sample 3C3metaG_FD_184150 | JGI IMG/M metagenome (GOLD analysis project Ga0209316, IMG submission 184150) | Freshwater bacterial and archeal communities from Indian Creek, Illinois, USA - 3C3 metaG (SPAdes) (version 3) | ecosystem: Environmental > Aquatic > Freshwater > Unclassified | place: USA: Indian... | reverse complement strand
CCGTGCTGCTCGGAGTATTGTCGACCTACCTGCCGTTCCCTGCCGCAACTTGGCTGCAAGTGCTAGAGGACAATGTGCCAAAGCATACGGTGGAACTGAACCATGCAGCGTTTCAGGCAGGAGCCAGCACTGTTTCAGTGGCTACCTAGCGATGGGCAACAGAACGTACAGCCCCTTTGATGCGCGGGTCGGTGCGTGACAAAGGGAGCGGAGCGATGATCGTGCCATGAAAAAATACCTTTTGTCTATCAAAAACTATATCGCCTTAGAAATCTTGCTAGATCTTATTTCTAGCTCTGCCCTGGCCTTTATGCCGTACCTGATTAAGCGATTGTTTGATTCGGCCAATACGATGACTATGCGGCTACTCCTGACGCTCGTGTCATTATATGTACTATGTGTCCTGGTTTCCCTGGTGGCCACGTATCTACATATGATTGTCAGCTGGAAAGGTGGAATCGCGTTTGAAGTGGCCCTAAAAAGGGACTTTTTCAAAGCCATTTCGCGATACAGATACCAGAAGTTTCTCGCAAGAGATGTGGGAGAGTACATTTCGGTGCAGGCGAATGAGATCACTCAGCTAGAAATGGACTATCTGAACCCTCTGTTAAACATCTTCAAGATGGTTAACACCATTCTGATTTTTGGCGCGGTGTTGCTATTTCTCGTAGATCTGAGAATCGGGATAGCTATCATTGTCTTGTCCTTCATCTCCGCCATCTTAGTGCCCAATGTAGGCGCGAAAACAATCTCGCAGCGGCGCAAAGTCTACCTAGATACTAAGGGCGAGTACATGACCAAGATGAAGGATTTATTGGAAGGATTCAAGCTAATCCGCTCTGACACCAGGCAGAGCATTTTACGCGAGCATGAGGCTATTCTTGGCAAGACTGCTGACAAGAGATTTCAATATGGCAAAGTCAAGAGTCTGCTGGGCGTTGTGAGGGGCTGCTTCTTGTACCTATTAAATATTGTGGCCTTCACTTTAGTGGGGTGGTTTATGTTGATCGGACAAATCACCATAGGAACCGCCGCTGCCACAATGGGCTTTATAGAGAGCTTCATCACGCCGATACAATCAATCATCACCGATATGTCGACAATAAGGTCAACAGCAGGCCTCAAAGAGAAAGTGCTGGATATGTTGGAGTGGGGTTCTGAGAGCGAGACGCCTACTGCCACTACTTTTAGCGATGCCATGATATTTGACGCCGTAACTGTCCGCTATAAAGATTTCCGCCTGGATAATTTTAGCTATCGATTTAGCAAAGGGGAAAAAATACGCCATCATTGGACCCAATGGGTCAGGTAAATCAACTATAATGCGAGCATTAATGAAGTATGTCGATTTAGACGCCGGCAAAATATACCTCGATGACAAAGACTTAAACGGCATCGACATTACTCCCCTCATATGGTGCCTTGACCAGCAGGAGCATATCTTTGCGTCAGACTTCCTTTCAAATATAACAGTATTCAATGCCTCGCCGCATGAACAAACACTGCCCAGACTCCAGAACCTAATCAGCGCGTCTAAGTTTAACTCCCTTAGTAACCACGCAAATTGCAGATTGCTCAGCGGTGGCGAGAAGCAGATCATCGGCCTATTTCGGATGATGTTAGCGGATAAAGATATCTTGCTTTTGGATGAACCGTTTTCCGCCATGGACACACAGGTCTCACAGTTAATGAAACTTCACCTGAGCAATCTGGTCGATAAAACCATCATTAAAGTCACACACGACTTAACCGATCACTTGCACAGCTTTGACGAAATCCTCTTGATTATAGACGGCAAGCTTTGCGCCTCCGGCACTTGGCAGACTGTAAAAGAGACGAGAGAATTTGCTACTTTTCATGCCACTGTTTCATGACGAAGCACATCTCACTGAACAGGTCCTAGCAAAAAACGCAGAAACCCTTCAGCGAACCTGTTCTATACGGCTAAGGCGTCACTCTCCGGCAAACTTTGTCTTCCTTACTCTGCCTTGAGCTGGGCATTAGGCGCTAGCAGCAACAGTAGACTTGTCCTCAATCTGTCTTAACTAGTCAATTGTTCTGCGATAATCTCTACTTTCATGCGATCAGGGTCTTCAAAAAACACTGCATAATAGTCTGGCCCACCAGCATAGGGGTGCTTGTCATCATACAAAATACAGGCACCGTTTTGTCGTAACTTTTGTGTCATCTCATCCACAAACGCTCTATCCCCACCATAAAACGCAAGATGATTGAGCCCTGCTCTGCACCTATGATAAGGAATGTCTAAGTATCTCTCCTCAGCTTGCACGAATACAATATAAGTATCCTCAAAAATGTAGCTTATCCCCTGCTCCCACCTTTGGTATTCTGTATAGCCCAATGCCTCTAGGAGCCAGCCCCAAAATTCTATGCTTCGTCGCAAGTCTTTCACATAAATTTCTATGTGGTGAAGTCTTCCTTTCATTGTCGATCTCCCCCTTCTTAATTCAATAAAAAAATCGAATTCTATTTGACAAGTTTTCAGCTACGCCTTGGCACCATGAACAATCCACCCCCAGCCCATTATCAGTGTCGCATAGGGACGGAGGAAATGCGACACTACAGCCGCGTGACAGCCGACCATGTCGCAAACGCCCCGTCCCTATGAGACATCTTCGCCGGTCAAGCCCAATTTTTTGACTAGCGGTTGAACTCTAGGGATTAACCAGGCGAGCGAAGGACCAAACAATAGCATGCCTATGACCGTGCCTTCGCGCACGGTCATAGGCTTTTGCCATAATACAGCAATGAGCACCGCGCCGAAGATTGCGGACACATCCACTAACTGGCGCACTGTTCCGAATCTCACTTTCGTTTTTGAAGCTACGGCCATACAAGCTGCCTCTAACGGGAAGCTGAGAAAACTGATGGACATGATCAGGGCTACCGCCATGATGACAACGACAAGCGAGCCTATGTAGATCAACAGATTGATCAGATAACTATCAATGTTAACATGAGACAATATGTCATAGTAGACGACATTTACAAAAAAGCCCAACAAAATCGCCATAGGTATCTGCAGAAGGGAAATCAGCTTGAATTCTTTTCTTAAAATTGCCAGTTGAACCAAGACGCAACTTAAATTCATCATCATTGAAAATGTCCCCACTCTTATTCCTGCGGCCGAAGAGGCCGCCTGACTAAAAGCATCCCATGCGCCAACTCCGACAGCAGCTTTTAGTCCCAACCCCACTCCCGTTGCTGCCACCCCAATGAGGAATGCGGTAAACATACTTTTCCTAACAAACATCATTTCTACGCCCCCGCTACCTTCACAGCCATAATCCATGACCTAATATAGCACAAATTGCTCGGACATAAAGACATTCTCCGCCAGACGGGGGCCTAAAGATTTGCGCCGGGGTCGCTTGCGCCCCAGACCCAGGGCAACCCGGTAAAGGCAGCCCTCTAGCTCGACAATGAGGGCCCCATCTTCCATAATGAGGTGCTAGCTAAGCATGCCGTCGCCCAGCCTACGGCGCCTTACGCTGACCTAATGCGCTCCCACTATACTAACTTGCCATCTCTCATAAGCAGTTGTCGACCACAAGGCCCTGCTAAGTCGCGGTTATGCCTAACGAGAAGAAGCGTTTTGATGGCGCCCACTAACTCGATTTGGCGACTAAGAATATCTTCTCCGGATTGCTAATCCAGAGATCCGTCGGCTCATCCGCTAAAACCACTTGGGGATCACTCACTAAAGCCCTAGCTATCGCAACCCTTTGGCGTTGGCCGCCTGATAGACGACGGGCATGCTGTACTGGCCCTTTGTTTGCAATAATTCAGAGAATGCCCCTACAACCACTACTAACGCCAAACTCGAATGCGCCCGCAAATTAATCGACGATACAACTGAGTAAGCCCTCAGATTCTCCTCCATCGTGCTAGATAATCGCCCCCTGCAATCCCTCATCTATAATCTTACCTAAGGGGTATTGGCTCACTCCCATCGAAATATTACCAAGGGGAAGTGTTTGAGGACAGCTTGATGTGTACCGCAAGCTCAAGAAGCCAGTATGGAACTGAGTTTCTAAAATGATAACCCGCATTTCGAGCAGAGGAATATCCAGCCAGTTCGACGATTAATAAGGCGAGTGACGGCAGACTGTGTTTCAAAGCAGGAATCCCGACCTCCCGCGGCTAACACTAAACCACGCAAATCTTCGCGAGGAGTGTCGGTGATGGAAGAAACCGGTTCTGCCATTGTTCTGGCTGGCGGTCTAAGCACCAGAATGGGCTTCAGCAAAGAGAATCTTTTCATCAATGGAGAGCGCCTCCTGTATTCTCTCCATGCGATTCTGCGCACGCGATTTTCACAGATCATTGTGGTTAGTAAAACCCTAGAGGATAGCGAACAAAGAAAACTTGAAGTGGTGGGCGACGAATTGGTGGGACTTGGTCCCCTAGGCGGCATTCATGCCGGGCTAAAGGCCGCGAAGAGTAGGTACAGTTACGTGCTGGCCTGTGACATGCCACATCTTAACATGGGCTATGTATCGTTCCTGCAGAGTCGGCTCCCCCCCCCTGACCAGGAGATCTCCGCCCTGGTCACTGCCTTTGGCCGCCATATGGAACCTTTTAACGGCTTCTATAATAGATCGCTGATAGACCCTATCCGTGCCTTTGCCGCTACGGGGGCAAAAAGCCTCACAGAATTCCTTCGCTCGCAGAATGCAGTACTCGTCGACGAGGAGACAGCCAGGCGCTTTAGCCCAGACTGGTCCATGTTCGCCAACATCAACACCCCTGCCGACATGCTCGCCCTAACCTCAAGTCAAACGACGAAAGGATGTAGAAAATTTGACACGTACTAAGTCTGTCCGGATCATGAAGATTGATGCTGATGCGACAACTTGGGGAACTGATCTTGTTGTAGATGAGGCACCCTTGAGTATTCATATCAACGGGCACAGGTACGCCACTCTCATGTGCACTCCCGCTTCAATAGAATACTTGGTGCTCGGCTATCTCCTCTCAAGCGGCGTAATCCATGAGCTTAATAATGTTTCTGACATAGAGGTTGATGAGAGTAACTTGATAGCAAAGGTTTCGTTAACGGTTCCCTTTTTACCAGATGCACGCGAAAAGACCCTAACCACAGGTTGCGGCAAGGGGGAGATCTACCTCGAGGTGCTTCAGTTCTGTCGGTATAACGATACCGAAATGATTCTGGGCGCTCTGGCCCTCCTTTCTCTGGTGTCCCGCTTTAATAAAAGCTCCCGACTCTTTCAGGAAACCGGTGGAGTGCACAGTGGCGCCATTTGTTCCACAGAAGAAATCCTGCTCTTTCATGAGGATATAGGCCGACACAGCGCGGTGGACAAGTTGATCGGTGAGGCTTTTGCGAAAAGACTTAACCTCGCTGACAAGTTGCTCTTGACCAGCGGCAGGCTTTCCTCCGAGATTTTGCTCAAGGCTGCCAAACAGAGTATCCCCATCATTGTGTCACGTTCAGCCCCCACAGCTCTGGCTATCGAGCTGGCTCTGCGTCTCAATGTCACCCTAGTCGGTTTTGCCCGGGGTAATAGAATGAATATTTATAGTGGAGCAGGACGCATAAAAGCCTGAAGCACGCAACCTGCCCGCACCTCCCCGTTATGTGCCTGTATCACATAACGAGAAAACGCTCCAGCATTAGCAACCTAACCTGCAAGAAATCTTTTACTGGCTTAAAGTGGTTCCGCCTTCTCTAACTTTACCGCCGTAACTTTAAGTCCTGAGACTACCGACATATTGCAGACTGCTGGATCAGTTATTACATTGACTGGCGTATCGGCAAAATGAAAACTCATCGATACTAAGCCCGGAGGCACTTCCTCACTTAGTTGGATCTTCGACTTAATCGAGCCCCTGCGCGATGTAATATTAACTAAATCCCCATCCCTAAGTTGAAGCGCTGCCGCGTCTTCTGGATTGATTTGCATTAACTCCTCGCTTAAAAAGTGATTCAACCCTTCGCTTTTGCCCGTCATCGTGCGCGTATGGAAATGATAAAGCTGACGGCTGGTAGTCAAAATAAAGGGATATTCTTTATCTGTAGCCTCGGCCGCCCGAGGTCTGTACTCCACCGTCGAAAACTGACCAATCCCGCGGGAAAACTTATCTTTATGCAAAAAAGCAGTTCCTGGATGTTCCAGTGTAGGACAAGGCCATTGAAGCCCTGCTTTTTCCAACCGTTCATAGCTCATGCCACCGAAATAATGAGGCGTTAACTTCATCACTTCGTCCCATATGTCTTTGGTGTTGCTATAATTCCATTTCAAACCAAATCTATTAGCTAACTCCTGCATAATTTCCCAGTCAGCCTTGCTCTCGCCGGGTGGATTTACTGCCTTGCGAATCAGCTGCACTCTTCGTTCCGTGTTGATAAAAGTCCCGTCTTTTTCGGCAAAAGAGGCTGCCGGCAAAACGACATCGGCATACTCAGCAGTTTCTGTAAAAAAGATATCTTGGACGATGACAAAATCCATGCCCGTCAAGGATTCACGGACGATATCAATATTCGGGCTGGAAACTATGGGGTTTTCGCCCACAATATACATGACGCGATTGCGCCTGCTAGGCAGGAAGTGGAACATTTCGGCAATGGTACGGCCCGGCACATCAGATAGTTGGACGTTCCAAGCCTTAGAGAACTTAGCCCGGACATAATCGCTAACGCTGGCGCTAACCGGGAGAGGTTGCTCAAATTCTGCGCTGGTAATCGTTTCTGTAGACTGCCCGCAACTACCCTGCTCCCCAGACGGGCATGGTTCTTTGACACGCTGCCAATAGGTACCCGTGTCACGGTCGCTGTGCACCGGCTGATAACCAGTAAGCACGTTAGGCAGACAGCCCATGTCGCAAGCGCCTTGTACATTATTTTGCCCGCGCAAGGGATTAATGCCACCATGAGCTTTGCCAAGATTGCCGGTTAAGAGCGATAGATTGGCCAATGCTAACACATTTTCTGTCCCGGAAGTATGTTGCGTAACCCCCATACAATAGAAAATCGAGGCAACATCGGCTTGCGCAAAGAGACGGGCAGCAGCAATAATCTTTTCAGGCGGCACACCGGTAATTACCGATACATATTCCGGCGTATACTTCGCCACCATTTTTTTTAGGTTCTCGAAACCTTGGGTGCGATCCTCTACATACTCCTTAGCCTCAAGACCTTCCTTGATTATGACATGGACAAGGCCATTGCAAAGGGCCACATCTGTGCCAGGTTTCAGTTGCAAATGTATGGAGGCAGTCTGCGCAAATTTAGTCTGCCGCGGGTCAACCACCAGCAACTTTGCGCCATTTCTAACTGCTTTCCGTATCCTGTAGCCAATAATCGGGTGGTTTTCAGCCGGATTTGACCCCGCTACTAAAATCGCACCCGAACCCTCAATTTCACCGATGGGGTTCGTCATTGCTCCGCTACCTAATACTGTGGCCAGACCGACCACTGTGGGAGCGTGTCAGAGACGGGCACTACAGTCAATACTGTTAGTTCCTAATGAGCGCAGTAGTTTTTGAAAAAGGTAATTGTCTTCGTTAGCAATTCGGGTGGAGCTTAGGCCACCTAGTGCTTCCGGTCCGTAGCGTTCCTGTGCCTCTTTGATTTTATCGACTATCAGCGTGAGCGCTTCATCCCAAGAGGCTTCCACAAACTTCCCCTCTTTTTTGATCAGTGGAGTTTTCAGGCGGTCCGGGTGGCCTACAAAATCGTGGCCAAAACGTCCCTTGACGCAAAGCTGCCCCCTGTTTACTGGATTCTCTCGATCCCCGCGGGCCGCAACGATTTTATTGCCCCTAACACCTAAGTATAAGCCGCAACCCGTGCCACAATAGGGGCAAATGGTTTTCACTTCCCGAGCAGGAACTTGACTATTTTTTCGGGCCAGCGCGCCTGTCGGACAACGCTCCATACACTCACCACAAGACTCACAAATGGATTCAACGGAGGGCCAGCCGCCAAGCGGGCTAATCCTGGTGGCATGGCTTCTGTTTGCAAAATCTATCGCTCCCGAACCATTGATTTCGCGACATGTCCGGACGCATATGCCGCAAAGTACGCAGCGCGTATAGTCAAAATCAAAGAACGGATTGGATGTGTCTGTCGGAATTTTGCTGGTGTCGCGACGTAGCCTAGCCATACGCTCCTTAGTAATTCCAGCGTAAGCTGAAACTTGCTGCAAAACGCAGTTATTATTGCGCACACAGGCCTGACAGTCCTGGTTATGGTTAATTAAAACCATCTCCACCAGCGAGCGGCGTAAATTCATCAGCGCTGGCGAATCTGTGACTACGACCTCCCCTCCCTCAACACGAGTGCGACAAGCCTCCACGAATTTGCCATTTACGTCCACCATGCAGACACGGCAGCCGCCAAAAGCAGAAAGGTCCGGATGATGACAGAGGGTAGGAATGTAGCTGCCGGTAGCCTGAGCAGCTTCCAGCACAGTCGTTCCTGCTGGCACCGCGATTTTTTCGCCATCAATCACGAGCGTGACCATCTTATCGCTTAACCCCCTTTAGCAAATCTAGTTTTTGCTGCCCGGTGACACGCCTTACTGCCTTGAACTTATCTGGGCAAACGGTAAAACACAGACCACAAGTAGTGCATTTAGCTTGGTCAATCACATGAGCTACCCTTTTCTCTCCGCTGATCGCCTTTTCAGGGCATCCCTTCAAGCACAGGCCACAGGCTTGGCATTTGCCAGCGTCGATAAAGTAGGCAATGAGTGCTTTGCAATGAAGGGCCGGGCATGCTTTCTCTTTTATATGTGCCTCATATTCCGAACGGAAATAACGCAATGTGCTTAACACCGGGTTGGGGGCAGTTCGCCCAAGGCCGCAAATGGACCCTGCACTAATCGCCTTGCCCATTTCCAGAAGCAAAACAAGATCTTCCTCCGAACCATTCCCGCTGGTTATATCTTTTAGTATCTTGAGCAATTGTTGCGTGCCTTCACGGCAAGGAGTGCATTGGCCGCAAGATTCATTCACAGAAAACTCTAGGAAATACTGGGCCATATCTACCATGCAGGAGGTTTCATCCAACACAATCATGCCACCAGAGCCCATCATCGCGCCAGCGCCAAGCAAAGAGTCAAAGTCCACCTTTAAGTCAAGCCGTTCCTTTGGTAGACATCCTCCCGAAGGGCCGCCTATCTGTACGGCCTTAAAGGCCAAGCCCCCCGCAACTCCGCCGCCAATGTCGTAAATAACTTCTTGCAGTGTTATCCCCATGGGAACCTCAATTAAACCGGTGTGCTTGATTTGCCCAGCCAAAGCGAATACGGCGGTGCCCGGACTGGCTTTAGTGCCGATGCTGGCAAACCACTCTCCGCCGCGGTTAATAATTTCGGGGATAAAAGCAAATGTCTTTACATTATTTGCCAATGTTGGCATTCCCCATAGGCCGCTCTCACTCGGTCTAGGTAAAGGTTTGGGCCAACCACGAAAACCTTCAATAGAGCGGAGCATCGCCGAGACTTCACCGCATACAAATGCTCCTGCACCTTGAAATACCTCCAGTTTGAAGTTGAAACGCGCGCCCAAAATATTCTCGCCGAGGATATTCTTTCTGGCAGCCTGTTTAATCGCTCGCTTTAGGCGAGAAACAGCCATGGGATATTCGGCGCGCACATAGATATAGCCGTGTTCTGCTCCAATGGCGTAAGCTGCAATGATCATCCCTTCGAGAAGTGCGTGGGGGCTTCCTTCCAACACCGAGCGATCCATAAATGCGCCTGGGTCTCCCTCGTCAGCATTGCAGACCACGTACCTTTTTTCGCCTTTAGCTTGACGGGTAGCAGTGATTTTAATATGGGTAGGAAAACCGGCTCCGCCTCGTCCGCGCAAGCCCGATACTTTAATCTCCTCGATAACTTCCGCCGGACTCATTGCAGTCAACACTTTTCTTAAGGCAACATAGCCTCCAGCTTGCAAGTAGCTGTCGATATCTTCCGGGTCGATTATTCCGAAATTTTTCAGCAACACGTGGTGTTGCTTCTGCAAAAAAGCACTGTTGGCGTCTTCTCGGCCAGGCCGCAGCACTAAAAATTCCTCAACTGGAACACCTTCAATAACATGCTTTCTAACAATCCGCCGAGCATCTTCCGCGGTCATATTTCCATAGATGTATCTTTCTCCGGCTGGAGTGATAACTTCGACTAAGGGCTCGTTATAACACATGCCGATGCAGCCGATCCCTTGTGGCACAATCCCTAGTGCCAACAAATCAGCCTTTAAAGCATCGTAGGCTGCCTTTGCCCCGGCAGCCACGCCACATGAGGTCAAACCTACTTTTACTTGATATCCTGTCTTCGGCATCAGCGTGACGCTCCCCTCAGATCGGGCTTTCTTTCGCCGCCCCTGATTTTTCTGTCAACAAGAAGACTTACTTTATCAGGAGTAAGTCGTGCAAAAATTTCTTCGTTTATCATCGCGACCGGGGCCAGACTACAACAGCCCAAACACGCCAACTTGTCCAGACTGTGCTCAAAGTTCTCGCTAGTCGTGCCGCATCTGATGCCAAGCTGCTGCTCAAAAGATTCTATCAAGCGGGGCGCACCCTTTACATGACAAGCAGTACCGTAGCATACTTTAACCTGGGTTTTACCCTGCCTAGTAAAGTGAAACTGACTGTAAAAAGTGGCCACCCCATAGATCTGATTAAGCGGGATAGAAAGAAAATTTGAAATCTCATTTAGGCTTTCCACAGGCAAGTAGCCCAATAGGCTTTGAGTATCTTGAAGTATGGGAATCAAATCGCTTCTCGTTCCCTCATAGCGAGAAAATATAACGCTCAAATCAAGCTTTCCCATGCACAATGCACATCCGCTTCCTCTAAATTAGTGAGATACTTTTCTCTACCTGTTGGTCCACTTGCATTTCTTGTTTAACTGCCGCCACCACTGCCGTTAACTCCGCGATTTGATCACGCCCCATATGACAAAAAGTAGCAGAAGCATCCACATGGCCCAAGTGGCCACATAACGCAACTGTGTAACACCTGGTACCATCTCTAATGATTTTTAAGGCAACGTCGGCATAAGAGCATTCCACGCCCATGAATACTGCTACATCATATTTATTATGACCGATAACTAAATCCACATGATACGGATTTATTTCTGTCGCGGTTCTCATCTTAGGATACTCCGGACGCACATCCATCACGGGCAGGATCTCCGCTCCAACTTCCGCCGCCAAAACTCTTAACGCTTCCGCTTTTTCGTAAGAACCTTCCCCCCAACCCCAAAGCAGAATCCGCCCCGGCACAAAAATAACAGGGTTTCTTGCTTGCAGAAGCGTTGTCGCCACTTCCCTTAAAGCTTCTTGCTCAGGAACTATCTTCTCATTCAGCAGCGCTTTCCCTTTTTCTGGATGAGACATTGCCGACAACGGCACAGGAGATAGTAGGTCTAGATATTTGTTGCCTTCATTCTCGACCGCCACTTGCTTCACCCTCTCTCATTGGAAAGAATAATTACAAAAATAACCGCAACTGCTCGGGCCACCAGAGTGAAAGGCGGTAGCCAGATTAGGGCGGTAAGAAAAGGCATCCCCAAGAGGGCGTCACGAATTGCCCCCAAGACCGGGACGGAGTCCTTATAGACAGCGGAAGGGATATCAGGTTAGTCGTTATCAAGGGGGCTGCTAAAATCCCAAATGAAGCCTCGCGTCTCCCTGCGGCTATTGTCCACTCACTCCGCTAGGTTGCCGCCTTAGTCCTTTTAGTTCTGTGCCACGCCCAAACTTGCTGTCGTCTTCCACGAAAAGAAGCTTTTTGCGGTGACTTTAGTAGATCCACCCAAACCGTCTCCTCAATGCGTATTCTGGTCAATCCGGCCACCTGCTGCGGAGTTTACGACCAGATGGTGGAGCGGCACCAGTTGACGAAAGTGTATCAAGGTGGCCGGATTCAGTCAAGCCGTCGCGCCTAGTCCTATTATTTATATCGGACTGAAATCTTGTCACCCTTTAATAAAACAATACTGATCCATAACACGAAGAGGCAACCTGTCCAAGTTCACGACATAAGCCTCCTCCAAGATGTCAACATAGAGTTAGTCCAAGTAGATAAAGTATCGGTCTACGGAGCAAGCGGAGCTGGCAAGGCAACACTATTGCAGCCTCTGGTCGGCACGCTAGGCGAAGCGAAGAGGTTAAGAAGGACGGAGAAGTCTCTATTGTCGATCGTGACGCAAGGCTAATGGATGGCCATAACCACGGCGCAGATGTTTGCTATAACGCCTAGGCCTTTGTTGACTCCAAGCACAACCTCGGGGTTGACCGGGAAGTCATAAACAGGCCGCCTGACCAAGGTCAACTCAGCGTTATGGTGGGCAAAGCCAAGGAAGTCCTCGATGTGGACAAGATGCCTGTTTTGGCCAACAAGGGCTACTAGGTTGGAGAAGACCTCAAGAGATGCGAAGAATCTGGCATCACAGCTTATGTAGCAAGGCCGGAGCAGGCTAATTCCACAGGAGAAAAAGAAAATCTCCAAGTATGCTTCACCTACAATCCAGAAGGCGTTACATACACCTGCCCCCAAGGCAAAACCCTGACTAGACTAAACAAGAAAGACTACGTGCGAACCGGATTACCATCGTCTTCGACCCCATAATCAACAGAATGATAACCATAATGGACAAAGTCGACATAAGCAGCAAGTTAGAGGGCCGGTGGATTGTTCAAAATTGGGATTGGAGATAGTCCCACTCTTGGTGTTTCACATGCGATTTTTGCCCGTCTGCGTATAGTATGCCTTGCGAAGTCCAACATGGTTGAGCCCATAGTCTTAGTCAAAAACGGGGAGTTGTGAGATAGGGTGAATCGCATTTTAAGGCTACAAATGCCGCAATCCGACCCGCTTGATACCCAAAAGCGACCGAGTGTCAGGATTACTTATTATGCTTACACGGCCTTGATGACGATAGACTTTCGTCCGGCACATGGGGAAGTCTTGTTTTGCCCGCAAGAGGATTGCCTGCTCCTTTCCGCAACGGATATTGGCAAAATAATGACGGAAATTCAGGAGGGGCTACGTGCTCGAAGTCCACTAATAGATACGGCTAGCGATGAAGCTAACTTCCGCATTAGAATTAACTCTAGATCATGCGGCGATGGTCACGCCCAAGATATGTACACGGTAACTTTTGAAACCGAGTTCCTAGTGAAGTGGGCCAGAGAGTCCGGCACGGGAGTAGCGACAAGAAGCCTGGCGCTGACGGTCACTCGACACGACATGGACAGACTCTTGGCCTTTTTGCAGGATGTGAGTGTGGCGAGCATTACCCCGATTGTCCATGGTCAAGCACCTACATCTTGCGGGGTCAGCATTAGCCTTCGTGATGTGCTCGCTTCCCAACTGGCAGTGAGTATAGATATTAACTATTGCTGCGACACATTTTCGCTGGCAATTTTCTTTAATACCCCTTGGGGAGCAATAGAGGTAAGCCCGCGGACGGGCGCACACTGGGATTTACATTCGCTTTACAGCGATGACATGACGCACGCCATACAACAAGGCTTAAGTGAGCGCTTGCCCCTCATTAAGACTGGCACTGTCGACCCGTTTTTCTACGTGACCATTGACGCCGGAAAAGATGGACAGGGATACGAGGATAATATATTTCTTTTTACCCTCGAACTAGATGTCGTCGGCGCACTTGATCCGGGGACCACGGCCGAAAACATCATCAGTCTCATGGTCAGGCAAGATCGCCAAGGAATTCAATCCTTTTTGGAGTTTCTACACGCTATAGAATGCTGCCGCGCCCTACGCATTAAGCCACACAATCTAGGCATAACTGCGTGCGGTGAGGAGGAATAGCAAATGCGTACAGGACCCTCGTTGCGACTGCAGGATACTAAGGAATATTACCGTTCGGGGCTGTACATCGAGCTCTACCATGACTCGCAAGCGCTGTTTTTCCGCATCGTAACCCCGCTCGGAGTCATCACAAATGACCGCCAAGGAGAAACAGGCTTGGTCCTGGCCGCCGCGGAAATTGCTCAGCTCATTACCACTCTTGAAGAAGGGTTATGTGGGCAACTGCCAATTATCGTCGCGAGGGATAGTAAGTTCAGATTCGCATTCAAAATTAATGCTGGAGCTGATGGAGATGGATATGTAGGCGGCATATTTTGCCTTCATTTTGAACTGAATCTCTTGGCTATCTGCACAGGGAATCCAGAAGAAATTGCCCCCACTCTGAGCATCACTATGTTTGTGCACAGGAAAGAGCTAGACGAGGTTCTGGCCTTCCTCCTCTTCGTCTTACAGTCATCTGAGTAATGCCTGCGCGTTTTACTCCTCACTTATGACGAAAGAACCCGAAAGGTGCGCGCTCCGCAAAAATGTCGACATCGAGTACTAGGGTCTCTCCAGGTGAACGCGCGCCTGCTCGGAGAGACCTTTGAAACAGACCCATCTCCTTTCCGAAAAAGCGTTAGCTATTTTTGAAAGTTCGCTTGAACCACAAAATTACTTGCCAAATTACCGTCTGTTTTTTGTATTTGACAAAAACTTAATACAAATACTAATTGATTTTGCGGTTGGAGGAAGGATACACTTGATACGTTATACAGCTACTGACAAATGAGCGTCAAAAGGAGCTGCTATCGGCGCTATTACGGAAGATCTTGACGGGGCGATAAGAAAATAATTACACCCCATAGATTGTTCAACAGACTAGGTTAGTGATAGTAAGGGGGTCGCTAGACCGTGTTACAATTTCTTTTTAATTTTCTCATTGGCGCGTTTGTGGGGGCTTCCCTATTAGCTCCATTTGGGCGAAAGGCTCTTCACCATTTTTTTCCTATTGCAACGGCTAAATTGTTCTACCGCCCGACAACTGCTATGCTCGCACTTAGTGGAGGGATCCTAGGGGCAAAGTTTAATGTCGCCGAAATGCCTAATTTATTGCTAGATATGGCCTTCATAGGAAACACATTTGCCATAGCAGCTGTCGGCACAATAATGGTTCTCTGCATAATAGCGATTACACGGCTCATTGCTGGAGGACGCACCTCATAATCCCATCGCTTGACTCGTTGCATTGGGACGCGATTTCGGATGCCTTGCGGGTCCTAATTGCGACAGAATGCTTTTGCAGAGGTCGGCGGGGCGGCTTATGAATTTTTAACACGCAGGCCAGAGATGCCCCCGACGCAAGGACCTAAATAAGGCCAAGGTTTGGGATATAGATATTTATGCGAGATAGACCACAGATACGGATTGGGGGACTGGCAGAAGATGTTTACAGTAGGGGTAGCAGTACTTGCGTCGCAATTTGGCGAGAGACCTTTGGGTGGCAAGCGAAATGCCTCAAGGATTGGCGCCTTAGCAGGCGCAACACTCGATGGGGCAATGACAATCTGGGCTGTTCAAGCTTTTACTGGCATTATCGTCTCTCCGCTCATTTTGTTTCTTCTGCCACTGTGTTTTAAGGGAGAATGAGATTATGCTCGTATACGCAATGATTCTTGGTCTTTCGTTGGTTTTGGCATGTATAGGGGCTATTTTGGGAAAACAGGCAGCGAGCGTATTTGTAACAGATATGAAAATACAAAGGGTAAGCGCAGTTGTTACGGGAGTAAGTGGCGTCATTGTGGCGATCACTTTAGTATACATTTCTGGGTTGTTAAAATAAAGAATTACCTCACTTTAGTATGTCATCCTCTATTTTATAGATGACATCCGTCCGCGTAATTAATCTAATATATCCTATGCTTTGTTAGGGTGGTTTCTGATCGCATCGGCTTTTGCAACTTCGTCTGCCGCCTCTTAGTCCACCACTATCCTTAAGCTGGGGGGAAACAACTTATGTTTACGATTGGACTTGCACTATTGGTAGCGAGATTTGGTGAAGAACAACTTGGCGGAAAGCACGCCGCTGCATGGGTCGGTGCGGCCGCTGGCGTTGTTGCAGATTTTTTTGTTATCGCTGTGCTGCTTGACCGTTTTTTCGGGATATCCATTTCTTTTTGACAGGAGGTTGCCGACTTACGATGGACATTTCAGCAAGAACAATCGGACTTATCATCCTAATGGCCGTCACTTTCGCTCCCTTGTTTCCTTGGGCGATCGGCTTAAAATCAACCCCCTTTCTG
>Ga0209316_100329_pt1 | contig 16276 bp, 7 predicted proteins | sample 3C3metaG_FD_184150 | JGI IMG/M metagenome (GOLD analysis project Ga0209316, IMG submission 184150) | Freshwater bacterial and archeal communities from Indian Creek, Illinois, USA - 3C3 metaG (SPAdes) (version 3) | ecosystem: Environmental > Aquatic > Freshwater > Unclassified | place: USA: Indian... | reverse complement strand
GGGAAGGCCAGCCACTGGCGCAGCGTTTCCATCCACGCACCGGGGCGCGGCAGGGCGCGCACCAGCGCCGGCACCCAAGTGGCGGCCAGGTAGGGCAGCGCCATGCCCAAGCCGAGCGCGGCAAACACCGCCAGCGCCTGCGCCGGGGCCAGCGTGATGACCGCCAGCCCGAGCGCCGCCCCCATCAAGGGCGCGGTGCAGGGCGAGGCCACCGCCGTGGCCAGCACGCCGGTGAGGAAGGAGTCGGCATTGGGGTTGCGCACGCGCAGACTGGCCAGCGCGCTGGGCAAAATCGGGCCAAACTGGAACAGGCCGGCCAGGTTGAGCCCGATCAGGGTAAAGAGCGCGGCAAACACCGCCACCACGGCGGGGTTTTGCAACTGAAAGCCCCAGCCCAGTTGTTCGCCCGCAGCGCGCAGCCCCAGCAGCAGCGCCCCCAGCGCCAGAAACGAGAGCACCACGCCGGCGGTGTAGGCCAGCCCGCCCAGGCGCAGGCGGCGCCGGTCTTGGGCGTGCTGCGAAAACGACAGCACCTTGAGCGCCAGCACCGGAAACACGCAGGGCATGAGGTTGAGGATCATGCCGCCGATCAAGGCCCCGAGCAGCGCCGCCCACAGCGTGAGGTTGGGCGCCGGCGCTGCGGCGCGCGCGGCTTCGGCGGCCAGCGCGGCGGCCAGTGCGTCGGATACGCCAGCCGGCGCCGCCACCGCCGGCCAACCGCCGGGCACCGCCAGCTCCAGCCGCACCCCGGCCGCACCCGGCGGCGCATCGGCCAGCGCCAGCACCACCGGCAGCGCTTCGGGCGAGGCGGAGCGAAAAGGGTTGAGCGGGATGCTGGCGTGCCAGACCGCGCCCTCCCAGCGCTGCTGCCAGGCGGCACCGGGCTGGATCAAGGCCCCGGTTTCGGGGAAAAACTCGAGCGCGCGCCCCTGCCACGCAGCGGGCAGCCCGTGCACCGTGGCTTGCAACCCTTGCTCGGTTGCAGTCAACTGGCTGGCCCCGGCGGCCAGCGCCAGCGGCTGCGCGGCCCAAGCGGCCTCGAAGGCGGCCGCATGCGCCACCGTGGCCATTTGCGCCGGTATGCGCACTTGGAAGCGCGCCTCTTGCGGGATGCACTCTTCGCGGCAGATCAGCCACGTGGCCAGCACCTCGAGCGCCAGCGCGTCGGCGGCGAAGCCGGGCCGCACCTCGAGCGGAATCGGTAGCAGCACCGTGTCCTTAAAGCCGTAGCTGGCCAACTCGCCGATGTGAAACTTGCGCGGCGTGGGCCAAGCGATGGCGCCGGGCACCACGTGGGCGGGCAGCGTCCACTCAAATTCGGTGGGCAGGCCGGAGTCGCCCGGGTTTTTCCAGTAGCTGTGCCAGCCCGGCGCGTGCTCGATCTGCAAACCCAGCCACAGCGGCTGCCCCGCCGCCACCCCCTGCGGTGCGTGCACCAGCAGCGCGGCGCGCGACTCGGGCGTGACCACCGGCGCCGAAACCAGCGCGCCGGACAGGTTCGCGCCGGCGGGCGCGCCCGCCCACAGCGGCGCCGCCGGCGCTTGCGCCCAAGCACCCAGCCCTAGGCAGAGCCCGAGCAGCAAAACAGCTATAGACTTGAACATGCAGACTAATGTAAACGCTGACCGCATTCGAGCGCAGCCTTGGGGGCATAGTTCCCCTACCCCCCGGAGCTTAAGCCACAGACTGCACGGGGCGCCCCGTTGCACCGCGCAGCTCGGCAACTGGGCAGCTGTGCAGGGCTTGCGCCCACGGCACAGCGGGCGCTACTCGCCCAGGCGCTTGGATTTGCCCAGATCCACCCCCAGTTGCTTGAGCTTGCGGTACAGGTGGGTGCGCTCGAGCCCGGTTTTTTCGGCCACCCGGGTCATGGAGCCGTTTTCTTGGCTCAGGTGAAATTCGAAGTAGGCTTTCTCGAAGGCGTCGCGGGCCTCGCGCAAGGGCGCATTGAAATCAAAGCGCTGCGTGCCCGATTCGTCATCGGCGGCGCGCGCTCCCACGAGGTGCGGTGTGGCCTCGAGCGAGAGCTCGCTGGCAGCGGGCAGCGCGGGGTCGGACTTGGCACTTGCCGCTGGGCGCGCCACCACCCGAGTCAGGCCCTTTTGCACCGTTTGCAGCAATTTTTGCAGGGTGATGGGCTTTTCCAGAAAGGCCATGGCCCCGATGCGGGTGGCCTCGACCGCGGTTTCGATGGTCGCGTGCCCGCTCATCATGATCACCGGCATGGTCAGCAGCCCTCCAGCGGCCCACTCCTTGAGCAGGCTGACGCCGTCGGTGTCGGGCATCCAGATGTCGAGCAACACCAGATCGGGGCGACCAGCCAGCCGCAGCTCGCGCGCCCGGGCGGCGTTTTCGGCCAGCTCGACCGCGTGCCCTTCATCGTTCAAAATTTCGAACAACAGCTCGCGTATGCCGAGTTCGTCATCAACCACCAAGATGTTTGCCATGCTGCCCGCTTGCCTTCCCGTGCAATGCTCAGTTTTGTTGCAGAGTTGCAACCCGCAATGATAGCGAGACTTGCGCCCCGCCCTGCCCCTCGTCGTCTTGCCAGTGCCCGATGTCGATGCGGCCACCGTGTTCGTCGATGATTTTTTTGACCACCGCCAGCCCCAGCCCGGTGCCTTTGGCCTTGCTGGTGACGTAGGGCTCGAAGGCGCGCTTGAGGATGGCCTCGGCAAAACCGGGCCCGTGATCGAGCACCTGCAGCCGCACCCAGCGCCCCCCCTCGGAGGCACGGGTGCGCAACAACACGGCGGGGGCGCCGGGCGGCGTGGCGTCCTGCGCGTTTTGCACCAGATTGTGTACCACCTGGCGCACTTGCTGGGCGTCGGCCAACACCGGCGGCAGGCCGGCTTGCAAATCGAGCTGCACCGGCACGTCGGCGGCTTCGTAGAGGGCCACGATGTCGTGCAACTGGGCATTGAGGTCCAGCGGCTCCAGCTGCGCGGCGGGCAGACGGGCGTAGTCGCGGAATTCGTTCACCAGCCGCTTCATGGCATCGACCTGATCGACGATGGTCTTGACCGATTTGTCCAGCAGCACCAGCTCCGCGCCCTCGAGCTTGGGCTGCAACTTCATGGCCAGCCGCTCGGCGGCGAGCTGGATCGGTGTCAAAGGGTTTTTGATCTCGTGCGCCAGCCGCCGCGCCACTTCGGCCCAAGCCTGGGCGCGCTGGGCCGAGATGATTTCGGACACGTCGTCGAACACCAGCAGCTGCTCGCCGCTGGGCAGCAAGGCGCCGCGGGCGATCAGCGTCAGCGCCGGGCGCTGGCCCTCGGTGGTGGTGGCGGCAACGCTGCCCAAGTGCAGATCGACCGGTTGCTGCCAGTGCTGGCCTTCGTGCTGCACCGAATCGGCCAGAAAGCGGTCGAACTGCTGCTGCACGAAGTCGGCAAATCCGTGCAAGCCGGGCACGGCGTGCAGGCCCTGCCCCAGATGCGCGTTCAGCGGCACGCGCAAGATGCGCATGGCACCCGGGTTGGCGCTCAGCAGGCGCTGCTGCGCGTCGAGCACCACCACGCCCGCGCTCAGATTGTCGAGCAGGGTTTGCAGGTTGGCGCGCGCGGCGTCCACTTGGCCGATGCTGCGCTGCACCGCCTGCCGCGCTTCCAGCAGCTCTTGCGTCATGTGGGCGAAGCTGCGCGTCAGGCCCGCCAGTTCGTCTTTGGCCGGCAGGGCCTGTTTGGGCGTGAGGTCGCCGCGCGCCACGTCGCGCATGCCTTCGGCCAGCACCAGCAGCGGCCGCATCAGTTGCTGGCCCAGCAGCAAGGCCAGCAGCACGGCCCCGAAGGTGGCCAAAAAGAGCGCCAGCGTGAGGGTGCCGATGTACATGCTGCGCAAACCCTCGCGCGCCAGCGCCCGCTCTTGGTATTCGCGGTTGGCCAATTGCACCGACAAGGCGTCGGCTACCAAGGCCGCGGGCAAGATCGACACCACTTGCAAAAAACGCGGCTCGAGTCCGATGCCAAAGCCGTGCGGCTCCACCAGCACCAGCACGCGGATGCGCGGCAGCTGCGCGGCCGGCAACTGCAACACCTGCTGCGGCTCGGCCAGCGTTTCCAGCTCTTCCAGCCCTTCGATGCGGGTGATGGCGCGCTGGGCGCGCACCAGCCGCAACAGCTCGGGCGAAGGCGCAGCAGGCAGCAGCTCGAAGCGCGATTCGCCCGCCGAGCCGATGGCACGCCCGGCGGCGCTCCACAGCACCATGTCGTGGGCCTGCATCTGGGCGCGCAGGCCTTCGAGGCTGAGCGCAGCCGCAACGTCGCTTTGCTCGCCCAGTGTCAGGGCGGCCCCGCGCGACTTCGACGCCAGATCGGCCGCCAAGGTCTCGAGCGTGGTGCGCCCCAGATTGAGCCCGGCGCTGAGCGCGGTTTCGACGCGCACGTCGAACCAGGTCTCGATCGAGCGCGAGACGAACTGGTACGAGACCACGTAGATCAACAAGCCGGGCAGGAAGCCGACCAAGGCAAAAATGGCCGCCAGCTTGACCTGCAAGCGGCTGCCAAAGCGCTTGCGCCGCCAACGGCTGGCCAACTTGTAGGCCAGCCACAGCAGCAGCAGACCCAGCAGGCCCGCCACCCCCACGTTGAGCCAGACCAGATAGACGTAGCCGTCGGCCTCGAAGGCACGGTGGTCGGTGGCCACGGTGAGCATGAAAAACAGCACCATCACCACACCGCCGACCAAAATGAGCAGCAGCGCAGCCAACCAGCGCCGGGCGGCGGCGCCTAGGGGGCGAACGGCGGTGAGGTTCATGCGCAGGATGGCATTGCGGGCTGGCGCCGGGGTGGGTTCAATAGGTTACCGCAGACAAGCGCAGGGTTTGGCGGTAGAGCACCGACCAGCCATCGCTTTGCGGCGCCACGAGCTGGAACGGGCGCGGCAGCAGCCCGTCGTCAAGCCTAAACTCAAAATCCACCCGCACCGCGCCGCTGGCGGGCAGCTCGGCGGCGCCCAGCAAACGCCAGCGCGACACCGCGGTGGCGGCGGCCATGGCGTCGGCAAAGCTGTCGAGGTTCTGGTGCAACGCGGTACCCAAGGCGGCCTCGCCCACCGGACCGGAGTTGACGCTCACGCGCCAGCGCCCTGTCAGGGGCTGGTAGGCCACGCGCACCACGCGCTGCACCGAGCCCAAGTAGCGCGCAGTCCAGTACCAGCGCGGCTGGCGCACCTCGGCCTGCCAGACAAAGTGCACCGGCACCCCGCGCAGCAACACCGCCTCGAGGTCGGTCGGCAGCTCGGGCGCCAGGCGCGCGCTCAAGCTCAGGCCGTCGGCATCGCGCAGCAGCTGCACCGGCAGCGGCGCACTGGCCCAGCTGGCGCCGGCCAAGACTAGGCACCACAAGCCCAGCAGCCACTGCACCACAGTGCGCCAGACACGGGAACGCCAAACCAGCACGGAACGATTGCAAGGCAGTGGCCCCCGCGCCGCCGCAGGACGGGCGGCCTCAGGCGCGTTTGCGCAACAGGGCGTAGAAAAATCCATCGGTTTCACGCGCCAGATTGTCACCGATCGACCCGCTGGCGTGCGCTGCTGCGTTGGCGCCGGCTGTGGCGCTGGCACCACAGCCGGGCAGCAGCTGCCCCGGCGCCGGCAGGCGCTGGGCATCGCTGTGCTGTTGCACAAAGGCTTGCACCACGCCCTCGCACTCGGCCACAAACACCGAACAGGTGGCGTAGAGCAAGTGCCCGCCGGGGCGCAGCAGCGGCCACAGGGCCTCGAGCAGGCGACGCTGTTGTGCCGCCAGCTGCGCGATGTCGCTGGGGCGGCGCAGCCAGAGCACATCGGGGTGACGGCGCACGATGCCGCTGGCGCTGCACGGGGCGTCGAGCAAAATGGCGTCAAAGGGCTGGCCGTCCCACCATGGGCCGGGGTCGGCGGCGTCGCCACAGCGCACCTGCGCCTGCAGCCCCAAGCGCTGCAGGTTGTGCGCGATGCGCTCGCAGCGCTGTGGGTCGAGGTCGAGCGCCCACAGCTCGGCGTCGGCGGCTTCGAGCAGGTGCGCGGTCTTGCCGCCCGGCGCGGCGCAGGCATCCAAAATGCGCAGCCGGGGTGTGGTCGCCGCCAGCCCTGCAGATGCCCCTGCTTGCGCGCTCGGCTCTGGCTGGTTGGGCGCGCCCGGTGCCGCTGCGCCCACCGCCGCCAGCAGCAAGGGCGCTGCCAGCTGCGCGGCACCGTCTTGCACCGACACCCAACCCTGCGCCCAGCCGGGCAACTGCTCCACGGGCAGCGGTTGCGCCAGTTGCACGCCGTCGGTGCCCCACGGCGTGGCCGCCAGCCCAGCTTGCTGCAGGTGCCCCAAATAGTCGGCGCGGCTGCAGCGGCGCCGGTTGACGCGCAGCACCATCGGCGCGGCGCGCTGGTTGGCGGCCACGATCTGTTCCCAGTGCTGAGGGTGGTCGCGCTGCAGCCGCTCCAGCCACCACAGCGGGTGGTTCCAGCGCGCCACCGGGTCGCGCAGGGCTTGGGCACGCAGCGTGGCGCGTTCGCGCAAAAAGCGGCGCAGGCAGGCGTTGATCAGCCCCTTGAGCGCCGCCGGCAAGCGCAGCGGGCGCAAGGCGGCCACGGCCTGATCGACCAGCGTATGGGCGGGGTACAGCGGCCGCGTGGGTGTGGCTAAATTGCGCAAGCTGGCTTGAGGGGCGGCGGCTGCGGCGACTGCAGCAATGGCAGGAATGGCGGCATCTGCACCCGCCACCACGCTGGACTCAGCTGCCTCAGCTGCCTCAGCCGCCGCATCCAGCAAGCCCAGCGTGAGCTCGAGCAAGGCCGCGGCCAAGGGCGGTGGCGCCTGGCGGCACAGCAGCCGCCGCAGCGCCATCGACAGGCCCCAATGGCGCAGCGCATCAAACACCAGCGCCTGCACCCCCGGCCGCAGGCTGGGGGGCAGCGCCGGCAAGGCGGTGCTGAGCGACTGGCCAGCGGCCACCGCCGCCAGCAGGCGGGCGGTGGCAGCCAGCTGGTCGGCCAGCGCCGGCTTCACTCCGCGCGGCTGTCGCCGTCGGCCTCGGCCAAGCTGGTGGCCAACGCCACCGCATCGGCCTCGGCGATGGCGCGGCGCTCTTCGTCGTCCATGCGCTCTTTGGCGTGGCGCGCTTGGTGGAAGGCCATGCCGGTGCCGGCCGGAATCAGGCGCCCGACGATCACGTTCTCTTTCAGGCCGCGCAGCTCGTCGGTCTTGCCCATGATCGCGGCTTCGGTGAGCACGCGCGTGGTCTCTTGGAACGAGGCCGCCGAGATAAACGAGTCGGTCGACAGCGAGGCCTTGGTGATGCCCAGCAACACGTTGGTGTAGCTCGCCGGGGTCTTGCCTTCTTTCATCAACGCGTCGTTGGTGTTGAGGATCTCGGAGCGCTCGACCTGCTCGCCGCCGATGTAGTTCGAGTCGCCCGGGTTGCTCACCACCACGCGGCGCAGCATCTGGCGCACGATCACCTCGATGTGCTTGTCGTTGATCTTCACGCCCTGCAAGCGATAGACGTCTTGCACCTCATCGACGATGTAGCGCGACAGCTCCTCGATGCCCAGCAGGCGCAGAATGTCTTGCGGGTCGGCCGGGCCATCGACGATCGACTCGCCCTTGTTCACCACCTGGCCTTCGTGCACCAGGATGTTTTTCTCTTTGGGCACCAGCTCTTCGGCCACCTTGCCGTCGGGGTCGGTGATCTGCAGCCGCACCTTGCCTTTGGTCTCTTTGCCAAAGCTCACGGTGCCGGTGATTTCAGCCAAGATGCCCTTGTCTTTGGGCGAGCGCGCCTCGAACAGCTCGGCCACGCGCGGCAGACCGCCGGTGATGTCGCGCGTTTTCTGGCCCTCAACGGGAATGCGCGCCAGCACCTCGCCGGGGCCCACGTCTTGGCCGTCGCGCACCTGGATCAGGGCGCCGACTTGGAAGCCGATGGTCACCGAGTGGTCGGTGCCCGGAATCTTGACCTCGTTGCCGCTGGCGTCGATCAGCTTGACCTGCGGCCGCACCACCTTGGTGGCGCCGCGCCGTTTGGGGTCGATCACCACCAGCGTGCTCAGGCCGGTCACGTCATCGACCTGCTTGGCCACCGTCATGCCCTCTTGCACGTTCTCGAACTTCACCGTGCCGGCGAACTCGGTGATGATCGGGCGCGTGAGCGGGTCCCAGTTGGCCAAGATGGTGCCGGCCTTGATGGCTTGGTCGGCGCGCACCGCCAAAATTGCACCGTAGGGCACTTTGTGGCGCTCGCGCACCAGCCCGTTTTCGTCGTGGATCACGATTTCGCCCGAGCGCGCGATCACCGCCAGCTCGCCCTTGGAGTTGGTGACGTAGCGCATGGTGGCGTTGAAGCCGACGCTGCCGCTGGACTTGGCTTCGACGCTAGACGCCACCGCCGCGCGCGAGGCCGCGCCGCCGATGTGGAAGGTGCGCATGGTGAGCTGCGTACCCGGCTCGCCGATCGACTGCGCGGCGATCACGCCCACCGCTTCGCCGATGTTCACCGGGCCGCCGCGGCCGAGGTCGCGGCCGTAGCACTTGGCGCACAGGCCAAAGCGGGTTTCGCAGGTCAGGGCCGTGCGCACGCGCACCTCGTCGATGCCCAGCGAGTCGATCAGGTCGCAGCCGTCTTCATCGACGATCTGGCCGGCCGCGATCACCACCTGCTGGGTTTCGGGGTTGAGCACGTCGTCGGCCGCCGTGCGGCCCAAAATGCGGTCGCGCAGCGACTCGATCACCTCGCCGCCCTCGACGATGGCGCGCATCAGGGTGCCGTTGCCGGTGCCGCAGTCGTCTTCGGTCACCACCAGGTCTTGCGTCACATCGACCAGGCGCCGCGTCAGGTAGCCCGAGTTGGCGGTTTTCAGCGCCGTGTCGGCCAGCCCCTTGCGCGCGCCGTGGGTGCTGATGAAGTACTGCAGCACGTTCAGGCCTTCGCGGAAGTTGGCCGTGATCGGGGTTTCGATGATCGAGCCGTCGGGCTTGGCCATCAGGCCGCGCATGCCGGCGAGCTGGCGGATCTGCGCCGCCGAACCGCGCGCGCCCGAGTCGGCCATCATATAAATCGAGTTGAACGACTCCTGATCGACCTCGTTGCCGTGGCGGTCGATGGTTTTTTCCTTTTTCAGGCGCTCCATCATCACCTTGGAGATGTCGTCACCGGCCTTGCCCCAGATGTCCACCACCTTGTTGTAGCGCTCGCCCGCAGTCACCAGACCCGACGAATACTGCTGCGCGATCTCTTTGACCTCGGACTCGGCGCGGGCGATGATGGTGTGCTTTTCGGTCGGCACCAGCATGTCGTCGATGGCGATCGAGATGCCGGCGCGGGTGGCCAACCTGAAGCCGTTTTGCAGCAGCTTGTCGGCAAACACCACCGTCTCTTTGAGGCCGCATTTGCGAAACGAGGCGTTGATGAGCTTGGAGATTTCCTTCTTCTTGAGCGCCTTGTTGATGAGCTCGAAGGGCAGGCCACGCGGCAAAATCTCGCTCAGCAGGGCACGGCCCACGGTGGTCTGCACCAGCTTGGTGACCGGCACCAGCTGGCCGTCTTCTTTGTTTTTCAGGTGCTCGGTCAGGCGCACCCTGACGCGCGCCGTCAGCTCGACCACGCCGGCGTCGAGCGCGCGCTGCACCTCGGCGATGTCGGCAAAGACCATGCCTTCGCCGCGGCCGTTGATGCGCTCGCGGGTGGTGTAGTACAGGCCCAGCACCACGTCTTGCGAGGGCACGATCGAGGGCTCGCCGTTGGCCGGGAACAGCACGTTGTTGGACGACAACATGAGCGTGCGCGCTTCCATCTGCGCCTCGACCGACAGCGGAATGTGCACCGCCATTTGGTCGCCGTCGAAGTCGGCGTTGAAGGCCGAACACACCAGCGGGTGCAACTGGATCGCCTTGCCCTCGATCAGCAGCGGCTCAAAGGCTTGGATGCCGAGGCGGTGCAGCGTCGGGGCGCGGTTGAGCAGCACCGGGTGCTCGCGGATCACCTCTTCGAGGATGTCCCAGACCACCGGCGTGCCGGCTTCGACTTCTTTTTTGGCCGCCTTGATGGTGGTGGCGATGCCCATCTGCTCGAGGCGCGCAAAGATGAAGGGCTTGAACAATTCGAGTGCCATCAGCTTGGGCAGGCCGCACTGGTGCAGCTTGAGCGTGGGGCCGACGGTGATGACCGAGCGGCCCGAGTAATCGACCCGCTTGCCGAGCAAGTTTTGGCGGAAGCGCCCGCCCTTGCCCTTGATCATGTCGGCCAGCGACTTGAGGGCGCGCTTGTTGGCGCCGGTCATGGCCTTGCCGCGGCGGCCGTTGTCGAGCAGGCTGTCCACTGCCTCTTGCAGCATGCGCTTTTCATTGCGCGCGATGATCTCGGGCGCTTTGAGCTCGAGCAGGCGCTTGAGGCGGCTGTTGCGGTTGATCACACGCCGGTACAGGTCGTTGAGGTCGGAGGTGGCAAAGCGGCCGCCGTCGAGGGGAACGAGCGGGCGCAGGTCGGGCGGCAGCACCGGCAGCACGTCGAGCACCATCCACTCGGGTTTGATGCCCGATTTTTTGAAGGCTTCCAGCACCTTGAGGCGCTTGGCGTTTTTCTTGACCTTGAGCTCGGAGCCGGTGAGGTCGTTGCGCAGGCGCTCGATCTCGCCGTCGATGTCGATGCTGGCCAGCAGCTCTTGGATGCCCTCGGCGCCCATTTTGGCCACGAACTCGTCACCGTACTCGCGCTCTTTGGCGTCGAAGTCGTCTTCGCTCATGATGGCGAATTTTTTCAGGGGCGTCATGCCCGGATCGACCACCACGTAGGCTTCAAAGTAGAGCACGCGCTCGATGTCGCGCAGCGTCATGTCGAGCACCATGCCGAGGCGGCTGGGCAGGCTCTTGAGGAACCAGATATGGGCGCAGGGCGCGGCCAAGTCGATGTGGCCCATGCGCTCGCGCCGCACCTTGGTCTGCGTGACCTCGACGCCGCACTTCTCGCAGATCACGCCGCGGTGCTTGAGGCGCTTGTACTTGCCGCACAGGCACTCGTAGTCTTTGATCGGGCCAAAGATCTTGGCGCAGAACAGGCCGTCGCGCTCGGGCTTGAAGGTGCGGTAGTTGATGGTCTCGGGCTTTTTGACTTCGCCAAAAGACCAGGAGCGGATTTTCTCGGGCGAGGCCAGCCCGATCTTGATGGCATCGAAATGCTCGTCGGGGGTGATCTGCTTGAACAGGTCGAGGAAGTGTTTCATATCCGGGTTTCCTTTACGGGTTCAGGGTTCAGCCGCGCTCGAGCTCGATGTCGATGCCGAGGGATCGGATTTCCTTGACCAGCACGTTGAACGACTCCGGCATGCCGGCGTCGATGGCGTGCTCGCCCTTGACGATGCTCTCATAGACCTTGGTGCGGCCTTGCACGTCGTCGGACTTGACGGTGAGCATCTCTTGCAGCACGTAGCTGGCGCCGTAGGCTTCGAGCGCCCAGACCTCCATCTCACCAAAGCGCTGGCCGCCGAACTGCGCCTTGCCGCCCAGCGGCTGCTGGGTGACGAGCGAGTACGGGCCGGTGGAGCGCGCGTGCATCTTGTCATCGACCAAGTGGTGCAGCTTGAGGTAGTGCATGTAGCCCACGGTGGTCACGCGCTCGAAGGCGTCGCCGGTGCGGCCATCGTAGAGCTGCGCCTGGGTGCGGGTGGGGGTGAGGCCCTTGGCCTTGGCCACGTCGTCGGGGTAGGCGAGCTTGAGCATGTCGAAGATCTCGGCCTCGGAGGCGCCGTCGAACACCGGCGAGGCAAAGGGCACGCCCTTGCTCAGCTCGGCCGCCATGGCGCGCACTTCGTCGTCGCTCAGGTCGGCCAGGTTTTCCTTGCGCCCAGTGCGGTTGTAGATCTGCTCAAGATACTGGCGCACCTCGGCGGCGGCGGCTTGGCGCTGCAACATATCGCCCAAGCGCTGCCCCAGCCCCTTGGCGGCCCAGCCCAAGTGCACCTCGAGCACCTGGCCGATGTTCATGCGCGAGGGCACGCCCAGCGGGTTGAGCACGATATCGACCGGCGTGCCGTCGGCCATGTAGGGCATGTCTTCGACCGGGGTGATCTTGGAGACCACGCCCTTGTTGCCGTGGCGGCCGGCCATTTTGTCGCCCGGCTGCAAGCGGCGCTTGACGGCCAGATAGACCTTGACCATCTTGAGCACGCCCGCCGGCAGTTCGTCGCCTTGGGTGAGCTTCTTGCGCTTTTCTTCAAAGGCCAAGTCAAAGCTGTGGCGCGTGGAGTCGAGCGCGTTTTTGATCGACTCGAGCTGTGCCGCCACTTGGTCGTCGGCGGGGCGGATGTCGAACCAGTGAAACTTGTCCACCTCGGCCAGGTAGGCGCGCTCGATCTTGGCTCCTTTGGCCAAGCGCTTGGGGCCGCCGTTGGCGGTTTTGCCCAGCAGCAGCTTTTCGATCCGGTCGTAGGCGTCGGCCTCGACGATGCGCAAGCGGTCGTTGAGGTCGAGGCGGAAGCGCTTGAGCTCGTCGTCGATGATCTGCTGCGCGCGCTTGTCGCGCGGGATGCCTTCGCGCGTGAACACCTGCACGTCGATCACCGTGCCTTGCGAGCCTTGATCGACGCGCAGCGAGGTGTCTTTGACGTCCGAGGCTTTTTCGCCAAAAATGGCGCGCAGCAGTTTTTCTTCGGGCGTGAGCGTGGTTTCGCCCTTGGGCGTGACCTTGCCCACCAGCACGTCGCCGGGCAGCACCTCGGCGCCGACGTAGATGATGCCCGACTCATCCAAGCGGTTGATCTGCTGCTCGGCCAGGTTGGGGATGTCGCGCGTGATGTCTTCGGCCCCGAGCTTGGTGTCGCGCGCCATCACCACCAGTTCTTCGATGTGGATGCTGGTGTAGCGGTCTTCGGCCACCACGCGCTCGCTGATCAGGATCGAGTCCTCGAAGTTGTAGCCGTTCCAGGGCATGAAGGCGATCAGCATGTTCTGCCCGATCGAGATCTCGCCCAAGTCGGTCGAGGCGCCGTCGGCGATCACCGCGCCGGCGTGGATCAGGTCGCCCCTCTTGACGATCGGGCGCTGGTGGATGTTGGTGTTCTGGTTGCTGCGCTGGTACTTGATCAGGTTGTAGATATCGACCCCGACCTCACCGGCCATGGCCTCGGCGTCGGCCACGCGCACCACGATGCGCGAGGCATCGACGTAATCGACGCGCCCGCCGCGCTTGGCCACCACCACGGTGCCCGAGTCGATCGCCGCCACGCGCTCGATGCCGGTGCCCACCAGCGGTTTTTCGGGCCGCAGCGTCGGCACCGCTTGGCGCGACATGTTGGCGCCCATGAGCGCGCGGTTGGCGTCGTCGTGCTCGAGGAACGGCACCAGCGAGGCCGCCACCGACACGATCTGCGCCGGCGACACGTCCATGTACTGCACGGTTTCGGGCGGCGTCAGGATCGACTCGCCCTTTTCACGTGCGCTCACCAGCTCGTCGCTCAGGCGGCCTTCGGCGTCCAGCGCGGCGTTGGCCTGCGCGATCACGTACTTGCCTTCTTCGATCGCCGACAGGTAGTCGATCTGCTTGGTCACCTTGGCATCCACTACGCGGCGGTAGGGGGTTTCGATGAAGCCGTACTCGTTCAGGCGCGCATACAGCGCCAGCGAGTTGATCAGGCCAATGTTCGGGCCTTCTGGGGTTTCGATCGGGCACACGCGGCCGTAGTGCGTCACGTGCACGTCGCGCACCTCGAAGCCGGCGCGCTCGCGCGTCAGGCCGCCCGGGCCCAACGCCGACACGCGGCGCTTGTGCGTGATCTCGGCCAGCGGGTTGGTCTGATCCATGAACTGGCTCAGCTGCGAGGCGCCAAAGAACTCTTTGAGCGCGGCCGAAATCGGCTTGGAGTTGATCAGGTCGTGCGGCATCAGCGGCTCTTGCTCGGCTTGTCCGAGGCGCTCTTTCACCGCTTTCTCGATCCGCGCCAAGCCGGTGCGGTACTGGTTTTCGGCCAGCTCGCCCACGCAGCGCACGCGCCGGTTGCCGAGGTGGTCGATGTCATCGACTTCGCCCTTGCCGTTGCGCAGATCGACCAGGATCTTGACCACGTCGAGGATGTCCTCGTTGGACAGCACCATGGCACCGGTGCTGCTCGGGCGCCCGACGCGGGCGTTGAACTTCATGCGCCCGACGCGCGACAGGTCGTAGGTGTCGGGGTTGTAGAACAGGCGGTGAAACAGCGCTTGCACTGCGTCTTCGGTCGGCGGCTCGCCGGGGCGCATCATGCGGTAGATCGCCACCCGGGCGGCGAACTCGTCGGCGGTTTCGTCGCTGCGCAGGGTCTGGCTGATGTAGGCGCCTTGGTCGAGCTCGTTGGTGAAAATGCACGCCAGCTCGGTGATGCCGGCGCTGCGCAGTTTTTTCAGCAAGGTCTCGGTGAGTTCGTCGTTGGCCCGCGCCAGCAGCTCGCCGCTGTCGGGGTCGATGATGTTGCGCGCCACCACGCGCCCGAGCAGAAAGTCTTCGGGCACGCTGATGTGCGTGACCTTGGCCTGCTCGAGTTCGCGCGTGTGCCGCGCCGTGATGCGCTTGTCTTTGGCCACCACCACCTTGCCGCTGGGGTCGGTGAGGTCGAAGCGCGCCACCTCGCCGCGCAGGCGCTCGGTGACCAGCGCCATCTGGGCGCCGCTTTCCATCAGGCGGAAGTGGTCGTTGACAAAGAAGTTGGCCAGAATCTGCTCGGGATTCAGGCCAATGGCCTTGAGCAAAATGGTGACCGGCATCTTGCGCCGGCGGTCAACGCGGAAAAACAGCAGGTCTTTGGGGTCGAACTCGAAATCGAGCCACGAGCCGCGGTAGGGGATGATGCGGGCCGAAAACAGCAGCTTGCCCGAGCTGTGGGTCTTGCCCTTGTCGTGCTCAAAAAACACGCCCGGCGAGCGGTGCAGCTGCGAGACGATCACGCGCTCGGTGCCGTTGACGATGAACGAGCCCTTGTCGGTCATGAGCGGCACTTCGCCCATGTAAACCTCTTGCTCCTTGACCTCTTTGACCACCTTGGACTGGCTGGTGGACGATTCGCGGTCGTAGATGATGAGCTGCACCCGTGCGCGCACGGCGGAAGCAAAGGTCAGGCCGCGCGTCTGGCACTCGCGCACGTCGAACACCGGCCGGGCCAGGTTGTACTCGACGAACTTCATCTCGACGTAGCCGTTGTGCGAGACGATCGGGAACGCCGACTCGAATGCCGCTTGCAAGCCCTCGGGGGCGCGCTTGCGCGGGTGCTGGTCCACCTGCAAAAAGGCGGTGTAGGCGTCCTTCTGCATCTGCAACAGGTAGGGGATTTCCAGCACGTTTTCGCGGCTGCCGAAGCTTTTGCGGATGCGCTTGCGTTCGGTGAATGAGTACGTTTGAGCCATGAGATCTCCGGGCTTGAGAAGACACAGCCAAAACCGCTGGGGGCGGCGGCCTTGGCTGTGCGCTCTGACGCTCGAGGGCGGTGCCGACACCGCAACCACCTCGAGCGCAAAAAGGCTGGAAAGCCCAAAAGGGGCCTTCCAGCCTTGGAGGGCAGCGGCTTACTTGAGCTCGGCCTTGGCGCCCGCTTCTTCGAGCTTTTTCTTGGCGGCTTCGGCGTCGGCCTTGGGCATGGCTTCCTTGACCGTCTTGGGCGCGCCATCGACCAGGTCTTTGGCTTCTTTCAGGCCCAAGCCGGTGATTTCGCGCACCGCCTTGATGACCGACACCTTGTTGGCGCCGGTCTCTTTGAGCACCACGTCGAAATCGGTTTTCTCTTCCACCACCGCCGCAGCGGCAGCGCCACCGCCGGCAGCGGGAGCGGCCATGGCGGCGGCGCTCACACCAAACTTCTCTTCGATGGCTTTCACCAGCTCGTTGAGTTCCATGACCGTCATGCTGTCGAGAGCGGTCAGAAATGCGTCTTTATCGAATGCCATTTTCAAATTTCCTAACAAACGGTTGGGGTCGGGCTAAGGGGGCGCTTAGGCCGCCACGGCCTCGCCTTTTTTCTCGGCCACGGCGGCCAGCACGCGCGCAGTGCGCGAGATCGGGGATTGCATCAAGCCCAGCAACTGCGCCAACAGCACTTCCTTGGGGGGAATGTTGGCCAGTTGCTTCACGCCATTGACGTCCAGGGCTTTGCCGGCAAACACGCCCCCGCGGATGACCAACTTGTCGTTGGTCTTGGCGAAGTCGGCCACCACTTTGGCAGCGGCCACGGCGTCTTGGGAAAAGCCATAGATCAGCGGCCCGGACATCTGGTCGGCGCCTGCCTCAAAGCCGGTGCCAGCCACTGCGCGGCGTGCCAGGGTGTTCTTGAGAACCCCCAGAAACACAC
>Ga0209316_100324_pt1 | contig 16374 bp, 12 predicted proteins | sample 3C3metaG_FD_184150 | JGI IMG/M metagenome (GOLD analysis project Ga0209316, IMG submission 184150) | Freshwater bacterial and archeal communities from Indian Creek, Illinois, USA - 3C3 metaG (SPAdes) (version 3) | ecosystem: Environmental > Aquatic > Freshwater > Unclassified | place: USA: Indian... | reverse complement strand
CATTGCCGCTCATTACTGGTTAAATTAATCTATTTTCAGCATCCAACGTTCTAAATGGCGATATTTACGCTTCTTTGAGATATGATCCTTTCGTAAGGCGAATAAGATCCCTTTTTGGGTTTGAATCCTATATGGGTTTTTTAAGGTTTAGGTTTGATTTTGAGGTGGGAAAGTTGAGTTATTAATAAAGAATTGCAATTCCGCAATTTGTCAACAGAGGGAAGGAAATTACAGAAAATTTATCGAACTTTAGTAAAAGTAAAAATTTCAAGCAAAGGGGGTCTTGACTATGTCTAAGAGCCTGACAAGCGCTGAAAGCAGCCTGCACCTGATGGTGCAGACACCAACTTCTCTATTTGTTTACTGGGAAATTACAGAGGAATATCTCGATTTAGCACGTTCTGCTCTGCAGGAGGTGTTTACTGGAATTTGGCTTCGCCTGATGAGAGAAGGAGAAAGCGGCCATGAGGTAGTAGAGAGCCGCTATGTTTCTGAGCATTTAACTAGTGGTTCGCTTTATTTTTCGAGCAAGAGGTCCTACAGTACATATTTTGCGGAACTTGCCGTTGCTTATCACGGCAGCTTTTTTACTCTGCTCCGCTCTGTATCAGCATTATTGCCACCAGACGGCAGGGTGGAAGAGAAGCTAAGCAATCTAATCACATCCCCGCTGATTATCCCTCTAGCTCTTCCTTTTGCCTATTCTCCCACAAATCAGCAATATACGCGAGGTGAGTGAAGTGGCAAAAGGTTATTTAAATCTTGTCTTGCATGCCCATTTGCCCTTTGTTTACGCCGTGGGAGAAGAACACCATTTGGAAGAACGCTGGTTTTTTGAAGCGATGACCGAGTCCTATCTGCCGCTGCTGATTATGATGGAGCGTTTAAGAAAGCAAAATGTACCTTATGCGCTCACTCTTTCTCTTTCGCCCACACTGCTGGCGATGTTGGATCATCCGGTGCTGGCAAGACGCTACGAAAGTTATTTGCAGCGCCTAATTAGCTTGGCGGAAAGCGAAGTAAGCCGTACCAGAGGACAGGAGCTATTTCACCGCCTAGCGAGCTACTATAGAGATCGCCTCTACGTTCTGCAGCAAACTTATCTTGAGCATTACCATAGGAATATTTGCGCTGGCTTTGCAGCTTTGGCAAAAAATGGCAGTGTTGAATTAATTACTACCTGTGCAACTCACGGCTATTTACCACTGATGAAAACAAATGAAGCGGTAAGCGCACAGATTCAGGTTGGTCTGGATGCCTTTGCTGCTCGTTTTGACTATAGGCCACGGGGGATATGGCTGCCGGAATGCGGTTATTTCCAAGGGCTAGACAAGGTCCTGGCTGAAAACCAGCTTGAATTTACCTTTGTGGATACCCACGGTTTGAAAAACGCCTGGCCTCCACCGCAGAACAATATTTACGCTCCGGTGCGCACACCTGCCGGCGTCGCTATTTTTGCCCGTGATCCTGAAACATCAGCTCAGGTGTGGAGCATCCAGTCCGGATATCCCGGTAATCCTGATTACAGAGAATATTACCGTGACATAGGTTTTGACTTGGAAGAAGCTTATCTGCAGCGTTTTTTGCCTTATCCGGTGCGGACAAACACTGGATTGAAGTATTGGCGTGTGACGGGAAATAACCTGCCTAAAGAAGCTTACGACCCTTGGCGAGCGTTAGAGAGGGCGCAGGAGCATGCCGGTAACTTTCATTTCAATCGTGAGCGGCAAATTGAGCATCTGGCAACTAGGCAGACTGCCATTCCAGTGGTGACGGCACCATATGACGCTGAGCTTTTTGGCCATTGGTGGTTTGAGGGTCCTGATTTTCTGGAGTCTTTACTTCGCAAGGCGACTGAGTACTCAGATATATACACACTTTCAACCCCTTCTCGCTATCTTGATACCTATGGTTGTGCGGAGACGGCCGAACTGTTTCATTCCAGTTGGGGAGAAGGAGGGTACAGTAAAGTTTGGTTGAACCCGAAAAATGACTGGCTCTATCCGCGTTACCATCAGGCAGAAAAGTGCTTAATTCGTCATGCTGCCGCACTCCCCAAGCCTGACCCGGTGAAAAAGCAAATTCTTAGCCAGATGACACGGGAACTTTTGTTGGCGCAAAGCTCAGACTGGGCTTTTATGCTCAATGCCGGCACGACCCATCAGTATGCCACGCAAAGGGTTCTAACCCATCTCGAAAACTTTAGTCGTTTAGAAGCAATGATCTCAAGGGAGCAGAGTTGCGGCGCAGAACTGACAGCTATGGAGATAACCGGGTCAGACTTGTTTCCTGAGTTGCAGCCTCAATCATTTGTTCAGGAACAGTTTTCCGTCTTGGCCTATCGTGAAGCAGAACCTACAGTATTAATGCTTTCCTGGGAGTACCCGCCGGAGATTATGGGGGGTCTGGCTCGGCATGTGGAGGACCTTAGCCAGACACTAGCTGATCAAGGGCAGCCGGTAGCCGTCTTGACTTCGCGGACAGGTAATGCTGCCTCGTATGAACTAAATAACGGTGTTTATATCTACCGGCTAGTCCCTTATCAGCAGGCTGGGATAGAGATAGATTTTTATGACTGGGTGATACAGCTAAATCTCTTATTTTTTAACTTGGCACAGCAACTTATTTCCGCAAACAAGCTGATGGTGCTTCACTCCCATGACTGGCTTGTGGGAGCCGCAGCACTTGAACTGAAGCGCTTTTGGCAACTCCCTCTGGTGGTCACTATTCATTCCACCGAATTTGGCCGCAACGGTGGCTTGTATACAGAGCTGCAGAAAAAAATTCATGCTCAAGAGCAGAAGCTGGCGGAAGGCGCAGATCACCTGATCTGCTGCAGTTATTTTATGGCACAGGAAGTCTCCCGGCTTTTTTCTGTACCTTTGAGCAAGATCTCGGTTATTCAAAACGGTGTCATGCCTGAAAAGGTGGAGGCAAGACGGCTGCAGGGTGAAGAACGACGCAAATATGCTAAGGATCAAGAAGCTATCATCTATTTTGTGGGTCGCCTAGTCCGGGAAAAAGGTGTAGAAGTGCTTATGCGGGCGTTGATTTCCGTTATGTCCGTTTTCCCGAACACAAAAACGGTGATTAGCGGTAGAGGGCCGATGCTGGAGTTGCTGAAAATACTGGCAGAGGAGCATGGCATTGCTAGCAGCGTGCTGTTTACCGGCTTTGTGACTGACGAAGAGCGGAACCGGCTACTGGCCACTGCCGACATTACAGTATTACCCAGTTTGTATGAGCCCTTCGGCATTGTGGCGTTGGAGGCTATGGCGGCAGCAGCTCCGCTGATTGTTGCTGATGTAGGGGGTTTGGGGGAAGTCGTGCGCCATGGTAGCGACGGCTTAAAATTCCCACCGGGAAACCATCTGGCTTTATCGGCAGCAATCAGCACTTTGCTGGCTGATCCGTCGCTGCGAGAGCAACTGGGGCGGCAGGGAAAAGAAAGAGCGGTTACTGCATTTTCTTGGCAGGCGCTGGCTAAGCAGACAAGTCAAATCTACAAACAGGTCTGGGAGAAAGCACAACTAGCCCGGAAAGCAGAATAAGGAGGCAAATTAATGCCAAGACCGCTAGTCTTTGGGAACGGTCAATTGCTAGTAAATATGGATGCAACGCTTAGTATCCGGGATCTTTATTTTCCCTATGTCGGCCAGTTAAACCACGTGGGAGGACACTTTTGTACCTTTGGCATCTGGACTGAAGGTCATTTCTCTTGGTGTTACTCTTCAGCTTGGGAAAAAATCAGCGGCTATAAACAGGAGACACTCGTTAGCGAGATAAAAGCAGTTCATAAAGAGTTGAAGCTTGAGCTGTTGATTAACGATGCCGTTCATTTCACTGATAATATTTACCTGAAACGGATGGGGGTAAAAAATACGGCAGCACGCCGTCGCGAAGTGCGAATATTCTTTACCCACGACTTTTCCATTGACGAAAGCGAAGTAGGCGACACGGCCGTCTATAATCCGGAAATTTCGGCAGTGTACCATTACAAACGCAACAGATATTTCTTAGCAAACGGCCGAGCGCACGGTGAACGGATTTTTGAATATACCACCGGAGTGAAGCGTTTTGGCGGCTCAGAAGGAACCTGGCGAGATGCAGAGGACGGTCGATTGGCTAACAATCCCATTGCGCAAGGTTCTGTTGATAGCACTATTTCTTTCCGCATGTTCCTGGAGGCTGAAGAGGAGAAGACGTTATACTACTGGCTGGTGGTCGGTAAAAACTATCAGGAAGTTCGTCAGCTGAACGACTATGTGGTAGATCGGTCACCGGCACGGCTGTTAGACAGAATAGAAACATTTTGGCAGAAGTGGGTCAACAAACAGGAAACCGCTTTTCTCAATTTGCCTCAAAATGTGGTAGATCAATATAAACGTAGCCTCCTCACGCTGCGCACCCAGATAGATCGCAATATGGGCGCGATTATTGCCGCTAATGATTCGGAAATTCTGCATTACAATCGTGATCACTACAGCTATATGTGGCCTCGTGATGGGGCTTTAGTAGCCATGGCCGCAATTCAGGCCGGTTATCATGAAATGGTGATTCAGTTCTTTTATTTCTGCGAGAACTCCATCACGGACAAAGGATTTCTCTTGCATAAATATAACCCAGACGGTTCGGTAGGCTCATCTTGGCATGCTTGGATAGAGCACGGTCGTTCGCAGATTCCAATTCAGGAAGACGAGACTGCGCTTGTAATCTGTGCATTATGGGAATATTATAAGCGGCACCGCGACCTTAATTTTATTCAGTTTTGTTACCGCGGATTTGTTAAACCGGCTGCCGATTTCATGATCAATTATATTGAAGAAAGTTTCAATCTTCCTAAGCCTAGCTATGACCTCTGGGAGGAACGACGCGGAATCTTTACTTATACTGCTGCTACCGTATATGCGGCACTGAAAGCGGCTGCCCATTTTGCTGAAATCTTAGGAGAGGACGAAAAGCAGCATGTTTATCAGGAGGCGGCTCAGAAACTGCACCAAGCGATCTTAGAGCATCTTTATGATCAAGAGCTGGGGCGATTTATTCGCGGTTTTCTAGTCAAGGCTGACGGGGGTTATGAGAGAGATACGACGCTCGAAAGTTCGCTTTGGGCTCTTTTTGCTTTCGATGTGCTGCCCGCAGATGACGAACGGATTGTACGTACCATGCATGCCATTGAAAAAGGCCTTTGGGTGAAAACTGTTGTGGGCGGTATTGCGCGCTATACTGATGATTACTATTTCCAGAAAACGAAAGATATTGACATTGTTCCTGGCAACCCTTGGATAATCTGTACTTTGTGGCTGGCTCAGTGGTATATTGCTAAAGCTCTAAAACCGGATGAACTTTCACGGGCAGTGGAACTGCTGCAGTGGGCGGACCACGCCTCCTTGTTTAGCGGCGTACTCCCAGAGCAGCTTCACCCCTACAGTGGGGAAGCACTTTCTGTTGCGCCGCTCACTTGGTCGCATGCCACTTATGTTGCGACCGTCTGTGCTTATCTGGAAAAATATAAGCAATTAACTTCTATAACTTGCCATTGGTAAATCGGTAGAATGGAGAAAAAGTGATGCAAGATAAGCTTTATGCCGCCATTGATCTTGGCGGCACCAAAATCTATGCAGTATTGGCTGAAAATGGCGGTCGTATTTTAAGTAGTGTTCGCTACGACACACAGGCCGATGAAGGGCCAGAGGCTATTTTGGAGCAAATGGCAACGTCGGTCAGAGAGGTACTGGCACAGGCCGGCGCCGGACCAGACCGCCTAAGCGCTGTGGGCGTTTGTCTGGCAGGATTTTTCGACTGGCAAAGGCGGTTCCTAATTCAGTCACCAAACATCCATGGCTTGGAGCAGTTCCGAGTGGAAGAACGGTTGTCTCAAAAACTGCGCGTTCCTGTACTGGCAGAAAATGATGCTAACGCCGCCGCTCTTGGCGAAGCACTTTGTGGCGCGGCTCAAGGCAGTCAAGACGTTCTCTATCTTACTGTCAGCACAGGCATCGGTGCAGGCTTGGTATTGGGTGGTCAAATTTATCGCGGCACTCGGGGCTTTGCCGGTGAAGCAGGCCATATGGTGGTAAAACCTGATGGTTTCCTGTGCGGCTGTGGACGTCACGGCTGCCTGGAGACGGTGTCTTCAGGTACTGCCATAGCCCGTATGGCTAATGAAGCGCTACAAAGCGGAAAAGCAGCTCTGCTGCGGGAACTGGCCCGTCAGCAGGGAGGAATGGTGAGTGCTGCCACTGTGTTTCGCGCTGCCCGAGACGGGGATGAAACCGCGCAGGAGATCATCTCTGAAGCGATTTATTATCTCGGTATTGCGCTTGTTAATCTGGTGAACGTCTTAAATCCAGAAATTGTAGTCATAGGCGGCGGTGTCTCCGCAGCCGGGGAAGAACTTTTTGTTCCATTGGAAAAAGCGATTCAAAATTATGCGGTGCCACCGGCGGCTGCTTCAGTCACTCTGCGACAAGCCACTTTAGGCGTAGAAGCCGGTGTGAGAGGCATGCTCTGTCTCCTGGCAGAAGCAGAGAACGGAAGGGATGGGTAGCTTTGCGTTTTGGGCCTAATATTGTTTCGGATTGGCATAAAGCAATTGAAAAAGAATGGTTGTTGACAAACGGGGCCGGCGGCTACGCCAGCGGCACTATTGCCGGCGCCAACACACGCCGTTATCATGGGCTGCTTATTTCAAGTCCCTTGGAAGGAGGGGAGCGGCGCCTTTTCCTCTCAAAAATTCACGAAGAGCTGACTGTTGATGGGCGCACCTACTTTTTGGCTTCCAATCAACTGGCGCAAAACCAATTTCAAACCGGCCATATCCATCTGGTGGAGTTTTTCAGTGCTCCTATTCCCACCTTCGTCTACCGCCTGGAGGACATCTATCTGATTAAAGAAGTGTTCATGGTCAAAGGGGAAGCCACAACAATCATTCGCTATCGAGTGGAAGCAAACCGCACTTGCAAGCTGCGATTGTATCCGTTAGTTAATGATCGTTCGCACCATACTGTAAATAATACTGCGGCTTGGCCCTTTGAGAAAGAGATCAGTGGGAGTACTGTGCAGGTCAAGTCACCTCATGGTCCGCTTGTCACCCTTTCAAGCACAAGCGGTACTTTTCATGAGCTGTACGCCTGGTATTATAATATGTATTACTGCCAAGAGCGGGAGCGAGGTGAGGAGTATCTGGAGCACCATTTTATCCCCGGTTTCTGGGAAACAGAGTTGGCTGCGGGCGGAGAGTTTGCCGTTTCCGCGTCGCTCTCCGGTTCCCAGGCGACTGATTACAAGCGACTTCATCAAGAAGAATTGGTTAGGCAAAAGATAATTCTCTCGCGCATGACTAGTAAAAACCCGCTCTGTCGTGAATTGGCTCGGGCCACAGATAAGTTTGTGATTTATAAGGGAGAAGAGCCGTGTATTATCGCCGGTTATCCCTGGTTTGAAGAATGGGGGCGTGATACATTTATTGCTCTGCCCGGTCTGTTGTTAGTCACTGGCCGCTTGGCGGAAGCAAAAAAGATCCTCGCTAAATACGCCCTGCTGGAACAGAACGGCCTTATGCCTAATTTTATTCCTACGGATGGTTCTGCGCCTCACTATAACACGGTAGATGCTTCACTTTGGTATTTCCAGGCTATTAAAGCATACTTGGATTACAGCGGCGACCTGGAATTTATCCGGGAGGAAATCTATCCCACTCTGAAAAAAATTATTCACAGTTACAGTATCGGTACCGACTACGGGATCGTCATGGATGCCGACGGGTTGATAAGCGCCGTCAAAAAGGGTGTTCAGCTAACTTGGATGGACGCCAAAGTGGGAGACTGGGTAGTGACACCGCGTTCTGGCAAAGCGGTCGAAGTCAACGCACTCTGGTATAACGCTCTGTATTTTATGACGCTGCTCTCAGGCAGACTAGGGGATCATGATGCACGCAAACTCTACGGTGAATTGGCGTTGCGGGTGCAGGAAAAGTTTTCTGCGACCTTCTGGTGCATGCGGCACGATTATCTGGCAGACGTGGTTTACCGTGGCGTGCGGGATGAGCGATTGCGACCTAACCAGCTTTTTGCTCTTAGCCTGCCATATCGGTTGCTCTCTCACCGACAAGAAAGACAAGTTTTAAATGCGGTGGGCCGGCACCTCTATACACCTTTTGGTCTGCGCACCCTAGCTCCGTATGAGACGGATTACCGCCCGAACTGTAAAGGTGATCGTATCAGCCGTGACGGTGCTTATCATCAGGGGACTGCCTGGGCTTTTCTAATTGGCCCATATATAACAGCCTACCGGCGGAGCCACAATTACTCCCGTGTCTCCCGGCAAATGGCATTGCGTATGCTTGCTCCGTTTTTCCATCATCTCTTTGATTTTGGTTTGGCATCGATTGCAGAAATCTTCGACGGAGAACATCCGCATACTCCGCGGGGTTGTCCGTACCAAGCCTGGAGTGTGGCGGAAGTGTTGCGCGCCTATTATCAAGATGTATTGGATAAACGTCCGGAATCCTTGTGGGCAAGCGAAATATCTGATGAAAAAATCTAGCGGAAAACATCTTTGGAGGATCGTAAACAATGGCTTACTTTTTTGAAAATAAACTTTCTGATGTCTCGCAACGGCTGGTTGATGTGGCCATGGGCAGAAAATATGCCGAGCTGGTTATTCAAAAAGCCAGACTGGTTAACGTGCATACGGCTGAAATTTTGCCCAATATTGATGTTGCTGTGGCCAGCGGCCGAATTGCCCTTGTGGGTGATGCAAGTCATACCATCGGTCCGGACACAACCGTGATTGATGCCGGCGGCATGATTCTTGTGCCCGGTTTCTTAGATGGCCATATCCATGTGGAAAGCAGCATGGTCAACGTTTCCGGATTTGCCCAAGCTGTTCTGCCTTACGGCACCACAGCTATTTTTATGGATCCCCATGAAATAGCCAACGTTCTTGGTTTAGAAGGCATTCGCCTGATGCATGAAGAAGGGAAAGACCTGCCGCTGCGTGTGTTTACAACAGTACCTGCCTGTGTGCCTGCGGCTCCGGGCTTAGAAGATGCAGGCGCAGTTATTGGCCCTGCCGAAGTGAGGGAGGCATTGACTTGGGATGGGGTGGTTGGGTTAGGAGAGATGATGAACTTCCCCGGCGTCTTAGCAAACGACCATGCCGTCCACGCCATAATTAAGGAGACTCTCGATGCCGGCAAAGTGGTTACAGGCCATTATGCCATGCCGACCCACGGTCCCGGGCTGCAGGCATACATCGCGGCCGGGATTACATCCTGCCATGAATCTGTTCATAAAGATGACGTCTTGGAAAAAGTGCGTAGCGGCATGTATGTTATGCTCAGGGAAGGTTCAGCCTGGCATGATGTTAAAGAAACGATGCGAGCGATTACTGAACATAACATTGACAGCTCCTCTTGCATACTTTGTTCTGACGATACCCACCCTGACACGCTTCTGCAGCGGGGGCATCTTAATCACGTAGTCCTGCGTGCTATTCAAGAAGGAGTGAACCCGATACGTGCCATTCAAATGGTAACTATTAACACCGCACGTTATTTCAAGATTGACCACGAATTAGGCAGTATTGCTCCGGGGAAGTATGCCGACATGCTGCTGCTTTCTGACTTAGCGCGAGTTAAGGTTGAACAGGTCTTTATTGCCGGTGTCCCGGTAGCCAAGGAAGGTAAACTGCTCCTCAAAGTGCCTGCCCGCAGCTATCCAGAATTCGTCCGACATTCAGTCCGTTTAGCAAAGCCATTAGTTGAAGCAGACTTTCTGGTCAAGGCACCAGCTTGTAAAGGAAACGTCATTACCCGCGTGATGCAGATTGAAGAAGCTCATGTTGGTACAAAAGAATTATTACTGTCAGTACCTGCGACAAATGGCATTGTGGCGGCCGATCCTGTCCGAGACTTGGCAAAGGTGGCAGTATTTGAGCGTCACAGCGGTTGCGGTGGAGGGGCTTTGGGGTTTGTCAGTGGCTTTGGCTTTACCGCCGGTGCGGTGGCCTCCACCGTAGCCCACGACAGTCATAATCTTTTGATTGTAGGTACGAACGACGCAGACATGGCCATGGCAGGCAATATTTTAGCGGAACATGGCGGTGGCATGGTGGCTGTTTCAGCAGGAGAAGTGCTTGCTCTTGTGAAGTTGCCTGTTGCCGGCTTAATGTCGGACCGTCCAGTAGAAGAAGTTGCTGCAGCAGTTTCTTCTTTGGCAAAAGCTTGGAAAATCCTTGGCTGTACGCTAGTTTCACCCTTTATGACTATGGCGCTGCTCTCTCTGCCGGTGATTCCTGATCTTCGCTTGACAAACCGTGGACTAGTTGACGTCGCCGCATTTTCCTTTGTAAGTTTGTTCCCAGAAACAAACTAGTGTGGGGGCCTAGGGGGATTCCCTCGTTCTGCCGACGTACGGCAGGCAAACCGTAAGGGCGGGTTTCAAACCAGCCCTTACGGTGTTTTTCTAGCCTGGCCCGGCAAATTTACCTTTTCCAGAGCAGGTAAATTATTGTTCATGGCGAAGATATAGGCGAGGGGGTATTTGTCTAATGAAAATATTAACGTTAATTGCTTCCCGGCGCAGCCCCGGCAACAGTGAAATTTTGGCCAAACAAGCTTCAGCCGGGGCAGAACGGGCAGGCGCCACTGTAGAAATCGTTAATATCGCCGCTTTTAACATTGCGGCCTGTGAAGGCTGTCTGGCCTGCGTCTTTCGCGGAAAATGCAGGGAAGAAGATCAAATGGGCATGCTGGTGGAAAAATTGCTGAAGGCAGACGGCCTGATTGTAGTGGCACCGATCTATTTGCTTAGTCCTGCCTCAATTATTAAAAAGGTAATGGATCGGGCTTTGATGATGTCACTTTATGCAGATGAATTGGCAGAGAAGCAGAGAGGAGCTCTGACCATCACTGTTGCCGGCAAGTCCGACTGGAATCCGATTGGCATGGAAATGATGAACCAGTTTGCTCTCTCCTACGGTTTTCCGGTTTACAACTTCATGGAGGCGTACGCGCCTGGCCCCGGTGAGATTCTTCTACAGGAGGAGACGATGCTGGCAGTCGATTTGCTGGGAGAGGGTCTGGCCTTATACCTTCAAGGCAAGACAGAAGCCCGCAAGCCTGCAGCAAACCAATGTCCGTTCTGCTACAGCCGCTCTGTAAGACTGCTTGGTAACAATAAAATTCAATGCCCGTTTTGCTTGATTGAAGGGACTCTTGACCAAAACTATCAAATCAACGTCTCCCAGGAAGCACTTGAGCACGCCTTTTGGACACCGGCACATCGCAAGCGCCATTTGGAAGACTGGATAAAAGCAACACGCGGCAGATATATGCAAAATCGCGATGCAATTAAGGAAAAACTTGAGAAATATAACTAAACAGACAGCCGGCAACTAAATTGCCGGCTGTCTGTCAGAGTTGATGAATTTGACGAAGGAGCCCAATGGTTCTGTATCAACAAAATTTAAACAGAGTAAAAACGTCCGATAATATACATTATGTGAATTAGCATGAACTACTCTCCGAACGATTCTCAAGATTAACTAAATCGTTTAATACAGCCCCAATCATAGGATCTTCGAGTAACAATATTAACGTTTGTTCCAACGACTCTTTATCTTCGCATATATGTTGATAACCCGCAATTGTAATCGTACACGGATAACCGGAGCTAGATATTTTTATATCAGCTAGTACTTTTTCATTTAAATTTTGAATTGTAGGATTCTTCGCTACAATTTTATCTGGTGTGGGTCTATAATCTTGAGTACCCTGACCCATACCAATAGAAATTGATTTAGCCATATTTGATAATACAGTACCCAAACTAGTTTTTATGTATATGTTAACTTTTCCGTTGGTTGCAGTTTTAATTTGTTCGTCTAATTCTTTAAATACGAGATCAATTTCTTTTCTATTGTCCGATGCTATGATTGCGGCATCTAATCCTTTTTTGAATGAAGTAATAAAATCAACCATTTTAAACCACCCTTTCAATTTTCGTAATTATTGGAAGATGATCAAATATTTCATTTGGATCCTTTATTATATCTAGAAGACCAGGTAAACATAGGATATTAGCACTTTCGTCATCTAACCTCCATTTATCATATTTAATAAAAGAATGCGAAAACATTATTTGATCAAAAGTGTGCCATTTTGTGATACTGCCATTTTTATAATAATAACTTCCACAGGAACTCTGCTCTAATTCTGTTTCATTTTTATTCCTTGTATATCCTAACTGTCTCCAAAACGGGTTATAAAATAGCGCTTTTCTTTGAATTACTAGATCCCTATCACGAGTTGCCATTAAATGCTCTGCTATGGAGGTGTCGAATGGCTCATCATTGTAGTCGCCCATGCAAATTATATAAGGGTTGTTATCGTATAAACTAGAGATTTCATCAATTATCATTCTTAAACGGATTCCCCATTGGTGCCTTTCTGGATCATCTTTTGGGTAGTGTAACCTGCTTGGCCAATGTGAAATAAATAAATGCATTAATGTATCTGTTGAAACTACTTTTATATCGACTTTTTGGGCCAGCCTATATGTTTTTCTATTTTTTTTTATTACTGAATTCATATAACCGATAAATTCAATTTTCTTTGAATTGTAAATATAACATGTATCAAAACTAGATCGTCCTGCTTTATCAATTCCACTTACTACCATGTGGTTGTTAAGATTGCAATTCAATTTTATATTTGTAATATCAATCTCTGAAACTTCCCCTAAAGCAATAAAATCAATATTCAGGGTATTTATCATGAAGTTAATAATATCATAAACTACATTTCTTTGATTAGCATTCGCTCTAGTTTTAGCTGAAGGAGCAAGACTTGTATTCCACCATGTAAAGAACAAATTGTCACTGTCAAATTCTTTCAAATTATTATGCTCCTTTCTACATTATTTAAACTTTGGCATTGCTAATCTACGCTGTCACTTACCTTATTTACCGGATTTGCGGCGGTTACAATCCAAACACAGCATTTGACAATTATCGGGGCTTGTTTTACCACCCTTGCTCCATGGCGTAATATGGTCAGCTTCCATGCTCTTCAGTTCAAAATAGTTTTCGCATTTCTTGCATATGCCTTTTTGCCTTTCGTATGCAGCCCTTTTCTGACTTTCGGTAAAAGCGCGGATAATCAAATACTTTTCATTGCGGGTTAACACATATGAGTAAATGCCCTTTTTATTGGATACATCATCGTTCATCATCAGGGTTTGTATTTCCTGCTCCAATTTAGCGGTATTGAACATATCACCCTTGAATTTATCGTACAAGCCGCCCCATTCAATGCCTTTCATTTCCTTGCGGTACGTCGGAAACGTGAGTTTTACCCATTCAATGACGTTTCTGAAAATTGTTTCGACCGGCAGTCCCTTAAGCTGCTCCTCGCGATGACCTTTTTGCTTATTACGTTTGTACGTAACCTCTTCTATGGTAGGTTCAGGTTGAGCCGGCTTTGTATCCACTTCAGCTTCATTAAAAATGTTTAGTTGATCTGGGTGAGTTTGCTCACTGGAAGAACCAAAACGCCGCTGCTGGGAAAGCCGAAACTGTTCCTCATACCAGGACAATTTGACCGACAGTTCAGTCACCTGCTGCTGAAGTTTGGCACATTCATTCTCAAGTTGTTCTACAGATTTTGCTGTGTTTTCCATACTATTCAATTCGACATCAAGTGCCAAAAACCCTTTAGAAACAAGGCTTCTTCGCAAATTTATTTACTCTTAAAGTACGATTCGTGCAGTTACTTCTGGGTGTGCATGACGCTGCTTTAACGGTAGTCCATCTAGCAGCCACCGCAACTCACGTCGGCTAATAGCGGTAACACCGACACCGTCTTTTTGTGGCCACTGGAACTTGTCTTTCTCAAGCCGACGGTAGTAAAGCCAGAATCCATTATGTTCCCAGTGTAGAATTTTCAACTTATCTCGCTTGCGGTTACAGAACACGGAACACGTAAAGGCAGGAAGAGTGTCAATGGCGCTCCAAAGTTGACCCTTTTGGGCACTTGAATTTTGACCCCCAAAAGATGAATCGACTCTTCTATGACATCGACATTGGCAGTTCCGCATCACCTCCTGAGGCCATAGCCATCTCCAACGGTTTTCGAACTAACCCTGCCCGTTGTTTTTCTTTCAGGCGGTAGGATTCACCTTTGATGTTGATGACCGTGCTGTGGTGGAGCAAGCGGTCTAAGATGGCGGTGGCAATGATGGTGTCACCAAAGATTTCGCCCCACTGGCCGAATCCCCGGTTGCTGGTGAGGATCATCGAGCCTTTCTCATAGCGGCGTGATATGAGTTGGAAGAGAAGGTGTGCGCCATGAACGTCAATGGGGACATAGCCAATTTCATCAATGATGAGAACTTTGGGGATACAATAGGCTTTGAGTTTTTCCTCCAAACGGTTCTCGGCATAAGCTTTGTTAAGGTTGGCGATTAAAGCGGCGGCGGTGGTGAATAAAGCCCGGCAGCGCCTTTGGATGGCTTTAAGACCTAATGAGACAGCCAGATGGGTTTTGCCGGTGCCGGGAGGACCGAGAAAGATCACGTTTTCAGCCCGTTCAATGAAGGTGCAGGTGGCCAATTCCCGGATGATCTTGGGATCAATTGAAGGTTGAAAGCTGAAGTCAAACGCTTCCAAGGTTTTCACATAGGGCAGTTTGGCAAGCGTGGTGTTGAGGGCCATATGCTTTTCCACCTTCAGCGCGATCTCTTCTTCCAGCACCCGATCCAGAAAGTCAGTGTAGCTGACTTCGTTCCTGCCAGCTTCCTGAAGGAGAGTTTCCAGACGCAGGTTTGTGCGGTTTAATTTCAGGGTTTTTAGGTTTTCCTGGATCCTAAGCAACTGCGGGTTATCCATAAAGGACACCCCCTGCCGCCAGAGATTCATACACCTGCAGATTCCGAACCTGCACATCCGGCTGCAAGGACACTAGGCGCAATGGTTCCTTGGGAACTGGTCTCTCCAAGAGTCCGCGATAGTGTTCGGGATTCATCACCACTTGGTGTTTCCTAGCCGATTTTGGATGCTTTGCGATGAGGGTGCCTTGGTGGTAAATACAAAGAGAGCCGTCTAAACGGTCTTGGATGTCCACGGTTTGGTGGATATACTTCCAGGGAACGGAATACCGGCTGGATTGATACGAGACTAGGCAATCGGTCGCCACTTTGCGCAGCAGGCATTCCTGCAGCAGGTAGGGTCGTTGTCCTGAGATGGAGCGCAGGTCTTCCCGCTGGAAGCGTTCTGCCGGTTTTTCGTGGACGGTGCCATGAACGCGCTGATCGGCAACTTCTTGAATCCAACGCCAAACCTGTTCATTGGCCGTCTCCAGGGAGGGGAATTCTTGACCCGGCAAAAAAGAGCGTTTGACGTATTTCACTCCGGATTCCACTTTACCCTTGGTTTTAGCCCGATAGGGTCGGCATAAGCGAGCCGAATAACCATAGTGCTTACAGAAATCTTCGAACTTAGGGTTCATCCGGGCGCTGGCGGTGCCGCGCTCCAAGACGATCGTCTTGGGGTTGTCGTAGAGAATCTCTTCAGGCACGCCCCCAAACCAGCGGAATGCCCGTTCATGACAAGCGATCAAGGTGGAGAGTTTTTCATCCAGGGTAAATTCCACATAACAGGCTCGGGAATAGCTAAGCACCATGACGAAGATATGGATTCTCACCAAGCTGCAGTTTATGATTACTTGCTTTGTGCCCCAATCCATTTGAGCCTGCAAACCCGGTGGGGTTTCAAAGCGGACGGTGGCCGCTTCCAACTGCCGGTGGGTTTCCCGCAATGGCCGGATGGCTTCCTTAACTAAAGTATAGCCGCCGGTGTAGCCTTTCCCCTTAAGCTCCCGATAAAGGCTGGTTGCGTTAAAACCAAGCTCGGGAGACCGCTCCAGCAAAAACGGCATAAATTCTGTGAGCAGCCCTTTTGTAGCGTTCTTGCGCTGATACGGTTGGTATTGTTTTTGCCGTAATGCTTTCTTGACGGTGTTTTTACTAATATCCAGTTCGCGTGCAATTACTTTAATACCTTTGCCGAGCTTAGCCATCAGGCGGATTTCGCTCCATAGGTTCAGTGATAGCATATTCTCTTCTCTCCCATGATTATTTTCATGAGTGAGAGTTTCCTTGGCTTCCATTCCTTCTCCTCCTTTTTTTCAGGAGGGGGTCAGTTTTCATCCGCCATATAGGGTCAGTTTACCACCGCCAATGACAAAGAGAACGGATCTAGTTGGAATCCTTCCTTCACCAAAACGGCTAACCCATCAATGGACTTACGCAGATCTGTGTTTCCGCAGGCAAGGTAAACCCTTTCCAATCTTACTTCGCTAATCATTGTACA
>Ga0209316_100323_pt1 | contig 16442 bp, 6 predicted proteins | sample 3C3metaG_FD_184150 | JGI IMG/M metagenome (GOLD analysis project Ga0209316, IMG submission 184150) | Freshwater bacterial and archeal communities from Indian Creek, Illinois, USA - 3C3 metaG (SPAdes) (version 3) | ecosystem: Environmental > Aquatic > Freshwater > Unclassified | place: USA: Indian... | reverse complement strand
AAAACAGGTTATGATGGTGATGCGCTAGAAAACGTATTTTTTATGGCTGATTTTGTACTTTCTATTCAACTCAAATGTATTTATTGAATTGTAGTACTGACAGGTATTGTGTCGCAATCAATATGAATTGCTGACAATTATACTGACCAATAACATCAATCAAGCCATTGCGCACTCTGACACTAAGATTACAAACCGGCATAGCAAATGTCGCCCCGATTGAGTAACAAAGAATATTTACAGAATAGAGCAGCAATACCTCGTACATAGACCATGTGCCGATAGCTCCAAACCTTGTGAGCATAATTGCGAGCAGGGCAAAACCACCGCCGAAACTCAAAATTTTACCGAAGGCTCTGACCAGATATCTTGCCGGATATTCCAGTTGAGTTAAAAAGCTGACTTTGGTAAATGCAAAAAAGAGTTTTATCGCATCCATATTACCCCCCCTGAATAAAGACATTATTCTGTATCTCACGCCATACAAGCCTCTCAAGAACATATAGGCCAACTATCCAAAGCGCTTGATGAGCAATAATCTCAATAGCACCGCTCAAATCCGCGTGTCCCATAAAAATCCGTATGGGTTCAAAAGCCATTAGTCTAAAGGGCAAGAACAAACCAACAATATTTAACCAGTCTGGGTAAAACCACAGGGGAACCGTTGACCCGGAGAAAATCAAAATCAATCCGCCTAAAGCTTGACTAGTATAAACGGAATCTCTTGTCCAAAAAACACACATGCCGGCTATATATTCTATATAAAACTGCAAAGTTATGGCCAATAACACACTTAGGCCGAACAGCAACAGGTTGGGTATACCGACAACAAGCTCAATCCCCCATACAAATCCCGATATGATCGCAGCAGGTATGCAGGCAAATAGAATCATGCTTAAATTTTCACTCAGCTGCTCCGCAAACATCATAAACTTAAGGCTTATTGGCCTAATTAAATCTATAGAGATATCACCATGATTGATCTTCGTTTCAAAAGCTCTTGTAAAATATGTACGAGATGCCTGTCTCAACAAGTAAGACACTATCACAAAAGTAACCATTTGACCGGAGCCTACTATGGCATCTGTTGCATATGACGGCAACAAGGCACGCCAAATGCTTATTTGTACATAAATAAACAGCAGTGTGCCAATAATATTGAGGAAAAATTCGCTGCGATACATCATTTGCTGCCTCATGCTCTTTATAAAAATAGCGCTATACAATACTCATCACCTCAAATTAATAAAGTTCTATCTATATCTCACTATATCTATGCTCATGATAATCAAAATATTGTCCTTCAAACAATCCAAGAAGCGTATTGGAGACCTCTATTTCAATTTCATTTATGCCTGCCTTCAACCATGTTTTTTTAACTCTCCATTTGTATGGACTCCACGCTCTGACGCCTGCAGAAATTCCGTTTACAAAGAGTTCAGCTGCATCCTGAAAATTATTTTCATTAATATAAAGCTCTAACACATCTTCTATTGAGTTAGCATCAATTGGCATTTTAGTAGAGTACCTGATAGCACCGGCATAGAAAGGTAACCCATTTGCCCTCATCTCGCTTATTTTACCCATTTTTTGAAATGAAGTTATTCTCCAGTTGTTGTTAACATGGTCCTTGTATACTGAAAAATTACCGCAAAGATAAACAGGGTTTAGAAGTCCGTCGTCTGTTTTTTTTGTATCGATTTTAATCTTGATTTCATTATTCCCCGGCTTCAAAAAGCAGGAAATTTCTTTTGCCAGATTGCTTGGCAGAAATATTTCCACATTTTGAAAATCTTCTGAAAATAAAGGGTTGTCGTTAATCTCAATACGCCATTCTCCCTCTATGCTACCCGGTTCAAATGTCAAGAACACAGGACTATTGAGTGCGGATTCATCAATATAAACAGTAGTCTGATATACACAATTAAGAGAAGGACATTCTATCTCCTTAGGGCATCCGAAGTGTTCTTTCAACTTTATAGGCAAATGGAAACCCGCAGTAGAAACCTGATCAATCACTGGTTGGCATTCCACTGATCTTTTCATACAATGCCCCTCCAGTTCAAGGTTCCACAGACTAAGCCGCAAAGCGTTCATACGTTCTAAGGTTATGTCCCAGTCGCAGCTTAAGTCTATTGCCATTCTAACAGTTTTACATACTTGTTGTACTTCCCTTGCTGCCTTTTCATGTTCAAACACAATCAGTTTGGACTGAAATGGTGAAAATTCCAATTGGAAATAAATGAACTGTCCATCTTGTTTATATCGCAACAGCTCTTTTTCTCCCGTATCAAGCGGCATGCTTGTCAAACATGCAAAACGACCCGGATTTGCTCTTAATTCCACCCTAACCTTATGCTTTATATCGGAAGTATTGATCAAAAAGCAGTAAGTCTCATTTTCTCTTTCATAAATCGCTGAAAGAATATCTCTTTCCTCTCTTTCATTTCCGTTCGTTCTAACCGAAATATCTCTTTTTATAAGCTCCTCAACGGCTTCCGGGACACTCTTTATGTTGTTTGCAAATACGACTTTTTTATCTAAGTCTTTATCATCTATTGATTTATCTTCTCTTGCAGCGCCTGAAAGATATTCCTCATATGTTTTAACCGGATCTATACCAAACCAATATCCAAATATTTTCGCTACGTCCGATGTATTCCCGATGTGTTCTACAGGAAGGCATAGAGTAGCTATAACCTTCCCCCCTTTTTCTACATACTCACTGAGTTTACATAATGCCGCGTCCTCAATATTAAGTATCGGAGGCAAAATAAGTAATTCAAACTGTTCACCATTATGTCGAATGCATTTATCTTTTATTTCACATTCACCTAACAATTCAGGATCGACCACATAATAATCAAGATGATTGCCAAGCAGTATGTTTTGAAGTGAAGCGAAATCCTCCTTAAGCTTATTGCCAACTTCATGCTTTTCCCCCATTGCAGTCCATTGACTGGTAATGGGGTCTAAAACAAGAATGTTTACCTTTCGTTTTCTGCCTTTCAAAAATTCCGTTATTTTTTGTGTATATTCAGCGAGAAGAAACATATGCCGCCAGTATGGTGCTTGATAAAAAGATGATGGCGGAGCGTCATGCTTAGTTAACGCATCGGTGGTATAAAAAAAGGCATGGGGAATAAACCAATTGATACCTTGTATAGCTAACCAATCAAAAATCCACTTCATATCCTGTAAAGTCATCCCCCACCCTATGCTATGAAAACACTCGCACAAAGCTCCTGGTTTGTCGTAAAAATGAGCGGCTGAAGCTACTATTTTTCCGTTTGCTCTGTAACTAGCATCTGCGACAAGAGGTTTCGAACCTGCCTTTTGATGTCCTGCATCAATACCTGGAACGTCAAAATACTTCAGCTGCTTTGTCCTCAAAATCGGTTTTTCTCCAATGTATAAAAGATTGTTTTCCTTACACCAGTTTTGGACCGGTATTTCAAAACTTTTTATAAATAACTCAGTAACTGTGTTCCAATAGTCATACCTAACCCTATTAGATTTATCAGTCATTCCAGTAAAAAGAGCCGGCAAACTTTCATTCAGCGAATATCCGTTTAACTGCAAGAAATTGCAAGGTAGAATTGGAGACCAAGGCAAGTTGTTCGGAAAAGGGGCTATTTCATCTGTAAAAATACCTTTGATCGTATTGCCGAATTCATGTCCTAAGTACTTTTTGTATCTCTCATGCGTTGTTTTTATAAAGTATTCTGTCACTTCCCGTTTCAACGGATCGATGTATTTCCCGAAATACTTGAAATGCTCTATCGCTGTCTGTAAGATGATTTCGATATGCCATTTACCCTTATTTGCTTTCCAATTTAGTTTTTTTATTGGATTCCCAGTGAAATATCTCTTTCTATTGTACTTAGTCAAACCACTCATTTGAAAAATATTCTCTTTATATCCTGTACCAATGCAAGTCTCTAAACTTATCGGTTTCTCCCAGTCTATCCGTTCATCGGCAATAGGATAAGCATTAGCTAGCACAATCTGGCCCCATGATAGATCCAATTCGATAGTTTGATTCCCATTGATATCTAAAGCTTGACGCTTCAAGATTTTAGCCTCGAATTCCGGATGATCAAGCAATACTTCCCCTCCGCTTACACCGCTTGGATATGGATATTCATCGTATAACCACACTTCCAGTTTTAACCTTTTAGCTTCATCAACAGCAATCCCAACCTTACGAAACCACTCATCTGACAAATAAGGTATCGTAAGCCCTTGTCTCGGATGAATAAAAAAACCTTTGATTCCTTGATTAGCCATTTCTTTAATTTGCCATTGTATATCATCGTCGCGCATCTTGCCGTTCCAAAACCAAAATGGTTGTATTCCAAATTTTAGCATCATAATAGATAGTACTCTCTCCCATTTTTTATACATATTCTTATTGGTCAGACAAATTTCTGCAGTTCATATTCATTGCGACACAATACCTGTCAGTAGTACAATTAAATACGTGTCTATAAAGCAGATCGCCAATGCAGTTTCAATCACAAGGTACTAATCAAGCTCTACAGCACATACATTGCAATATCCTTTATCAATCGGTTGATTAAAAAGCACCACAGAACCTGAACGGTTAAATGACGGGTGTGGATGCTCTGCTCCAGTTGTCGGCTCAGAAAGATTAGTCAATACTTCTTCCTTGCCGGTTTCAGCATTGATTAGTGCAATTTGGTTTTTCCAACCTTTATATACCCCGGTTACTCTATCTGCAGTTATCCATTTTCCGCTTCGATCGGGGGCACAGTGCAGGTATTGGGTTGATTCCGCCATTTGTTTAAAGTTATGACCATCCCTGGTACCGCGCATGATATAGTTTGGGTACTTTATAAAATAAAGGTAATCTCCATCGGCTGTCCAAACTTCATGAGTGATCCAGTCACCTTCTTTTTCTACGAAATATGGTCGAATATTGCGAGTTGGATAGTCAAACATCCAAATCCGCTGGAGTGCGTCGCCGGTAGTTTCATGGACGTACATAACGGTATGATCGTCGCCCGGGCAAGCTTGGCAATGGCCCAAGCGATGGTCATCCTGCCACAGCACTTCAGATTCCCCGGTAACGGGGTTAAGCACCACCAGCGCATAAATCTTGTTCGCCTGCTGATATGAACACCATATCAGCCCAGACTTCGAAGCTGTAAAGTGGCTTGTACAATCGCCCGGCGGTAAAACTCCAAGCTCTTTAATCTGTCCTGTTAACGTATTCATGCTAAAAACCGAATCTCCCTTGCGTACATATGCCAAGTCACGTATATAATCCATACCGAAATGTTTGTACTCCTCATTAAGTGCCAGTTCCTGATGCCCCGTAGCGTACTCTACCCGATAGATAGCGGATTGTCCTTCTTCTGCACGGTTATAAAAGAAGTATTTGTCGTCCGAAGTGAAGCTTTCCATTGAAAAATAGAACTTGCTGGATCGTCCCTTGCTGTTGGTGTATTGTTTGATAACGTACCCAGTATCGGGATCTTTATACTCAAATAACTCGTTCATGTAGCGTCTCCTGTCATGTATCATTATATATCATTTGATTCCTTCATTTACTTGGATTTTACCCGAAAAAACTGCGTAATTTGGCATAATATCGGCTAAAAAGCGGGGTCACAGGATCTGGAAGACCTGTAACCCCGCTGTTATAACATTATCAATCAATGCTGCTATGTTTTAGTATCGCAAAATCTCTTCAACTAATTTAAATCAAGTCATCCTCTGATATATATTTTATTCATAATTAACTCGTTTTCAAATCGCCAATTCATGAAATTGATGGTCATAACATGAAATATGGATATCATCCGCTTCATCTTTCCGCAATAAGACGATATAAAATTGCAGCAGCTTCAGCCCTGGTTATACTCCTTTCATGCCCGAATGAACCATCGGCAAAACCTCGCACCAAACCCGCCCTGCTCGCAACCCTGATGCCTGACTTCGCCCACTGCGGAAACAGATTCTCGTCGGCAAACACTATTGGTTCACGATCCTCCACACGCATCAAACCTTTCGCTATTACTCTCTCGAGCATAACTGCAACTTCTGACCTAGTCATCTTTTTACCACCCGCGAAACTTCTATCCTCAAGCCCGAACACAAGCCCAAGCTCAGCCGCAGCTCCTATTGCACCTTTTGCCCAACCGAAATCCACCGCATCTTTAAATCTCAACGCTTCTTCAGGCTTGTCTTTAATCCCCAACGTTCGCACAAGCATCGCCGCAAACTCCGCTCTGGTCACTGCTGCATCTGGCTTAAAGTCGCCGTCAGGATATCCCTCGACAATATTCATCCCAGCCATCGTCAGTATTGACTTCTGAGCCCAGTGATTATCGATATCCGCAAGTTCAGGCAGCGGGTCTGCTGCAAACACCCCAAATTTAGAAAACTTGTTCACAAATATTGTTATTCTTCCATCGGCAACACGTCCGCCAAGATATACCCAGCGACCTGTGCGCTCGTTGTAAACGAATACGCTTGGTACCTGACCTGTCGGTACTCTTGCTACATCAAAGCCAAAAGTCAGATTTATCTCCCCAACAAACTCTCCTCCTGTCAAAGTGAGAGCTACTATCTGTCCTACAGAGGCTATATCTGCGGCGACAGCCTTCTCAAGGATTGCTAACGCCTCAGCCTGCGATAGCACTTCTGCCCTAAGTTTTGCAGCTTCTCCTTCGATTGTTCCGGCTTCCGCCGCTACTTCAATCACTCCCTCAAGCTCAACAACTGTCCTCTGTCCTTCAATAATCGGCTGCTCGGCAGCAGGTAAAGGAGTTACTGGTACAACAGGTACTGTCGGCTGCTCGGCAGGAGGGGCAGGAGTTACCGGCACAACAGGTGCTATCGGCTGTACCGGCGGCTGCTCTGGTATATCAACAGGAGGAACCTCTAATATGACTGCAAAGCGCACAATATCATCATTAGCTTTAATCTCAAAATCATTTCTTCCCGGATTTAAATATACAGGAATTCTAAAATCTGAATAAGCATCAATCTCTCTGGTCGAAACTAATATCGAATTATTGTGAACCCTGACAGTTGTTTTCTCAACTACTGTTCCCGTGATTTCGTGTGCTCGAATATCAGTCGTTACCTGCTCATTATTGATGCGTATTGCTTTTCCTTCCCTCCCTGCTCCTGATCTGACTCTCGCATGAGATCTTGCTGATTCAGCCGCCATTAGGACATATTCATATTTTTCAGCAGGATTCCAAATTACACCTTCTTCCCTTTCAGGAATAATCCCGCTTTCTCTGAAAAGATCTCCCTCGCTCCTTATAAAACCTGGCTGCGCCGTGCTGTCAAAATATCTCCATGGTTCCGCTGTGTTTCTAAAATAGTTATTTTCAGATATTATGCTTGCTTCTACCCCTACTCCAATTCCATACATTTCAACAGAATCAAAATAATTATTAAACACATGCACTTGCCCAAATCGTACCCTTGGGTGTCTTTGGGTCGTACCTCTAAACCAGTTGTTAAACAATGTTACACGAAATCTTCCTCTGTCAGAAAACAGTGTGTCAGAATTCCCTATTAACATTGCTTGATTGTGATTTTGAAACATGCTATTAGAAATAGTAATGTAGCTCGAACCATTTATTATATCGAGAAGCCCGTCGAAGCTTGATTCATTGTTTACCCAAATATCAGCATCATTTTTAAAAGTACATTGATCAACCCAAATATGCGCTGAATTGTTTATTTGCAAGGCATCAAACTCTGCATCTACTCCTGCGGCAGGATCATACCCTGGTGTAATTGCATTCCCAAGCCTCAAATTCCTTATGATGACCTGAGTTGATCCCGTAAGCAACAATCCTCCACCTGACAATTCCGCATCATCACCTAATCCCAGGATTGTTTTGAATGACCCTACAGGTACCCAAGCTCCTTCCCCTAAATCTATTGAACCTGAAACCTGAACAATTCTTGAAACATTGTCCTTTACTGCATTTCTAAATTCTTTGTTATTTGTAACGGTAACTACTTCTCCGCCAAATCCTCCGAAAGTACCGATCCCCAAGCCTGCAAATCCCGGAGCCTGTTCGGCATGTACAAGATCCGGCAGAAAATATGCCTTTATGTTTAAATTTCTATCCACCAACACAACAGCAGGATTCTGACTTCCGGTTAAGCCCCCCGACCAGTGCGAGAACTCAAATAAGTTGCAAGGATCCGCATTAAATGTTACAGTTGTTCCCTTCACAAAAGTGCAAGGGAACACTTCTCCTGTAGGACTTACTTCTACTCTGCCAAGTCCTAAGGATTCAACTCTCAAAACCCGATATTCTAGTCCCGGTTGTCCTGTAACAGTTAGCTTGTCGATATTCGGACCATCAAACTCTAATACCGTTAATCTTATTTTGTTTGGGCCTTTATTTAGCTGAACATTATTGATCTCTAGTCCTCTCCATACACCCCATGAAGGAAAAGCTCCAGCAAAGGTAGGCTCAAATTCTATTCTATCTCTTATCACCTTGCCGTTAACAGATATACTCATTGGACGTGTTTGATCCGTACGCCCCAAAGCATAATAGAGTCTTAAAGTCTGCGGTCCTGCGGCATCCATCCCTACTGTCCATTCAATGTAGCTACCGACGACAGAAGACATGTTCACATAACCTGAGCCTGTGAAATTCCTGTCATCAATGCTTTCAGTACTACTTCCCGGGAAAATTGCATATTCAGCCTGATAAATTTTCGCATCACCGGCACGGATAGCCAATGGTTGCGACGGAGATCCTTCTCCTGCGTCGTTCTTCGCAGTTATGGTGAAATAGTATATTTGTCCCGGTTGCAAATTATCAAAAGTATGTGTTGTTGTAAGCACTTCCAATGAGTGCTCAAGCGCTTCCTTTCTTATCCCATATCGAATAATGTAGCTATCCGCTGTCGGAACCGGATCCCATGACAAGCTAATAACAGCAAAGTCTTGGGTATATGTTATGTTTTCCGGCATTTCAGGCACTGTTGACGGGACTGACCGAACTTCATCAGAAAGAACGCTCACCATTTTATCCTCAGTAACTGCCTTGACCACGAAATAGTACGCTACATCGTTAGTAAGACCAGTTATGAGATGACTTGTCTCCTTCAAGCCTGCCGCTATAATCTGATATGGGCCTCCGCTCTCAAGACCCTTCTTAACAGTATATGTGCTGGCTCCCCAAACTGCCTCCCAATTTAAATTCACCTGTCTGTCTCCAGCTACCGCATTAACATTTACAGGAGCCTCTATTTTTTTATAGGGTGTGATGAGAATATTATCTATAAAGTGGCTCCTTACTGCACTTCCAGGTGTTCTTGACTCAATGCGTGCAACTCCTGTAGCCGCAGCATTGTTGAAAGGGAACTCCCCAACTCGTCTGCCATTGAAAAATGCGTTGAAGATTTTGTTATTCAAATCAACTATAAGACGTATACGCACCCATTCATTAGCCGAATACCGCCCCATTTCAGTAAACACTGTCCCATCATGATTTCTAACGGAAATTGCCGGACCGGCACGTGTATCAAGTCTGGCCACCTCATTTCCAGCACTGTCTGTAATTCTGAGCGGTCGTGCTCCGGTTGCCGTGACTGGCTGCATAAATCCTATATCGACCGTTACATATCCACTAGATATCTCAGGAAAGCTTCTGCGTAATTCAAGCCATCCGGCGGTTGTTGCGTAGTCGTCTCTGAGCATTAGTGATTGATTTTCTGTCAGTAAATCTCTGTTTATCTCAAATTGAGCACTCCCAGTTCCACCGGGATTGATAACCAGTTCATAATCATTCCATGGTTTCGGCGATGGCTCGGTCAGAACCATCAAAATCACCGGCTCATAAGCTTCAAAGTCCTCATCCACTATAGGTTCCGGCACAACAGGCGATAACGGAGGCAATTCATGACCAATGATTGATATTAAAGGAATTCTTAGTTCTCTTTCCAGAACCTGTTGCCTTATGCTTTCTCCTAAATAAAATCCCAAATGAGGGGGTTGATTATATGTCGTGTTCTGTGCATTGACTTGCAGACGATAGGTCGGATCGTGCATAAGCGTAAAGATCGTATAATCCGTCGGAAAGTTTGTAGTGTAGATACGCAGGTTTTGGTTATCTTCTGTGCGTACCAAAATCTCCTCGCGCCAATCGCCGAAGATATCAGCGGTCAATCCTGGGTTTGCTTTCGTACCGTTATTGGACAAAGTGCCTGTCAATGTTTGCACTAACTCAACATTACTTGCGCTAGTCTCCGTGTTGAAGTTAATGCGATCAATCCGCAACGGACGATCCGGCGTTTCAAGACCGGAATCCCGACCATCCAGCAGTTCAGACAAGAGATTTCCTGTCCAGAAAAGTCTATGGTTAGTCGATACATTGCCTTGGTCACCTACGCCGAAGTTGATATCTTGCATTACACGCTGACCGGTTCCAATGTTATCCATAGGTGTACCTGAAGCCCAAACTTCAAAGCCGGGCAGCGGGATCACGTTCGCCGCTACACCGCGCCCGACATCACCAAGTGCTGACGAGAAACCCCAAACCATTCGGCCTGTAGTGCCTTCGTATACAACTGCATTAAACGGAGCCGGCGCTTCACGCGGTGTCATGACATAGATACCGTCTGAATCCGGGAACATCGCAGCTACGTGCAGAGCATCGCCGTGACTGCCGCGGATCGTTCCGCGTGTTCCGTTTGCACTCCACATTAGAGTACCGTCGTGGCGTAAAGCCATGCTGCCGAAGAATAGATCGTCATATCCGTCGCGGTCGGCGTCCGATACCATCATACCGTGGTTACCGCCATCAGGGATGCCCCATTCGGTGCGTACAAATCTCCAAAGCAACACAATTTCGCCGTTGATGAGTTGGTATGCCGCAACGAAATGAGGACCGTAGTGACCGCGGACTTCAATCACAGAGGGATATGGAATTTCACCATCAATGCCGCGCTTTGGCAGAAATGCGACGGCACCCGCAAAGCGGTCTGAACGGTTGTTGTTTCCGTCACCCCAATTCCCACGGTTGACACCGTAGGGGAAAACATATTCAACCGTGTCAATCGGAAGACCATTCAGTCCGTCAAAGACAGTGAAAAACTCAGGACCATTATTGATGCGCCCGGTTGCATTCGTGTTGGCAACCCCCCTCCTAGGGCAAGTCGTGCCACCGGGCCAGATGTTGCTTGGATGGCTGAACCATGCACCGCCTTGGGCATCTCCCCTCAAGTAACGGTTTCCGGTGAAATCCAAGAGCTCATGATAATTAAAATTACCAGCGAAGTTATTCGTGCCATCACCGCCAATAACGTAAGCAGGCCTGCCCCCTTGAAATGTCTCCGCGACGAGTCCGGTTATAGGATCAGGCAGATAGACACGTGTACCCTCAGCCGTTTTGATTGCAAATTCAGCACGTCCATCCTGATCGAGATCGAAGAAGTTAAACGTACTGTGGTGGGCGCTTGATGAAATATTGATGCCCAAGTTTATTCTCCACAAGAGATCTCCGTCTAAGGTATAAAGGTCAAAGATCGTCTCACCCGTATGGCGTGCGACTAACCCCGGATCTTGCTGCTGAGACGGCTTCCACTTTACCAGAATTTCATATCGGCCATCGCCTGTTACATCCGCAACGGACATGTCGTTTGCGGTATAGACAATCTGCGCACCACTCCCGCCAAAAGCGTTAGCCGGGTTTTCGCGGTCTGACGGGCGTTGCAAAAGAATGTCAATCCAGTTGCGCTCCCACGCACGCACAGCCTTGCTACGCATTCCGCCGATGAGCTCCACTCTGTAATAATCACCCAAATTTCCGTCTCGATCAACAAAATTCGTTGCTGCCAAGTTGCTTGCAATCACGGTATCACCACGGAATACATTGAACCGTGCGCCTGCCTCATACTCAGGCACAAGCAAACGCCATGTGACTAATATACCAGCACCATCATTCACCGGTACTGCCACTACGCCTCGGTCAAGCCATTCCATGGGACGCGGCGTCGTCGTAAGCGGCTGCGTTCGGCGCACTTCCACGAATATTTGCTGCGTAATAAGCATATAGTTCACCGCTTTACCCGGAACCGGATGTAAAGTCGCACTGAATGTGAATACCCCTGGAATTGTATCGTTCCAGACTATCGGACGTGGGTTTGCCAGCGGTGCATGCGGTGTTTCTGCAAGTGTCCATGTCACCGGGACAGTGACACGATTTCCTGCAAAATTATAAACATCTAACGTTTCCGGTAGTCCAATGTCATTTATCGTCGGCGTCCCGTTCAAGGGGACAGTAACGAACCAAGACTGCTGTAATCCGCCTGCATTCGTTCCCGGAAGTTCCGGTAAAATGCTCGGTGGAGCAACCTTAACCACCATATGATCAGACGGATCTTGCGTAAAGAAGAAAAGGTTATCAATGCCCTGACCGGTCAAGCCGTGGTTTTGCCCGGCGCCACGCTCAACATTTACTCTAAACCCATCAACGCGATCACCAGTGAACGGGAATCTGACTGTGGAAAGCAGCGCATCCGGTACGTCACGCCGTACCATGGATACAGTCGCCTCTTGTATGTTCATATTGAGCGTGATATTAACCGTGTACCATACGTTTTGCGTATTATCCCCGAATGTCACACCCGGTGCACCAAGGATATGGATTCGATCCGTGTTCCAACTGCCATCGGCTGCACCAAGCATCGGACCGGCGAATGCACCGATTCTCCAACCGGCCTCAATTCCGCCACCGGCCGGCGGACTTCCCGCTCTAAGGCTGACAACCGAATGACCGCCACCCATCAGGCTCAAATTTAGAGAGTTGCGGGTTCCGCCAATATTTCCAGACGGCATCCTCCAGTCAAAATGAACATGAATTCTGCTTCCCTGTAATGTTTCGGGCAAGGTTCCACTCACACTGCGCCCACCGGCTTGTCCGGCTGTCTCAAAACGCTTATAGTGATTAATCTGCGGTGAAATTTCTCTTGCGTGCCAATGCCAAGTTCCGTTACCGCCCGGACGCGAACCCACTGATCCGGTCTGGAAAATCCATAATGGCGGACTGGTTTGAGGATCAAAATTCGTACCGAATTCAAATATATAATCCTGATCGATAAGCCATGTGAAGTTAGGCATCGGCTCAACTTCTGCTTGAACTTCATTAACGATTATTGTTGCCGAACTAGCAATCGACTGTCCATCGACGCCCAACATAGAAGTCGTAGCCGTGAGAGTCGCAGTCCCAGCGGTCCGACCGGAAACTGTTACGCTGCCGTCCAGGTTTGTTGTAAGTTCCAAACGATCTGCCGGTATCGCACTCCAAATAAATGTGCGATCCATTGCGTTGACCGGCAGCACGTTTGCGCTGAATGTCGCCATACGATTGCCCGGCAAGGAACCTGCGCCAAACTCAATCATAGCCGTACCCGGTGTGACTGAAATACTTGTCGGATGTACAACAGGAATTTCACCCTCATACATGCCGGCAAAAATAGCGATGTTGTCTGTATTAAAGCCGTAATTTAACAACACAGGATCAAATGCACCTGCACCGCCTGCCCAATTTTGACCAAGAGCACGAAATCCGCCGAATTGCAAACCGGTTACATTGTCAACGGGAAGTGCGATATCCTCCAAAAATAACTTTTGTAGACCTGCTGCATTCTCAATTCGAATGGAACCGAATTGAGTTGCGAGATTAAGTTCAAGCGTCACAAAAAATCTCGTTTGACGGGGGAAAGAAAGGTTATCCGGCAATTGTGTTATTCCCATCGGAGTTACAGCGAACAACCTTGTGTTCCACGGCTCATTATTGCCGCTGTCACCTTGCTGTGCGCGCACACCAAGCAAGATATTACTGCCGCTCATAACGCGCATATCAAACATGTTCGCACCCGGTCTTAAAAATTCTGTATAGAAATCAAACTCAAAACGAACGATATCTTGTCCCGAAACGTCCCACTGTCCGGAACCAAGCGGCAGCGTCCAAGTATGGTCAGTGCTTGCACTGCCTGATAAGGGGTTAACGGTCAACACATGAACACCGCTACGGCTATCAAATGCTCTGCGAGAAACAGCCGCCGAAGACTTTGTACCCGGAATCTCCGTAGACTCAAAATCAATGATCGTTCCAATCATTTGAAGACCATCAGGCAGATCCGTACCTAGTGACGAACTTTGCAGATTCTCCGTAACTGCGGTTTCAATAGTCTCTGCTGCGGATAGAACCGCAAAGCCGGGCATCGTCAATATCATGACAAGCGTCAACATCAACGGAACGACTTTCATGCTTAGTGATTTTTTTCTCATACTGTTACCTTCTTTCCTTATTTGCTTTCCACCAGAATTTTTGTTTAAAATCTGCTACTACAACGAAACACGAGTTATCAGCAACCGAACCTTGACATCTTCAAATATGTTTTACTAAAACATGAACCAGCATCACGTTTTTTCGACAAACTCACAACATATTTGTTATTTTATGTCTCATTTTGTCCCTCTTATGTTAATTCTCATCAATATTCCTGAGTCAATTTTCCATGTACTTTGTAATTTATTCTAAATTCTTAATATTTACAATCGTCATTTTCCAAATTCAATATCCAAAAAAACAAAATGAACCTGAAAAACAAGTTCATTTTATGATTGTGTGTCCGCCTATAATTCATGTTGAAAAACGGATTACAAACTCCCCATAAAATCAATAAACGCAGGATAAGCAATCTCTGGTTCCTCCAATTGAGGATGCCATTTTTTCTCCCATTCAAAAGACAAATATCCCTTATATTCATCAGCCGCTAACGTTTTTATAATCTCTTTGATCGGTATATCACCTTTCCCGACAAGACAAAGTTTGAAATTACCATCTGCCCTTATATGATCTTTAATATGCACATGATATATAAAAGGTCTTATCCGAGAGTAGAATTCCATATAATTGTCGCCATAGCTTCTGTCGCTATGCGCAATATCCCATAGTATGCCAAACTCCGGACTATCTTTCAATCCGTTAGCAACACCCATAACATTTTCAATTGTATTAAAATCTCCGTGAACTTCTAAAAGCACCTTGACATCTTTGTCTGAAGCGTAAATACATAACTCTCTTATTCCTTTTATAACTCTATCAATAACATTAGTACTGATATCGTTCAAGCTGATTTTATCACCAAAAACTCTGATAAATGGAATTCCCGCCTGCGAGCACACATCAATGGCAATTTTACCCTCGTTAATCATATCACCATACTTGTCAAAATCATGAAAACTTATGGAAGTGCCAAAACCGCATAAATTTAAATTGCGGTCAGTAAGCTTCTCTTTTGTTTCATTCAGATTCTCCGGGGAAAACTGCACTATTTCATTAGCAAGCATCTTTCCCTCTACACCTCTTATTTCAATAGCTTCAAAGCCCAATCTGCACGCTTCGTTAAGAGTCTTGTCAAAACTCCAATCAGGGTTTCCAAGAGTAGTAAATGCAAGTTTCATATAAACAAACCTCCTATCACACTAATCACATAGACTACATATATGTTGCTGAAAAAACGTCATGCTAACTCTGTTATACAAATTAGAACTGCACTAAATCCTTTACCTTCACAAGCACACCTGTCTTAATGGACTCATTCGCCGCTATTCCAGTAAGTATCGACATCGCACCATCAACATGCGAGGCGGCGCGATTATAGGGATCGTATTCCTGAACACCGAAGAGATCGTTTAGCAGTACAGGATCCCCTCCGCCGTGTCCCCCGACTTTCTTCTCAATTTCAACATTATATGGAGCGTCAAACATCGGGAAAACTGTTATGCTAGTCTTTTTTACCGCTCCCTCCTCGGATACATCTCCACCTGCGTTCACATATGTGCTCTCAATAACTGAAAGCTGAATTCTGCCTTTTGTGCCGTTAAAAGCAACGCGGAATCCTTCCCAAGGCATGTAAGCGTTAAGGGAATAAGTTAGAATCGCATTATTTTTGTAACGAACCAAAACTCCCATAGTATCTTCTATATTTATTCCATCACCGAAAACACTTTGATCCCTTATATATCCATCATCCTTTTCCGCATCAAGATACATCGCTTTAAGTGCCGCATTTTCATTCATATGCAGTGCAAACGGGTCTTCATTCGCAAAAACGCTTCCATGCGCACGAGTGTAAAATTTAGTTACACCGCGCTTTTCAGCATTCTCGCGCCCATAAAACATAAGATCACCCATAGCAAAAACTGTTTTCGGATTCGTATCCAACCAAAAATTCACTAGGTCAAAGTGATGGGTAGATTTATGTACCAATAACCCTCCGCTGTTTCTTTTATCCCTGTGCCATCTGCGGAAATAATCCGCTCCGTGGCGAGTATCGAGAAGCCATTCAAAATGAACTGAGTTAACTTTTCCTATGACATCTTCTGATATAAGTTCCCTTATTTTTGTGTTGTGAGG
>Ga0209316_100322_pt1 | contig 16560 bp, 11 predicted proteins | sample 3C3metaG_FD_184150 | JGI IMG/M metagenome (GOLD analysis project Ga0209316, IMG submission 184150) | Freshwater bacterial and archeal communities from Indian Creek, Illinois, USA - 3C3 metaG (SPAdes) (version 3) | ecosystem: Environmental > Aquatic > Freshwater > Unclassified | place: USA: Indian... | reverse complement strand
TCGAATAAGGCTTTTCGGATTTTTGTAGAACTGATAATTTCATTTTCGATATCCAGAATGGAAATTTCTTCAACTTGAAACCCTAATTCAATTCCTAATTTGTGCAAATATGTGAAATCGCCCGTTCTGTTGTGCCCAAAATGGTGATTGGGGCCTACAACGATTACTTTACTTTTGAGTTTATCAACCAAAAACTGTTTTACAAATTCGGCGGAGCTGATTTTGGAAAATGAGAGGGTAAAGGGAATAATGATGAGGTTTTGCAAGCCGGTATTTGCCAGAAGTTCTATTTTTTCCTCCGTTGAGCTGATGAGCCTCAGATCGGTTTGTTCGGGGTACAGCACTTTGCGAGGATGGGGATTGAAGCTGATTAAAGTAGATTCTCCTTGGGTTTCCTTGGCAATTCTGTTGAGCCTTTGCAAAATGGCTTTGTGCCCTGCATGCACTCCATCGAACGATCCGATTGTAACAACCGCGTGTTTTATAAGTCCATTTATCTCGTTAATATTGGTGAAGACTTTCATCTCAGGTTTTAAAAATGAGCTAATGTATTTCTAATGTTTTACTAAAAAAGCCAGCTTTTCCAGCGATGTTACGATGTCGTATTCTTCGAGATGCACATTTTGGGGTAGAGTCAGAGGCACCGAGGTGTAATTGAGAATACCTTTAACGCCTGCCTCCAGAAACAATTTTGCAACATCATGTGCGGCCTCAGGGGCTACCGTGAGTATTACAATGGAAATGTTTTCCCTTTGGATTACTTCCTGAATTTTGTTGATATGATAACACGGCACACCGGCAATGTTTCGGTCTGTCTTTTGGGGGTCGTTGTCGAACCCTGCCACAATGGATAGTTTTTCTCGTTTGCCTGCAAAATAACTCATTATGGCTCTTCCCAGGTTGCCCAGCCCGGCAATTGCTACCTTTTGCCCTGCCTCTGAATCAATTATCCGGCCAATCAGCAACATTAGACCCTTCACATTATAGCCCTTGCTTTGGCTGCCGGTATGCCCGATCAGCATCAGGTCGCGCCTTACCTGTACTGCTGTGAGGTTCATAAGTGCAGCAAGCTCATGAGAGAAAACATGATGTTTGCTTTGATCGTATATGTTGTACAACAGCCTGCGGTACTGGCTAAGTCGTTCTACTGTCTTTCCGGGAAGGTCTTTGAGGGGTTTTGTTGCCATTTAAATTAATTGTTAGTATGATTTTATCTCTGGAAAAATAATGCTGAAACTGCTACCCTCTCCGGGCTGGCTTTCTACCTGAATGGTTGCACCATAAACATCCAGAATCTTTTTCACAATGGAAAGCCCTAAACCACTGCCACTTATATCGCGGGTTTCATCTGTTCGGATGCGTACAAAATCTTCAAAAAGCCTATTCACATCTTCTGGTCTCATGCCTATGCCGGTATCAGATACTTTGATAATGGCGTGGTTATTTTCAATACCGATGTTCACATCCACTCTGCCGCCGTCTTTGTTGTATTTGATTGCATTGCTGATCAGATTGTTCAATGCTATTTCGATTTCCTTTTTGTCTGCCATAATGATTGCTTCTTGCTGGCAGTTGAGGTACATTTCAACGCTTTTTTGTATGCTCATTGGCTGAAAAGCATCCATGCTTAGCCGGGCTATTTCGCTGATTTTTACAGGTTCAATCGCGCGGCTTTTTTTACCCGATTCCAACCGTGTAAGGTCAAGCATATCCATAATCAGGTTTCTCATACCTTGAATCCTAAACAACGACCTGTCAATCATTTCTAAATAGTCAGCAATGAATTCGCCCGACTTTTTTTCCTGCATCATTCGCAGGTATCCTTCCACCGTGTTTAGCGGGGCTTTCAACTCGTGCGAAAGAACCGAAAGAAATTGAAAACGAACCTGACGGCCCTCAAGGTTCATTTTTCGGGTCATGCGTTTTAAAAACAACTGCTTGGTAACAGTCTCAATGGTAGAGCGCAGCTCTTTGGGAGTAAAAGGTTTGGGAACAAAATCGTAGGCTCCCTGTCGCGTTGCCCTTACTGCCAACTCCAGCGAGGCGTAAGAGGTAATCATAATAACCACAACATCAATCTGGTTTTTGCTGATAAATTCCAATACTTCTACACCTTGAATGCCCGGCAGTTTATTATCGAGCAAAAGAATGTCCAATTCCCTGCTCAACAACAATTTAATGGCATCTTCCCCTGTAGATGCCTCCAGCACTTCAAATTCGAAATCTTCGTCCATAAAGGGATAGCTTACCTGGAAATTTTCCAGAATACGCGTAACCCCACTTCTAATACCGGGTTCGTCGTCAACAACCAGAATCGAAAGTTTTGCCATGATCAGATTTTCAATAGTTTCAGGATTTCTCTTTGCAGTTGATCCTTACGAATGCTTTTATCCAAAAAAACATCGGCTTTGATCCAGTCTTTATCATCTTGAGAAACCAGGTCAAACATCAGCCCGGTTTCGCTTGTTACGGCCGACGCAATGATGATGGGTATGTCAGGATACAAATTTTTGATAAAATTGCACAAGGTGAATCCTGCGTCATGCCTTTCCATCATCAAGTCAAGAATAACCAGGTCGGGCTTGTTTTGTTTTACAATGCTTTCAGCTTCCTTCTGAGAACCCGCCGTGATAATTCCAAACCCGGCAGATACAAGAAACATTTTCATCTGCAAAAGATAGTCGTAGTCATCATCCACTACCAGAATGGTTTTTTTTTCAAGGGATTGCATAGGTTCAAAAATTTAATGCTACGAAATTTGTTGCGATTTATTTTCCTCAATATCATGTGAGGATCTTGGCAATGTTACAATGAATGTGGATCCTGTAGCCCCTTTAGCTGGATCATTATTGGTTTCTACTTTAATATTTCCCCTGTGCATTTTCACTATGCCATAAATGATGGGTAGCCCGAGACCTGTACCTTGCCCATTGGTTTTTGTGGTGAAAAAGGGTTCAAACATCCGTTCCATGATCTCTTGCGAGATTCCGGTTCCGGTATCGGTTACTTCCAGGAGTACCTCTCCCGCTGCGTTGTTGTCTTCAACTACTACTTTTAATAATCCACCGCCAGGCATAGCATCAATGGCATTTTTAAACAGATTGCTCAACACCTGAACCATCTGGTCGTGGTCGCATTCGAGCAACGAATCTTTGGTTCTAATCTGCAGCAGGAGTTTAATGTTGGCAGGTAGTATTACTGCCCGCAAGCTGTCTTTGATGAGCTGGTTGACATTTACCTTGGTAAAATACACTTTGCTTTTCCTTGCGAAATTGAGCAGGCCTCCAATAATTTTTTTGCATCGGTCGGCCTGTTCCACAACCAATTGAATATCGCGAAAGATAGGGGAGGTGGGATCGGTTTCATCGAGCAGGATATGGCTGTACATAATGATCACACCCAAAGGATTATTCACCTCATGTGCAATGCCCGCCGCCAATTGTCCCATGGATGCAAGTTTTTCGCTTTGCTTGAGGGCGGCCCTGGTGGTTTCCAGACTTTTGTTTGTAATATCAAGCTCTTTTATGTATTCGTGCAATTTGATGATGGTATGTGGAAGGCACATATCTTCTTCTGCATTGCCATGTAATATGGCCGTGGCGTGATCCATGCAGGTGTCGTATCCGCAGGCCCCACAATTAAGCTCGTCGTCCGGGGTGAGTTTGCCCAGTTCAATTAGGATCTTTTGCAGTTTTTCACGGTCCATCCTCTCTGAATATCGCTGATCGTCAGGAGTAAAACTGCGGGTCAAGTCAAGATTCAGAAAGTGGGCAATATCTGCTTGCCACCTTTTTTGATCGAGCTTGTCAAATTTCCGCTTTGTAAAGTTGGAGATGCTTTTGCGTTTATTGAAAAATTGCTGGTTGTGGCTCATGCCGGGCCCGTTGATACACCCGTTGCAGCACAACAAATCGAACAGTTTTGCATCCAGATGGCCTTCCTCGAACTCTCTTAGCACTCCGGTGATTTGCTGCCGACCTTCGGCAACAACTATTTCTCCCTTTACAAAATCTTCCTGTAGATCAACGGTTTGAAGCATGCCCCCGCTTATTGGGAAAATGGCTCCTTTGCCGGCAAGGGGAGGATCGAATTCTGAAGGTTCAACATTAAACTCTGTAATGCCTCTCTCGGCAAAAAATCTGCGTAGCTCCACAAAAGATATGGCTGCATCCACCAATCCTTGAAACTCGCTGCGGGCTGCCTCTGCTTTTTTTGCAATACAAGGGCCTATGAAAACTATTTTTATGTCCGGTCCATGCAGGTTTTTAAGCACCTTGGCCATGGCAATCATGGGCGATACGATGGGAGATAAAGAAGCCGATACTTGCGTGTGGTGCTTTTCCACAAAACTTACGATGGAAGGACAGCATGTGGTAATGAAAGTGTTGTCGGGATTATCAGCCAGCAATTCCTGGTATTTGTGGGCAACCAATTCGGCTCCAAATGCAACCTCATTCACAAAATGAAACCCTAAAGCCCTTATCATGCCTACAAAGGCTTTATAATCGGAGATATCTGTAAATTCTGCTGCAATACTGGGTGCGACTATTGCGGCAACCTGCTTTTCTTCCCTAAGCAACTTTTTTACCTTGTCAACGGAGAATGCATACATCTTTGCATTTCTGCCACAAACTTTCACACAATTGCCACAAATGATGCAACGGGCGGCTATGATTTCTGCTTGACCCCCTTCTATTCGAATGGCTTTTGCCGGGCACTCCCTTATACAAGCATAGCACAACCTGCACCGGTCGCGAACGGTGAAAATAAATTGATTTTGTGCAGATTGTTCCATTTTAGCAAACTTTTGCATCATCCGGAAAATTCAAATCCGGTTTTAAACAGGGTCTTTAAAGATTGGTTACCTAATTTTTTATTCAGTGTGTTCAAAAAGGTTTGCAGTTGGGTATTGGTGAAAGCTACGGAAAATTCGCAATCTTTTTCCATTTCCTGGCATATTTTTTTTCGATTTCGCCATTTTTCTTTTCCCACTTCAATGGGCTGACCCCCACCTGCCAGACAACCATCAGGGCAACTCATAATCTCGATGTAGCAAACCTCATTTTTTTTGTTAGTTCGCAGATGGTTGAGCAGCCTATTGGCTTTTTTATGACTTGCAGCCCATGCAAAAACATAGCTTCGATGGCCAATTTGTACTTTGGCCTCTTTTATGCCTGTGGGGCTTCTGCCCGGAGTATATCTGAAGGCTTCAGTGGGTTTGGTTTTCAGCAAATGATACAACTCCTGCGCGATTGCCTCTGATTTGCCCCCTGAGTAGCCGGCCTTGAACCCCAATGCCGACCCTACAGCAAATGGTTTATCAGGTTCGGAAGCAGGCATGTTCAATATATTTATCCTGTGCATGTGTATCAAGTGCATCAACTCCCTTATGGTTATCACAGCATCTACTTCTGCAACTCCTTTTTGCGCCATTTCCGGCCGGGTAATCTCAAATCTTGCACCTACGCAAGGAGTCAGAGAAACAACAAACATATCATCGGCCGAAAGCTGGTTTTCATTTGCATAGTGTTCTTTCAACATCTTGCCAAGCATCTGCTGGGGCGAGCGGATGGGGGAGAGCAGGGCAGTAGTTTCGGGCATGAATGTTTCTGCATATTTTACCCAGGAAGGGCAACAAGAACTGATCAACGGTTCTTTTATTCCTTCCCTGAGTCTTTGTGCCAAAATTTCCGCCTCGAGCGTGATGTTCAAATCTATGGCCATGCCCAAATCAAAAACTTTTGTTCCTCCTAATTTTTTGAGCACTGTAGTCAATACACCCATCACTTCTTTCTGGGGTTTCAGGCCAAAGTGCTCGGCAAATGATACCGCCACCGACGGGGATATTAAAAAATATACCTTTTTTCGTGCGTCGCCCAGTGCGGCCTGCACTGTGTCAATTGCCGAGATATCAGATAAGGCTCCGGTTGGGCATACTGTAATGCACTGCCCGCAATGAATGCAGTTGGAGATATTCAGTCCGCGCTTGAAAGCGCTGTTTACGACCGTTTGGTTGCTCCGTTCCACAAAATCTATAGCAGTTACTTCCTGCATTTCGTCACAAACCCTGACGCATCTGCTGCATAGCACACACTTGGCTGCATCGCGCATCACGCTGGGGCTGGAGTGATCTGGAAAAAAGGGGCGTTTTTCGGTATGAAACCTTCGTTCCACCACATGCATCTCGCTGGCAAGTTTTTGCAACTCACAATTGTAATTTCGCACGCAATAGAGGCAATCGTCGGGATGATTGGAAAGAAGCATTTCCACAATGCTTTTTCTGGCACGCATCACTCTCTGGCTGTTGGTTTTTATGCGTAAGTTTTCTTCAACAGGAAAAGTGCAAGAGGTAACCAATTCCTTGCGCCCTTCCACCTCAACCACGCACATTCTGCAAGCTCCTGTGGGTGAGAAATCCTCCATATTGCACAAAGTAGGAATATGTATGCCAAAGCGTTTCAATACAGGCAATAACAATTCCCCTTCCTTAACCCGGGTGGGAATGTTGTTTATGTATATATTAAATTCCATTGTTTAAAACCCTGTTTAATGGATAGAAATGGCATTGAACTTGCAGCTGTCGTAGCATATTCCACATCCTGTGCAACGCTCCTCAATGATGTAATGCGGGTGTTTTGCAGATCCGATAACTGCATCAGCCGGGCATTTTTTAAAACATACAGTGCAGCCTATGCATTTATCCGGGTCAATAGAGAAAACCCTCAGACCCCGGCAAACTCCAGCCGGGCATTTTCGGTCGTAAATATGGCTTTTGAGTTCGGCATTGAAATTTTGCATCACACTTAAAATTGCATTTGGAGCCGAACGCCCTAATGCACATAATGAAGTATCCCTGATTACCGTTGAAACACTTTTTAGTTGCATGATCCCCTTAAACCTCTCCAGGGCTGTAGTTTTTTTTAAGGCATTGGGTCGCCGGGTGGCCTGTTTCAAGATTTGAGAAATAATGGCCGTGCCCTCCCGGCAGGGAATACATTTGCCGCAACTTTCACGGTGAAAAAACTCAGTGAAATGTGCTGCCATATCCACCATGCAAACACTCTCATCTGCTACGGCAAAGCCTCCGCTTCCCAATGAAATACCTATGTTTCGCAGCTCATCAATATCTACTCTGTAGTCGAAAGTATTTTCGGTAATAAAATTTCCGGAATTGATGCCCAGGAAAATTGCCTTAAACTTTCCTTTGTCTTTCATCCCTCCGCCTATACCTTCTACTATCGTTTTGAATTGCGTACCCATAGCTACTTCAACAATTCCTTTATACTGGGTGCGACCCGAAAGGGTGAAAATCTTTGTTCCTTTACTGTTAAATGTGCCGGTAGTTCGATACCATTCCGGTCCATTGCTTAGTATTAATGGCACATTGATGAGCGTTTCCACATTATTTACGCAAGTGGGCTTATCCCACAACCCCTTTTCTGTGGGATAGGGAGGTTTGGCTTCGGGCATTGCCCTCTTGCCTTCCAGAGCGTTGATCAACGCCGTTTCCTCTCCACACACAAATGCCCGGGCACCTTTTTTTACAACGATTTCAATATTTACCCCTGAATCCAAAATGTTGTGCCCTATCAGGCCATAATCCCTTGCTTGTTGTAGAGCAGTTTCAAATCTGCTTATTGCCAAATGAAATTCTTTTCGTGTGAAGAGTATAGCTTTGGATGATCCCGTAGCGTATGCTCCAATCAAGAGTGATTCAATGAGCAGATGGGGATTGCTTTCGATAATCATCCGATTCATATAGCTGCCCGGATCGCTTTCTACTGCATTGGCAATAAAATACTTCTGGCCTGTAAATGCATTCTGTACCAAATTCCATTTTTCTCCTACCGGAAAACTTCCGCCGCCTCTTCCGGTAAGTTTGCTTTCTTCAACTGTGCGGCATACTTCTGCGGGCGTTTGTCTGGCTATACACCTGCAAAAGGCCTGATATCCACCCCGGGCTATATACTCAGATACCGAAACCGGGTCAATTACTCCGCAGTGAGTCAGCAAATTGCGTTGCTGATTCAAATAAAACGGATGCTGTGCCACCTCAGGCACTCCCTCCCAATTCTGAAAAATGTCGTTGCTATATTGCCCAATGATGGTTACCCCTTGCGGAATGCTATAGTTGAGCATTTCATCGAGCAGATGCGGAACCAGCTCTTCGGTAACTTTACCAAATACCACACGCGACCTTCCGGGTAATTGGATGTCTATTATGGGTTCCATACTGCAAAACCCTATGCAGCCTCCTTCAACCAAATCTACATTATAGTTGTATCCTGAAAGGTATTCTTTTATGCTTGCAAAAATTGCATTTGCCCCTGCTATAACGCCACATGTTGCCATTCCCACATAAATCAGTGGCTTGTGAATGCGCTCCCTGCCCACATAACTCAGTTTTTTCTGCGTTTCGGCATCGTGTGAGTACGCTGTTTTGTGCAATACTTCACGAACCAAGAATTCTTTGGTATTATCGGAAGTTACACTTTTCATAATAGTTCCACTTTTGCCCTGAATTGGCTCAGGATAAATTTCAAATCCGTTGCTTTCAACTCAATAAAATAATTGCCATTGACTTCTATCACAGGTGCTGCGCTGCATCCACCCAAGCACGAAACTACTTCGAGACTAAAGGCAAAATCTGGATCTGTTTGTCCGGGACTTATTTTAAGCTGCTTTTCCAACTCTGCAACAAGTACAGATGCATTCTCCATTTTGCAGGCTGTGCCGGTGCATACTCTGATGTGGAATTTACCTTGGCGTACAAAGCGAAAATTGTCATAAAAAGTTGCCACCCCATAAACCTTGTTTACAGAAAGAGAAAGGTAAGCACTTACTTCCTGTAAGGCTTGTTCCGGCAAATAGCCAAACTCCTGCTGAATGTCGTTTAGGATAGGGATGAGATCTTCCCTCAATTTGTTTGGGTATTGCTCAAATATATGTGAAATGGAGTTTTCCATAACACTGCAAGTTGTAATTTTTTTCACAATGTTAATGAATTTTCCAATAAAATTGTAGCCTCGAACAAAAATTTGGGAAATATGATGAAAAAACAACCCCTCATCGAAAATTTACAATGCAGGCTCTATAATTTTATAGGTCTGGCCTCATATCCATAACAATGAATATTTAATTCTAGTCCATATTTTTACTTTAATGACAAGGTGCAATATTGCTTGTCAAAGCTTTATAAGGATTGAAATGGGATTGCAAGCAATTTTGGTTCGGAAAATCTAAGAAGAAATTACACTTTGTGAGCCTGTATTTTTTCTTCGCCTTTTTCTGGATCAAAATATGATTCCAGAAAATCAATAACGACAAATTTCTTGTTCCAAAACTGCTAAAAGCTATTTCTGCACATTGTCAATTTTGCTGCATGGCCAGATGTTCACATAATGAAGGGATTGAGCAAAATGTTGGTGAATTGGTGCTTGTGCAGATGTACCTCAGGTGTAATAATTTTGCCCAATGACTACATAAAGCATGGTGATACACTATTTGCATTTTTATCAACAGAACTGTTGATAATCCTTGAGTATATCAGGCATCAAACCATTGTACGCGCAATATGACGCTTCTGATTTTCCAAAATTCGCAACTCAAAATGCAATTTATTTTAACTTCGTTTTTAGGTTATTAATACGAAAATCTTTCCGGAGGGATTCATAAGTATTCGCTACATTTGATTTCAAAAGCACGACCTGATCTATTTTTTGTAAATGGAAGATACCTCAATAGAAATAACCATTTGTCTGGGCAGTAGTTGTTTCGCTCGTGGAAATAAAAAAACACTGGAAGCGATACAAAGTTTTCTGCGCGAAAGTGGGCTTTCGTCCAGAATTTCACTCGCAGGTTCGCACTGCTTAGGCAAATGCGTGAATGGACCTGTGATTAAAATCAACAACACTTTCTATACAAATGTAGATGAGTCGAATGTTGTGGGATACATTGAAGCATATTTAGAAATGCATCGCAATGTGTGAGCATATTAGATGATCAGCAATTAAGATGAAATCTGAACGAACATGCAAATCATTAAAATAGACCTTGATGCCTGCAGCAAATCCTATGCCTGTGTGCGTTCATGCCCGGTAAAGGCTATTTCGGCTCGTGCCGATGGATTTCCGGAGGTGAACCACGATCGCTGCATTGGATGTGGTAGTTGCTTGTATGTGTGCGCCTACAACGCCGTCTCGCACCATAGCGATCTTGAAGTAACCATCAAAATGCTGCAATCGGAGCAGAAAGTCGCTGCAATCGTAGATCCTACCATCAGCGGTGAATTTCCCGATATTCTGGACTATCGCAAGTTTGTAGAAATGATTCGCACCCTGGGATTTGATTTTGTACTGGAAGTATCCTTTGGTGTCGATTTGGTTGCTAACAGATACAAGGAGTTGCTCGATAATTTTAAGGGCAAGTACTATTTGATGGCTAACTGCCCCAGCTTAGTCAAATTTGTAGAAAAGTTTTATCCCGAGCTTACTGAAAACATTGCCCCGATTGTAACCCCTATGACTGCGACAGCCAAAGTTGCCCGCAGGATGTATGGCTCCGACTTAAGGGTGGTTTGCTTCGGCCCGTGTTTATCGGCCAAATACGATGCCCGTTTATTTGCCGGCGATGGCAGGGTAGATGCTGTGCTTACCTTCAAAGAGCTGAGAGAATTATTTGATCGTTTTAACATCAAAGAAGCCAATGTGGAATTTTCTGACTTTGACCCGCCCATTGGGAACCTCGGCTCCCTGTATCCTCTGCCCAGTGGATTTAGCTATGCATCTGGGGTGAGTACCGACTTGCGCAGCGGATCGGTAGTTACTGCAAGCGGAAAGGAAAACATGTTGCAAGCAGTTGAGGAGTTTAGTAAGGAGGCTGATACCATGAAAAAGCATTTCAGCCTTTTTTACGATCAGGGGTGTTTGATGGGACCGGGAACAACCGTTTCCTCCAACAAGTTTTTGCGCAGATCCATGGTAGTTGCTTACGCAAATAAAAGGCTTCAAAGCCAAAATTTGGAACACTGGAAGGCAACAATTGATACATTTTCGGATTTAGACCTCTCAAGGTTATTCATAAAAGACGATCAACGGCTTCCTGTTCCCGAAGACGATCGCATAGAGGAAATTTTGAAAAGTCTGGGAAAAGACCTGGAAAAAAGATCGTCATGCAGTGCCTGTGGATTTAAAAGCTGTCGCGATTTTGCAATTTCTATTAGTCAGGGAATCAGTAAGCCGGAGATGTGTCTCAACTTTTCCATCAAAAGCAAAAGCGATTACATTAAAGTCTTAAAAAGCAACAACGAGAAACTCAAAAAGCAATCAGAGAATCTTCAGATTACAGAGAAAAGTCTTTTAACCGAAAATATAAAAATCAAGCAAGAAGCCCAAACCATTTCGGCTCTTATGCAAAATCTCCCTTCGGCTGCTGTCATTGTGGATGAAAAATTCAAGGTGGTTATTTCCAACAACAGCTTTGTTAAAATATTAGGTGAGGATGCTGCAATTGTCAACGAAGTGATTCCCGGGTTGGTGGGTGCAGATCTGAAATCGCTGCTTCCGCACAACATATACAATCTATTTAGTTTCGTGTTGGAAAATGACGAAAATGTAATTGGCCGCGATATCATGTACAACGACAGTTTGCTGAATATCAGCATTTATTCGCTAAAGTCCAAGAAAGTGGTTGGGGGTGTGTTCAGAGATATGCATGTGGCTGAGGTTCAACAAGAAGAAATCATCAACCGCGTAACCGAGGTTATTGATGAAAACCTTAAAATGGTTCAAAATATCGCATTTTTGTTGGGCGAAGGCGCCAGTACTACCGAAAAAATGCTCAACTCTATCATTGAAACCTACCAGAAGGTCAAAAAACAATAAATCAGATGGAAGATGATTTCTATATAGAAGTGGGTATTTATCAAAGGAACCACCACGGAGAACGCATTTGCGGGGATGTGTTTGTTTCTCAGCGATTGAAAGAAGAAAAGCGCATGGTGGCAGTTTTGTCTGATGGTATGGGACATGGAGTAAAGGCAAATATGCTTTCAACCCTTACGGCAACAATGGCTATGAATTTTACCAAGGAGCACAAAGATGCCCGCAAAATTGCCGAAATCATAATGAAAACTCTGCCGGTGTGCAGCGAGCGAAAAATCAGCTATTCCACATTTTCAATTATTGATATTGATGAAAAACTACAGACTACGATCATCAATTTTGATAATCCAAGACCTTTGCTTGTGCGCAACAACGAAATTTACAAGCTGCAATGGAAGGATATTCACATAGAAACTGTTAGCCAAAAAGGGAGAGAAATACAAACCTGCACTTTTTGGGCTCAAAAACAAGATAGGATTGTGCTGATGAGCGATGGAGTATCGCAGTCGGGTCTGGGCCCAGGAAAATACTCATTGGGGTGGGGTGTAGAAAATATTGAAAAGTTCATTATAGACTCCCTTGTGGAGAAACCCGATTTATCTGCATCCAAACTGGCTGCTAAGCTGGTCAATAAGGCCAACGCTATTGATGTATATGTTCCAAAGGATGATATTTCTGCTGCTGTTGTTTACTTGCGTCAACCCCGCAAAATGATTTTAAATTCTGGTCCGCCATTCGATAAAGAAAATGATAAGAAACTGGCTGTAATTTTGAAAGAGTTCAATGGGTTAAAGGTAATTTGTGGTGGCACCACTGCTTCTATCGTAGCAAATGAATGGAATCTGCCTATAAAAGACTCTCTCATTTTTGAAGACCCTGACTTGCCTCCGGATTCTTATTTAGAGGGGGTAGATTTGGTTACCGAGGGGATACTTACCCTGAGCAAAGTTGCAAACATATTGGAAAAGTGGAACCCAAGAACTGAGCTTGGTAAAGGACCGGCCGACACGATTGTAAAAATGTTTCTTGAGGTAGATGCAATCCGGTTTTTAGTAGGAACAGCCATCAATGTAGCCCATCAGGATCCAAACTTGCCTGTGGAGCTCGAAATCAGAAGGACAGTTGTAAACAGAATTGCACGATTGCTCGAGAAAAAATTTCTCAAAGAAACCAGTTTGCAATTTATTTAGACCCAAATGATTGTAAGCCCTGATTCAAAGTTTTTTCATCTAATCAAAGGCCGGAATTTAGCCCCGCTAATCGCAGCGATTTCTTTGACATCTAATGAACTCATTCATGCTCCATTGCAATAAGTTTTGGTCAAACATGCTAAAACTGAATTTTCATCTAAAACATCTTCTCAGAACTTTCTTACATTTCAGTAAAACACTTAAAATCGAGCTCTAATATCTTAATGCAAATCGGTAATTTGCGGAATTGCCAATAAATTTACACCTGAATTCAAATATTAATCTACAGAAACCTTACTTTTGTATGTAAATATCAAGGTATAGCTCAAATTTATTGATATTAATGACTTTTAGCATTTGTTAGGCATCAATTTTCGTAATTCTGTGAAGAGACTTTTACTTGCAATTCTATTCTTGGTAAATTCTATTTCGGCTCAATCTCAAAGCCCATTGCCATCCAATTTCGCCTTTTTTGCTTCCAATCTGATTGCAACAGTCCCTTATTTTGAATTTTCGCTCTCTCAACAGTTTGAAGTAAATTTCTTGAATGTGTCTGCTTTGCAGAATATTCCTGCTGTCCAACAAGCAGGCTATGCACACAATTTTATCGCTCAGAATATTTTCAGTACAGATAGCATCCTGGCTATTTTGACTTTAGAAATAGGAGTTCTGCCATTGTCTATAATTGGAATTTTGCTTATTGTTTTGGCGTCATTGGGGTATTATTTGCATCGTGCGCAAAAGTCCATGGCTTTAGCAGAGTCGAAGTCAAACTTCTTTTCGTCCCTATTTGATGTTTCCCCTGTGCCTTTTGTAGTTTACAATGATTTGAAAATTATTTATGCAAATTCGGCATTTGAGAGATTGTCTGCTTATTCTCGAAAAGAAGTATCAGGTAATAATATTTGTGATTTCGTACATGCGGAAAGTTTTGCAGACACCTCAGTTGTCAATTGGTTTTTGGCTAGGAAAAATCAATCGTGGAGCTCAGATTTGTTGTTGGTTTGCAAGAATAACCAAACAAAATGGGTGCATTTTTCGGCTCAAATCATAGATTTTAATGGAGAAAAAGGATTTTTAGGTGCATTGATTGATATAAGCCATCGCCAGGAAGAAAAATCAAGGGAGAACGAACTATTGACGAGGCAGACATTATTGCTGCACTCATGTTCTGAAGGACTGTTTGATTATAATATCCAAAACCGGGAATTGTTTCTGTCGCTTCAATGGAAGGAAATGCTGGGTTACACCGAGAATGAAATTCTGAACACCTTCAGCAGTTGGCAGTCTCTAATCCACACGGAGGATTTGTTATCTTTTGATGAGTTTATGCGGCAGGTTATTGATGGAATTCCGTCAGGTAAAATCTATGAGTTTCGTACCAAATGTCGCGATAATAGCTTTAAATGGGTACAGGTGAAATTCTCTGTAGCCTTTGGTGACGAATCGAAGCCAACTTATGTGTTAGGAGTGCAAAACGATGTTTCCAGAATTAAAGAATTGGAGGGTCATCTGCATGCAGCAAATGAGGTGCAAAGCAGCTTATTCACGGCCAATCACTTACCTGTTTTGCTCGTTGATAAACATACCAGAAACATCGTAGCTGCCAGTTATGGTGCAAGCAAGCTATATGGTTATACCCAAGAGGAGTTTCAAAATCTGAAATTGTACGATATTCTGCATGCTACTGCAAATTATTTTCAATCTCAGGCCCTCGAGAAAACCATTCACAAAACCAAAAACAACTCTTTGATACATGTAGAGGTATATCAGAATACAGTTGTTTTTAACGGTAGGGAAACAGAAGTGCTCACAATAATAGATGTTACCGCAAATCAGTTGGAAATCTCCGGTTTGAGACAGGCCAAAGAAAGTTCAGAAAAGTCATCCTTACTAAAATCAAATTTTTTATCAGGTGTAAGTCATGAAATTCGAACCCCGTTGAATTCCATTGTGGGACTTGTAGAGCTTATAGTGCCAGACGAAACTCTGCCTGAAGCATTACGCGAAAATTTAAAGTCTATAAAATTTTCGAGCAAACACTTGTTGGGAGTAATTAACGATGTGCTTGATTTTTCGAAGCTTGAAGCAGGCAAAGTGATTCTCGATACCGATCATTTTAATCTGATAGAACTCATAAATGAAACTACCAAAAGTATAGAGCATAAAACCAATCCCAAAGGAATACATCTTAAAGTCCACATAAACCCCAATTTGCCGGATTTTGTACTTGGCGACGAGGGAAGGATTCGGCAGGTACTTTTGAATTTATTGAGCAATGCAGCCAAGTTTACCTCAGAGGGCAATATTAATGTGTATGCCAAGCTCTCTGAAGTCAAAGACCAATATTGCAAAGTAAGGATTTCGGTAAGCGACACAGGAATTGGAATTCCTGAATCAAAGATTAAAGCAATTTTTGACAGCTATATTCAGGCAGATCAAAGAATCTTTCGCAAATATGGAGGTACCGGGCTTGGGTTGCCCATTTGTAAAAAACTCGTTGAGCTGCTTGGAGGAGAAATCGGAGTGAAAAGTATTGAGAGCATTGGTTCTAATTTTTGGTTTGAGGTTCCGTTGGAGTTAACTTCCAAACCCAAGTCGAATACGAAAGACAATCCCATATCCATGGAGAATAAAAATCTCCAGGGCCTAAAAGTGTTGCTTGTAGAAGACGATTCAATGAATCGTTTTGTAATGGCTCAGTTTTTTAAAAAGTGGAATGCTCAATTGGTGGAAGCCGAAAATGGCAACAAAGCCATAGAATTGCTGAGCAAAGAGCAGTTTGATATCGTTTTAATGGATTTGCATATGCCTGATTTGGATGGTATTGAAGCTACAAGGATTATCAGGCAAGGCTCGCCAAGTATTATGGACTCGAATATTCCCATAATAGCACTCACTGCCGATGTAAGTGAAGATGTGAAAGAAAAAATACGGTCTGTGGGCATGGACGATCTGGTGATTAAGCCTTCCGAACCGGAAATTTTGTACAATAAAATTTGTACTTTAACCAATCTGAACCGTAAGAAAAGAGTTTTACCTATTACTAATGTAGGTCTAACGGCAGATACCAACCTTACAGGCGACGAATGCGAACTCAAAAAACGGACAATTGCAGCACTCCAGGCGATTTTTGAAGATGACAGAGGATCGGCGCATTCTATGTTGATGCATTTCGAGCAGCAGTTGCCCAGAATAACCACCCGGGTGCAATTGTACATTGACAAAGGAGTGGGCGAATTGGCAGCTCAATCTTTGCATCGCATAAAGCCTGGTTTTCAGCATCTTGGATTCCATGAGGTTGTTGCCCAATTGGAAGAATTGCAAGCTATTTTGAGAAATCCTAAACAAAGAAACTTACTTCCCCAAAAACTCTCTAAATTTCTAGCTGATTTAGAAGAGGTTCAAAAAGTTTTGAAATCAGTGGCATCCAAGCTCGAATCACAATCCTATCAGGGCTTCAACTAATAGTTAGCGGCCATAAATCA